>Ga0302286_10000519_pt1 | contig 31762 bp, 22 predicted proteins | sample III_Fen_E2_3_FD_198765 | JGI IMG/M metagenome (GOLD analysis project Ga0302286, IMG submission 198765) | Peat permafrost microbial communities from Stordalen Mire near Abisko, Sweden - III_Fen_E2_3 | ecosystem: Environmental > Terrestrial > Soil > Wetlands > Permafrost | place: Sweden: Abisko...
TTTATTTGAGGCTTTAAGATACAACAAAAGCAGTAAAACACAAGTTTTTAAACCTGTATTTTTCTGCTTTAAGTTTAATAATTAGGTCCGAGGAACTTTTTCAGTGCCCTCCGTTTCCGGAGAGCTTTTTTTATGATCATTCGAATGAAATTACTCCTGATATTTTTGGAAAAGTGTACTTACAATATGACCACCAAATCCGAAGGAATTGTTCAGCGCAGCGCGAACTTCCTGATGGCAAACCTCTGATTCGACCCGAATGCGTGAATCAATTTCCGTATCCCGATTCTGTAAGTTGATGGTTGGAGGAATCAGATTATTTTTAACTGCCAGCACGCAACAAGTAGCTTCAATAGCACCCGCCGCTCCCAGCAAATGGCCAGTCATTGACTTGGTACCGCCCACAATAACCTGATCAAGACAAGAATCGAAAATCGTGGAAATAGCCCGCGATTCACTAAGGTCACCGATAGAAGTTGAAGTTGCATGAGCATTGATGTAATCGATATCTTCGGGTTTTAAGCCTCCGTCTCTCATCGCCTCTGCCATTGCCAGCTTAGCACCTAATCCTTCGGGATGTGAACTCGTAATGTGATAAGCATCCGAAGCCAATCCGTAACCAGTCATTTCAGCATAAATTTTAGCACCGCGCTTTCTGGCATGTTCCAGTTCTTCGAGCATCAGTACTCCGGCACCTTCACCAAGCACAAATCCATCGCGTTTTTCGTCGAACGGACGGGATGCACTCTCAGGACTATCGTTTCGTTCCGAAAGTGCCCTCATAACGCTAAAACCGCTCAATGTGGAGATGGTGACCGGTGCTTCAGATCCTCCGGCGAGCATCATATCCGCTTTGCCAAGTTTAATCAGGTTATACGAATCGGTCAGGGCATGATTGGATGATGAACAAGCGGAAACCGTTGCATAACTAGCTCCATGCAATCCGTACTTGATGGAGATTATTCCCGATGCCATGTTGGGGATCATCTTGGTTATGAAGAACGGATTCATCCGGCCTTTGTTTTCCGGAGCAAAATACTCCTGAATTTCTTTCTCGAAAGTGCCAATCCCGCCAATTCCGGTAGCCCAGATAACCCCGCAACGGTTGCGATCTACAGTCTCGAAATTGACTTCAGAATCCTGAATACATTCGTGAGTGGCTGCAAGTGCGTATTGTGAAAATAAATCGTTTTTCCGGGCTTCAGATTTTTCCATGTAAAGCAGTGGATCAAAATTCTTTACTTCGCAGGCAAATCGGGTTTTTAATGTCGAAGCATCGAATCGGGTAATAGATGCTGCACCGCTTTTTCCCTGAACCAGTGAGTTCCAGTATTCAGGAACGGAATTTCCCAGCGGTGTTATGGCTCCTAATCCGGTAATTACTACTCGTTTCATAGTATTCATTTTAGTTAACGTTATTGAGCGGGAGGAGTGATCTCTTCCCAAATAGACTGATGAATATTCTTAAATGCTGATTTATCAAGAATCCGGGCCAGCTGAAGTCCGGCAACCAGCGATGATAATATTTGCAAAGCCTGTTCGCCGGCCGAAATACGAAATTGGAAAAGTCCTTTTTGACGACCTTTCTCCAGGGTAATTTCCAACCAGTCAAGAATTCGGGTTACCATCTTTTGCAACTCAGCCTGCATCGATTCGCTCAGCGTATTTACATCGGTTCCCAAAGAACCAATCAGGCAAATACGATTTTCCCGGTTGCTTTTCAGGTATAATTTCATGAAGGCTTCCAACTGATGCCATTCGTCAAAATTACGGTTTTGCATGTTCTCAATCATTTCCTCGAATCGCTGAACATTGGTTTTCAAAATGCTGGCGCCCAAGGTTTCCTTACTCGGAAAATAATAGTGTACCGCTGCATTTTTTATTCCCATGACTGTCGAAATATCCTGATAGCTAAAACCGTTGTATCCTTTGGTAAGGATCAGTTCTTCCCCAAGTTCCAGAATTTTCTCACGTGTTACCGACATACCTAAAAATATTGATTCGATGCAAATATACTTACTAATAAGTAAAATCAAAATGTTTAACCGAAAGAATTAAAGTTGGTTATATTTCAGTAGAAATATTTCTACTTTTGCCACAACAATTAACTAACCCAAACAGCCCTAATAAATCCTCCATCAAAAATGAAGAATATCAGGATCCTGTATCTTATTGCTTGCTTTCAGGCATTGCCACTGCTTCCAAATGCCCAAAATTTATGGAAAGGCTACGAAAACCTGTTCCAGCCCGTTCGCAACTATGTAGTTTATCAACCAACCGACCCAATAGTCATTGATGGAAAAGCAACGGAATCTTCCTGGGGAAAGGCTCTTTGGTCGGATGCTTTTGTCGACATTGAAGGATCGGTGAAACCGAATCCTACCTACCCAACCAAGGTGAAAATGCTTTGGGACAAACACTATTTATACCTGCTCGCTGAACTTGAGGAACCGAACATCTGGGCTTATTACCAGCAGCACGACCAAATCGTGTACCACGAGAACGATTTCGAAGTATTTATTGATCCGGATTGTGATAGTTATAATTATTTCGAGTTTGAACTGAATGCGGCCAATACGCTGTTCGATCTGTTCCTTCCCAAACCATACCGCAATGGAGGGAAGCCGCTTCTAACCTGGGATGCGAAAGATTTTAAAAGTGCAGTTTCTATTGATGGCACCATTAATAACCCCAATGATCGGGATAAAAAATGGACCGTGGAAATTGCTATTCCATTCGAATCGCTCCAATCAGAAACGATTACCACCCAAATTCCGGGTGATGGCGAAATCTGGAAAATTGATTTTTCACGGGTTGAATGGCAAACCAGCATTGTTGATGGCCGATATCAGAAGAAAAAAGATGAAACAAGCGGGAAGCCTTTGAACGAAAACAACTGGGTGTGGAATGCCACCGGCGAAATTAACATGCATGTTCCCGAACGTTGGGGAATGCTTCAGTTCTCGGAAAAGCCTGTTAATACCGGGAAAGTCAAATTTCAAATGCCGGAAGAGGAAGAACTAAAAAAGATCCTGCGGCTGGTATATTATAAACAAAATGATTTTCGAACTACGAATAAGCAATTTGCAACAAATTTAGCTCAGCTTGCTATTCCTGAAATGATTAATTTAGATTCGGGAAAAAAGATAAAACTTTCGCTGTCAACTTCCGGTGATCAGTTTTCTGCAAGCCTGACCACTGACGACGATCAGGCATTCACCATCAACGAAAGTGGCCAACTGGAAATCGTCATTTAAAAAAACGAACTATGAAAAAACGAGATTTTATAAAATCGACCGTATTGGGTGGAATCGGATTGTTGAGCTATCGTTCATCTTTCGGTAACGAATCGGTTAAACCTAAAAAATCGGATAGTCTGAAACATTGGGTATGGGAAAATCCAAACGCAAAAGAAGACGAGCAATCGCTAAAAGAACGGTACGAACGATATTTTAAAGCCGGAATCCGGGGAATGTTCTTCGAAGCTGACAGCGAGAGGCATTTTCGTGCAGCCAAAGCAGCCGGGATGGAAGCGCACCGCTGGATGTGGACGATGAACCGCGGAGAAAAGGAGTTGCTCGAAAGCCATCCGGAATGGTATGCAGTAAGCCGCAATGGCAAGTCGTGTGCAACGAATCCGCCATACGTCGATTATTACCGTTGGCTTTGTCCTTCAAAACCAGAAGTTCAGGAATACCTAAAGAATCAGGTGAAAAATATTCTGGCCAAAGACTATGTTGATGGTATTCACTTAGATTATGTGCGCTTTTGCGATGTCATTCTTCCGGTAAATCTGTGGCCAAATTATAAGATCGATCAAAGTAAAGAATTACCGGAATATGATTTTTGTTATTGCGAAACCTGTCGCGCCAGCTATAAAGCCGAACATGGCGTTGATCCGCTTGAGCTGGAACATCCCGATCAGAGTCCGTCCTGGCGTAAATTTCGCTACGACCGGATTACCCATGTCGTAAACAGTTTAGCCGAAATTGCAAAAAGCAATAAGAAAGCAATTACAGCTGCGGTATTTCCAACTCCGGAAATTGCCCGGCGCATTGTTCGTCAGGATTGGACCAACTGGAATCTGGACGGCATTTGCCCGATGATTTATCATGGTTTTTACAAAGAACAGGTCAGCTGGATTGGCGATGCAGTTGAAGAAGGTATTCACTTTTTATGTGGCCGATTTCCCCTTTATGCCGGCATCTATCTTCCTGATTTTAAATCAGACCAAGAACTGGAACAAGGCATTAAAACGGCTTTAGCTCACGGAGCCTCCGGAATATCGTTTTTCGGAAACATGAACGAGCAGGTGTTGGAAATCCTGAAAAAGACATCAGTATAAATCGGGTCACAGATCTGTAGCTAAAAGGTGGCAATTACCTGCAAGCCTTGGGATTGCAAACCGCCACCAGCCGCTGGTAGTGGAATAAATACAATGACTAATTATGTTTCTGTTGGTTGAGTTACTATTAAACTAAAAAATGTTTTACGGTTCTATTATATTTAGATTTTTTGGCGTACTGTTACGCTGGTTTGTAATAAACTGCAGAATTATTATTTCAAGAAATAAAAGGGGAATAGGGTTTATAGAAGTTTGGAAAGGAAAATCAAACAATGATTCTACTTCAAAAGCAGCTAATGAAATATCGGATATTCTTCTAGGTGCCTTCTTTATTGTAATAGTCTGCTACTTATTAATGTTTGTAAAAGTATAAGTGCAAATTGTTCTCAGCTCTTCGGGATGTCGGGTGTCCGAAAAGTCAAAAAACCGCAAAGCTTCGCAAAGTTAACTTCGCAAAGGAGCGCAAACTATTAGATTACTGCATTTTATCTTTGCGAAACCTTAGCGACCTTAGCGGTAAAACAACCTGTTGGAACACCTTCCTTTAGCTCAGTATTTTCAATCCTTTATGCACAAAAAATCACAGCAACTACCGTCCCAATTTTACTTGAGACGGTCTTTGCTGTGAACTAAAAACCTCGATACTTAAATTTAAACCAACAAAAAATCATAACTAACAAGAGGTTGTCCAAAAAGTCAAAATACTCACGGATAACGTAATCCAGAATTTATTTATGGATCTGACTTCCAGCCTGTTAGGATCCTGAAACAAGTTCAGGATGACTAAAATTTCACCTGAGTTGCCGTTTTCAACAATGTTGACTGCCAGTCCTGGGCCGATGGGCAACAACTAAACCGATGTCCACGCAACCAGTCGCTCTGAATGTGATAAACCATTGGTTTTGTTCGTTCACAGCGCAACACCACCCGGTGTTCTTCAGGTTGATTATCCACCCGGAGAAACCGCTCCGACGGATAAATAATTCCGGTACCAATCCATCCGATTTCAGCCTGCTGAAAGCCCCACAATCCCATCAATCCGGCTTTCTGATCATTAAAGAATGTTTCTTCGGGCAATCGGGTAAGTCCAATTCCAAGTTCAAGTTTATCTCCGGGCAATCCACCCTCAACACATACTTCAACCGGAGAATCGAGCCTTCCAGCCAAAGCGGAAACACGATAGCGAACGGTATAGGGTGATTTCACAGGTCCAACTCCCTGAGCGATAAATTCAAGGATAATCTTATCCGGCGTTTCCTCCATAAGCCGACCAGTAAACGTTGGATCACCAGGCATCTTGTCATTACGCACCGGATACGGAACCCCATTAATGTATAAGGTTAAGCCCCCACATCCGGCACTTTTACCCACATGAAGAATATCCATTCCCCATCCGTTCTGATCGAGGTGATAGCTTTTCCCAGTTTTAATAGTCGGATAAATCAATAAATCCTGACGTTTCCCGAACAAATCAAAATGGCCGTCATAAAAGCGAAATGCTGCTTTTTCTGATTCCCAGCCCCAATTGGGAGGAAACCAGGTATTATCCCAGGCAACCTTTGGATGAAAACCTTTATCGCGTCGTTGAGCCAGCCAGTCGTTATAATCCTGAACAGGAACAGCGATCCTGAACATCTTATGCAACAGAAGAGTCATCGTCTCACTGTTATCTTTGCTTCTTGCCGCGTCAAACGATTTCCAGAAAGAACCGGAACCAACGCTCAGCTTTTTGAGCCGGGCAATCCGACGATCACGAACTAAGCGAAGGTAATACATCACCGTTTCGTTACTTGAAATCAAACAATTAGCAACTTCTTCGGTAAATTTGGCTCCGCGCATGTTCTGCTGAAGTAAATCCCAAACCGGCTCCTGACCGGCTCCTTTTTGACTTGATTCCAGCACCAGACCAAGCATCCTGTCCAATAGGTATAACCGCGACGGTTCATTACTGACAACCGGCGCAAATGCCTTATTAATCTCTTTGAAGGTAATATCAACTGGCTTCACCCCGGAAACGTCGATATTCCATGAATCATCCACCTTTCCGTCACCATCAACATCGACGGTCAGCTTATCTGCTATTCCGTCTGCATTAGTGTCGATCCAGTTATAATTCATATCGGTTTTCAGGTCACCATCAAAATCAACATTAATCCAGCTCTTGTCGCTGTTTTTTATGTGAATACGATGGTCGGCCGGGTTAAAATACAATTCATTAGGTCCGGTAGGTTTAAGAACCAGTTCATAGCGTTTATTAAACGGACCACAGTCGGGACCACCAATTTGCGGCATAAAAAAACCAGGTTCCTTATAGCCAGCAGCAAGAATCCCTTCCCATCGGTCGATCGTATCTTTTGGTCTGTCCCAGGCTCTGTTCAGATCATTCTCATCCCAGGCAAACAAAACACGAGCCCAGGTTACATTTTTAATAAAGTCAACGGCACGCGATCGTTTTAGTATCGGAACTGTAGGAATTCCCCGAATCGTATAGGTTTCGCTATGTTCTTTATCGAGAAAAAGTGCAAAATCACTTTCTTTATTTTTCTCCTCAGTCCATCCCGGAGAGCAGGCTGCAATAGCAACATCAAAATCACGTGGCTGAGCAGTGGTCGCATCATTATCGGCATCGAAACTCCAGCGCAGGTACTTTATTACATCACCTTTGCCTTCAATTCGGATAGTCTCTTCGGTTACACCATCCCTATCGCGATCAAAAAACAAAAATGGATTTTCGAAATTCGACATCCATACATTCGATCCCGGTTTCAGGTAAAAATAAGCGAACGATTCGTCGCCACCAAAATGAGAGAAATACTGGCATGGCACCTGATAATACCGATAATCGACATTATACCAAAGAAGATTGTCATCGCCATCATCCATTCCCCACCAAACACAAAGTCCAACATCAGGCCCTCCATAAGTGTACATCCCCATCTGATCAACATCCTGATCGCCATCCAGATCTTCGTAATCCACAACCGCATCAACCAGGCCATCTGCATTCCAGTCTGCAATGTACAGATCGCTATCAAGATCAGGCTCACCACCCATAACCAGGTCGTTATCCTCATCAATGGCACGAACCAGAATCGGACGCTTACTGTCGCTGTGGCGGGGATCAATGTCGATAAACCAGACTTCTTCAGGTTTACCATCATTATTCCGATCAACATAATGACGTTTCCCAGGCTTATCAGCTTTTACTTTTCGTATCATGGCCGTATCGAGCCGGGCGGCATCGCCAAAAACTCGTTCAAAAGCCTGTTGCTGAAGGACATTTTTCGAAAGTGGCTGCGCCGAAAGACTCAACGACACTGCACCCGTCATGAATAACAAAATGATAAAAGCCCAGATGTTTTTCAGTATCACTATAGGATTGCCCGATTCGTACTTCATTTGAACCCTTTTTTAATAACCTTATATTTGGCCGCAGATTTAATCGGATCCTGATGGCAATAGATCAAAACTCCATCAGCACATTTTCGACCGGCAGTTAATACCTCTTTCACATATTCAGGTGTTGAAGCTCCAAGAGTACTGTGAGCGGTAGCATAAATGTCCAAAACAATCGGAAAATCAGGAGAACCAAACAACTTCCGGAGTGTGGCTATTTCATTTTCAACCTGAGTAGCATTCACTAAATTAGCAACTACCGATTCAGCACGATACGGGAACAAAATACCGTCGAGTAACGATCCATATTTTTCGACAAACGTAGGAGTTACCTGCTTAAAATAACAACAGGGAATAAACGCCAGCTTTGGATTAATATCATGAGTTGCCTGTCGCATCTTTGCTACATACTCGGGAGTATATACCTTCAGATTATGGGCGAAATCGTCGATACTCCAAACCAGTAGATTCGGCTCTGCCAGACTTAATTTGGCAATCTCAACAGCCCAGCGCTGATAGTCAAGACCAAATGGTTCCGAAGAGTATTTCGCAATTGGTTTTGACTCGGTAGGAGGAACCAGAGTTACCCAAACCATTAATTTTGCTTTGCGTGCCAATGGCAGAAACTCTTTCAAATCATCCCAGTCGTTCGGATTTTGATAGATCAGCCAATGATAGGTATTTGCATGAATATCTTTCAATTCCGAAAGTAAGCGTTTCATATCAACCCTTCCATTCTCAAGACGTGGAGGATTTGCATAGGTACCCAGCATTTCACGAAGAAGTTTTGTTTCAATAACTTTTCCCGAAGACTTTACGTCCTGCGAGAAGACGTAATTTTGGCAAATAACCAGAACAAGAATAAAAAATAAATTTTTCATGGTTCACTTATGTAATTGGTAATTTTGGTTGACTATTAACTATCTTTTATCGCTAACCAACAGTTTCTGCACATTCCATGAATACCAATTTACAGAGCATTCTGTGCAACAATCCTGTTAGACTAAATTCATTTTTGGTTTTTTTGCTTATAAACCCTGACATAATCAAAAGTGACAGCATCAGGGAAATTACCCAGAGCTGGATCCCCACCCCATCCGGTTAACTCAGCTGAAAGAATGATATATTCTTTACAATGTGAAACAGCCGATGTCGATCGCCAGGTTTCTACTCCATCAACATAAAAAACATACGCATCTGCGATCCATTCCAAACCGAACGTATGAAACCCGGAATCAATGGAAGCAAAGGGAATTTGAACACCGCTTTTTTTATGATTCGCACCATAGCCTCCCCAGTGCAAATTGTGATTGACGATTCCAGGAGTCTTCCGGTGATATTCAAAGATATCAATCTCGGTACCATCCTTTTCAAAATCTCCGGTCTTCCCAAAACCAGCAGACTGAAGCCAAAAAGCGACATGAGGCCCCAATTGTTTATTCATTTCGCACCGGCATTCAAAATAGCCGTAGGTTGTTTCAAAGATTCCCTGAGTACCCAATTGTCCTATAAAATATTTTCCGGCATCATCTTTTGTCACCTTCAACAAAACGTTTCCCTTTCCATCGAGCGAAATTGCATTACGCGAAACAACTCCATATTTGCGAACGGTTCCCTCTGCCCGGTAGTTCCATTTTGACAGATCTAAGGATTTGCCTTCAAACTCATCATTCCAAACCAGCTTGTAATCAGATTGAATATGAGCCGGGAGTGATGAATTGGCAGCGGTTTTGGTTTTGGCACTTCTCTTTGCCCCGTTTTGTCCACAGTAGGCCGTAAACGTAAGTGGAAGCCAAATAATAAGTATAAATATTTTTTTCATTGAAGTACAGTATGATATTTACGGAATATAAAACCCGTTTACTAAAGTCAAAAGAACATCCGGAGAACCCCGGGAGACCAGAAAAGGTCGATCAGACCCTCAAAATGGATTTTGCAAGCATTGAAAGTTATAAATCGGTTAGCGACCCGAACGTTTAGCACCTACATCTTTCATTACGCAACGAATTGCATTTAGCACTTTCTCTTCCACATTGTCAGCAAACGGGCCGGGAAGTCCGTAGTAAATCATGCTTTCATTCGCCTCATAGCCGCCCTCATTAAGAATCCGTAGCGAAGGAAGATAGCACATCACCTCATTGCAATAACCTGCTACAAACAGATTTTCACAGGAGTATGTCTTTTTCACCTTAAGCGAATAATCCACAACAACTTCATTACTCATTGCCAGAAAAGTCAGATCCTTATTAAAGCGGACTGCCTGCACCGGATAAGAAAAATGGCTGACATCCCAGCCTTTATTGTATGCCTCCAGCATCAGCTTAGCCCTTCGTTGGATATACTTATCGGAACCTTGAATATCTTTTTTATAGGTTTCAGGCTTGAATGGCCTGAATTCCAAATCGGCAGCGGCATAGGCCGTACGAATTGGCGGGCGAACCGAATGAAGCTCACCGGATAAAACTTTTTGGACTGCTTCGGCCAGCTCCTTCCCATGTTGCATGGCAAGTTCAATGGTACCACGAGGTTGTGGGTTTTGATCGGCAGCGCAGCCCGAGAAAAACATAGCGGTAATACCCGGATACATTTTTTGCAGTTCGAGTTGTGCAAACCCGGCGTAATCGCCATTAAACAAGTATTCGTGCGAAGTGGTATTGTGGCAGGCATAACCAAATAAAACGGCCTTCAATTGTCCATCGAGTGTGGCAATTTTGAGCACAGGAACATCATGATCGACAGGTCCTGCAGGGTTTTTCCCATTGACAATTCCTTTTTTTGTAGGCTCGCGACGGTTCATGGCAAAATCGGTAGAACCGTGACCACACCATACCTGCATCGGTACAAGACGACTCATTGCCGTATCAATCACAGCAACAATATCATCGGTTAGTTTTTGAGTATATTGAGCCGCTGCCTGCTGATCTTTCTGATCAAAATCAAATATCATACTAAGTGATGGCCAAACGACAGGACCCGAGTGGCTATGCGACGAACTCAGAATCAGCTGAGAACGGTTAATCCCGTATTTTTTTATGACCCGGGTGGTAATATCTTCAGAAACCTCATGCGACAAACCCAGCAAGTCGGTAGTCACAAAGATAATCCGACCCGTTGCATTATCATCGATCACCATAGCTTTAGCCCATACATCGTGTAAAACACCGGTTGCAGGTGTTGTTCTGCTGGAAAAACCAGTCATCCAAAAGGGTGGTTTAGGTGTTATTACCGTAGCCGAAATGCCAACTTTTAGCTCAGCCCCACGGCTCAGACAGGCAATTAGCAAAAAGACAACAATCAGATTTTTTTTCATGGTGTTGATTAATAATTTTTAAAAGAGGGTGTCTCCTAAGTCCTTGATACAGTCATCCTGAACTTGTTTCAGGATCCCAACAGGCTGAAGATCAGATCCCGAAATAAATTCGGGATGACCTGATTATCAACCATTTTGACTTTTCCAACACCCTCTTTTAACAGACCTTAAAACCGATAGTTCTATTGAGTTATTGTAAGATTTATCTCTTTAACAACTGTTTTAGATTCATCGATTGAATTATTGGAAGCCACAAAAACAGCCTTGTAAGTACCTGGTTTTGCATATGAATAACGATATTCAGCTATATTCGGATTATTAATACCCTTAATAGCAGTTGCCCAATCGCATCCCAGGTTAACTGTTTCTGTGCTTATGGCCTTACTTACAGCCCAATGTTCGCTTGCCGGATCATTGTAAGGACTGGTAGGGTCAAAAGCTACATACGGTTTATAAACTGCCAAAGGTTGGTATAAGCGATCTTTAGGGTCATAAATCGGATTTTTAGGATCATAAATCGGGTTTGTCGGGTCAAATATAGGGAGCGATGCATATAGATACACGTTTGCAGCAAGTGTTATCTGTGTTGAAGTTATTGAAGCCTGAGCAGGAGCATTTTCTTTATTTGCATCTACAATACGAAATCCAGCACTTACTTGATCGGTTAAGGTTAGTGGAATAGTATTGTCAAGCATTGCTGTACTTGCTAATGCAAAAGACTGAATATACCAACTGCGAGCCAGTCCATTTGTTGCCTGAGGTTTTGTTTCATACTTAAAGGCAAAATAAATTGGTTTCCCGGGCACCAACAAATCTGAGATGTCGACTGTGCCTGATGCCAAAGGAGACGCATTAATACCCAATTTAAACCGGCTGGTAATATCAACCCAGGTTGATGCTTTCACTTTTGCCAGACTGCTGTAATCGCCGTTAAAATCAGTAGAAGCCATTACTGAAAGAGGATTTGTTTGAAGAGGAGCGACCGCAGTAGCACTTTTTACACTCATACTGCTTTGGAAAGACATTGTTGCACCAGCACCTTTTACATCCACAATACGTCCTTCTTTCATCGAGTAATTCTTCAGCGTTTCACCCGAATAAAAAGAGATAATATGAACATCACCGCCTTTAATATTGAATTTTATTGATTCCCCAACTTTGTAAGTGGCGGCGTCTGTCGTTACATCAAAGGTCGTAGGCTCATCAACTTCGATTTTCTGATTACATGATGCCATTAGAAGGACACCAAATAATAAATTATAATATCTAAATTTCATATTCTTCATTTAAAGTATTAATTAATTCCAGCCTGGATTTTGTTGTATTGCCTGATTTGTGGTTGTTTCGTCACTTGGAATAGGCATTAGGAGATCTCTCACACTTACATTTGAGTAATATTTCACAAAATAAGCATCAGGGCTCTCCTGTTGTAGTTGATTTCCCATGTCTTGGTTCACTTTCAGAAATATACCCCATCGCAACAAGTCGGCTTTTCTTAAATTCTCGAAATTGAATTCACGCATTCTTTCGTCTTGAATTAATGACAGGAAACTTTCTGCTGTAGCTGTTTGTGCTGCGGTCAGATTTGCATCATTAATGCTATATACCGTAGCTGTTGCCAAAGCACCAGTTCCGCCGCCGCCGGTAATCGTTACAGTTGGCGCTGAAGTATAAGCACCATCCTGAAAATATTTAATACCATTCAGATCACGGTCTAGGGTAATTGCAGTTACTTTCCCTCCTGAAATTTTAGCCGTTGCGGTTGCTCCACTACCACCACCTCCGGTGAAAGTTACTGTCGGCACTGAAGTATAACCTGTACCACCATTGGTAATTGTAATGGCTTTTACTCCTGTAGACCAGGCTCTTCTTCTTACTTTATTAACTGCCTCAATAGCAGCAGCTGTTGGACCTCCATTAATTGCATTTTCGGCTTCAGCATACATTAGAAGAATATCACTATATCGTAAAAGAGGCGTATTCTCAGGGGTTAACGAGAGATGCTTTGGCGTAAGCGTTTCATATTCCCTTCTCCATTTTGCAGGTTTCATCTGACTTTTTGCATTCTCATTAGCAGGTAAAGCAGCAATCATTGTTTTTGCCCCATTAACAGTTCCGCTAGAGTATGTAAAAAATGCCAGACTATACCATTTCCGGTTGTCTCCAGGTTCAAAAATGTTATACAATTTTGAAGTTATATTCATATAAGCTACTGCATTACCTGTAGTTACATTGGATGACGCTGGTCCATTGATCCATCCGGTTGTTCCCGTTTCTACATATTGGTCTAACCCATTTCCTGTAAATTCAACTTCCCAGATACTTTCTTTAATGTCATATTTATCTCCAGCCAGATTCATGAAAATTTGCGGATAGCTTGGATTTAGCGAGTGCCCTGCTTCGGTATCGTCAATCACTTTTTTTGCCCATTTACTGGCTTCGGCATATCGACTTAGATCTTTAAGTGGTTCTCCAGCCATAAACAGATTAACACGAGCCAATAAGCCACGAACAGCCGATTTACTTACGGCACCACCAAAGCCAAGAGAAGCAATACCCGGAACCAATGGTTCTGCAGCTTCCATATCTTTGATTATCTGAGCATATACTTCTTTAACCGTAGATCGTGGTATATTAACATCAATAACCGATGCAGTAGGAGTCAACTTTAACGGTACTCCCCCATAATACTGTACTAATGTAAAATAATAGTAACCTCGTAAAAACAAGACTTCACCTCGAATGGCATCCCGTTTTGCCTGACTAATCGTAGGATTTTTATCGATATTGGCCAATACAACATTTGCTCTGTTAATGCCATCATAGAGATTAGCCCAAAATGCAGCATTAGTACCGTCCGATGACGAATAAAAATAATTAAACGGACCTGTAGTTATACTAGATCTGTTCACATATCCTTCATCATCCTGCCATCCAAGCAGGTAATTCGCATAGGATCCGTGTAGTGGCTTTGTTCCAAGATTGTTATATACACTAGCTCTTGCAAATTGCAATTGTGCCTCTGTTTCATAATAATTGTCTGGATTAAGAAAATCAGTTGGTTTTGGTGACAGATAATCTTTACATGAGACAAGACTCACCATAACCAGCAATACGAATAAATAATATTTTCTTTTCATTTCTTCAAAGTTAAGTAAAGGTTCTAAAATGCTGCTTTTACACCAAAAGTATATGTTGCCGACTTTGGATACGAAGAATAATCATATCCGGGAGTAAGCACATTATTCCGGGTTGAAACCTCAGGATCCATACCGGAATACTTTGTCCATGTAGCGATATTCTGAGCTGAAACATTCAGGCTTAAGGAACTTAAACCAAACCTTTTCAAAAGACTTGTGGGAATAGCATAGCTAAGAGCTGCCGTTTTAAAACGAAGGAATGAACCATCTTCAACGACTCTTGATGAATGGTATCCGATAGGACCTTGCCCACGAGTTCTATAATTTGCATTTGTTTGATTTTCAGGAGACCAACGATTTTCATAGCTGGCAAACTGGTTGATCATATTGAAATTGTTACTATTACCTTCCAGCAAAAGTCGGTTGGCATTATAAATATCATTTCCATAAGACCATTGGAAAAACAAATTCAGATTAAATCCTTTGTATGAGAAATCATTAGAAAATCCACCGGTATGTATTGGCTGTCCTCTTCCGATAAAGGTTACATCAGCATTATTCATGATACCGTCACCATTCAAATCACGGTATTTAATATCTCCGGGTTGTATGGTATTACGAACTGCACCATTCGTTGCAACTGTTGGTTTCAGTACATATACGCCGGGAGACGGATTGTCAAAATCAGAATACTGATAATTGCCTTCCCAGATATAACCAATCATCATACCAGCAGGCTTTCCGATTTGTGCCAAGTATAGTGGACTTGAAAACTGAGATACATACGATACTGAACTCGGCAAACTTTGCTGACCTTGCGTCAGTGCCATTACCATATTCTTGTTAAAACTGATGTTGAAATTACTTCTCCAGTTAAACGATTTAGTCGAAATAATAACTGCATTAAATGTTAATTCGAGTCCATCATTTCTCAGTTTACCAATATTTTTTACAGCAGAGCTAAAACCTGTAGTTGGAGGTAATGTAGCATTTAAAAGTAGATTTTCAGTCGTTTTCCTATACAGATCAACTTCCATAGAAAGCCGATCTTTGAATAGACCTATTTCGTAACCTAAATCAAGTGTATTTACTTTTTCCCAGCACAAATCGGGATTAGATACATTCGAAACATAGACTGCACCGGTAGGAGTTCCATTATTAAAAGAATAACCATTCAAATCTTGTTTTAATCTTGCATAAGTGGCAAAATCATCAACCCGGTTATTCCCATTACTTCCATAACTTGTTCTCAATTTCGATGTTGAAATCACTGGGAACAATTTATTAAAGAATTCCTCTTTAGTCATATTCCAGGCTAATGCAGCACCAGGGAAATATCCCCAGTTTTTGACAAACTTCGAAGATCCATCAGCTCTGAAGTTTGCCGTAACCATGTATTTCGACTTGTAGTTATAATCAATTCGGGAAGCATAAGAAACCATTGTGTTTTCACTGGAATTTGAGAGCGGATTATATGGAATTCCTTCGTCAAGCCCTGCAATTCCAAGATTTTCGTTAGGTAGAAATTTGCTGCTGTATCCATTGGCCCTTGTGTTCATACCATTAATTGACAGCAGTGCTAAGCCCGTGATCGTATGATCTTTATTAAATGTCTTCCGGTAATTCAGTGTGTTCTCATTGGCATAGCTCTCTGAAACATAATTTGCTATTGATCCATTAACCCCACTTGTATTGCTTGGACTACTTCCGCCTTGTGATGTTTTGGAATTATAGAAACGCTCCTGAGTCAACCTATTATGACGTATTCCGGCAGTTGTTTTAAACGTTAGCCCATTAATGATTTCAACCGTCAGATAACCGTTAGCTTCCAGAAGATTTGTCCGGTCAAATTGATGCTGGTTTTGTAGATCAATAACAGGATTTACTCTAAAATCTGAAGAGGTTGTTGCAGTTGCATCTATATCATCATTTAGAAGATCCATGTTTGAATCAGCTACTATTGGGCGATACATCCAAGCTCTTGCCAGTACGTAAGCCGTAGGATTATTCTGAGAAGAAGTATTATCTTTTATAACTTGTCCGAATTGAGTAACGTTAGAGTAATTAACTGTCACACCCGTTTTTACTCTTTTATTAATCATCTGATCAATCGTTACCCGGCCAGAATAGCGGTTAAGTCCGGTATTTATGATCACACCCTTCTGATTATAAATCGAACCTGAAATTGAATATTTAGTTTGTTCATTTCCACCGCGTAATGCCAGATCGTGCATCTGTATGGCTCCGGTACGTAAGAGGTAATCCTGAAAATTAACACCTTCTACATTTCTATAATCTTCAAGCGTTTTACCGTTTGCAAAAAAAGCAGTAGTGGAACTAAAACCAGGATTTAGCTCTTGTTGATATTTGATATACTCGTAGGGACTCATTAACTCCATGGGCTTTGGAGTCATTTGAAACCCAACAGAACTACTAAAGCTGAAAACCGGTCGCCCAACTGTTCCTCGTTTTGTTTGGATCAGTATAACTCCATTGGCACCACGTGAACCGTATATTGCTGTTGACGATGCGTCTTTAAGGATGGTCATCGATTCTATTTCGGCTGAATTTAAAGTCGCAGGATCCGGATTCTCAACGGGGAATCCATCGATTACATACAATGGTGATGTGCTTTGGGTTAAAGATCCGGCTCCCCTGATGGTAATATTAATATCACCACCCGGCTGACCATCGACAGAATTAACCATAACACCTGCAATACGACCGGCAAGTGCCTCAGCCATGGAAGATACAGGAGCTTTAGCCATATCTTTCACCGATACAACGCCCACAGAACCAGTTAAGTCAGGCTTTTTAACCATACCGTAACCAATTACAACGACATCCTCCAGATCGGTAGTTGCTTCTTTCATTACAATATCGAAACTGGCTTGACCTTTTAAAATGACTTCCTGCGATTGCATTCCGATAAAAGAGAAAAGGAGAGATTTAGCATCCGATGAAGAGATGCTTAGTTTAAATTGACCATTGCTGTTTGTCGTTGTACCAATCATTGTACCTTTTACAACAACGGTTACTCCTGGCAATGGAACACCCTGAATGTCTCTTACCATACCAGAGATTTCCCTTTTTTGTTCGGATATGTTAGTCAAAGCAGCTTGATTTGCACGCCTCGATTCCGATCTGGTTTGGGTTGAACTTGCACTAGCTGTGGCAAATGCCATTGTTCCCAAGACAAAAAAGGTTAGTAGTTTCATTCGATACAAATTCCCGGACATGCACCCCGGAGGAAAGCTGTCCTTTCTACATTTTTTTTTCATAATCTGTTCAGTTTACATTAAGCTTCGTTTATTAATTGTAATCTTAGTAGGTAGTTTAAGTTGTTCTAAATTTCAATTCTCTGATTTCCCCAAATTCTGTTTATTAGCAATCCGTTTACCACATCAATTTTTAAAATATTCGGGTACGTGCCCATTTTTCGAGAAATAAAATCCTAAATACTCTTGCGGGATAAAGAGCTTGCTTGCGGGCAGGCATCCTGCTTAACAAAAGCAAATTTCACATGCATGCCTCGCAAAAAAACAGATTCCGAATATATTTTAGTGAAATTCATCGCCATTTATCAAATTTACGCCGAATTAAAAATATCATTTTTTAAAAACCGTTCACGTAACCCAAATTTAAGAAAGTATTTTTATTAACCAAATGATGATCTACATATTTGAGATCATAACAAAAAAAGCTGAAATACTGAATTTAATCTATCCGATTTACGTCTAGCTGAAAAAAGTCAATGCTTTTTATTTATTATGAGTATCCGTTTATTTACCTAAATAGTTGAACATTGTGGCGATATTTTTTGCCGTTGACTGAAGTCAACGGATGGAATGAAGATAAGCGATCTGGGCTTTAGCCCTAGAAGCTTTGGCTAAAGCCATTAGCTTCGTTCAACATTCTATCCGTCAGCTTCAGCTGACGGCAATGGATATCTTAGGTACACAATCGGATATTCATTTTATTTATTCGTTACCCCTGACAAACCTACAGTTTGAGTTGTCCTGCACTTTGAGGATCAAGATAAAGCATAGCTGAGGAATGAGTTCGTAAAATGGTCGATGGATAACGTTCTGAGATTTCCTGTTCGATGGTGTTTGCCACAGCCTGTGCCTTCGTGATATTCGGGACCATACAGAAAAGGTACTTCGCTTTAAGCAATACCGGAATCGTTACGGTTAATGCATGGGTTGGCACTTGTGCGATTGACGAAAAACACCCATCATTTACCTGCTGCTGCCGGCACAAACTGTCGAGCTCAACGACTTTAACGATCTCCTGATCTGAAAAATCAGCAACATCTGGATCATTAAAAGCAATGTGACCGTTTTCGCCAATTCCCATACAAACGATATCGGCCGGATTTTCAACCAACAACTTTCCATACCTGGCACATTCCTTCTCAAACGATTCACACTGTCCATTCAGGTAATTGACCGAACGAAATGGCTTGAGAGCAAAAATTCGTTCCATCAAAAAATTACCAAACCCCTGAGGTGCGATTGGCGATAGCCCAATGTATTCATCCATATGGAATGCATTAATACGATCCCACTCAATACCATCCTGACTAATCAGGTTCTCCAGAAATTCATTTTGAGAGGGGGCTGCTGCGAAAATGATGTTTAAAACCGATTGAGTACGTTGCAGCTCTTTTATTTTGGTAGCTGCTTCACTGGCGGCTGAACGACCAAGTTCTTCCCGGGAAGAGTAAATCTTAACCGTCAGTTTGTCTTTTTTTAAAGATTGGATCATTTCTTATTTTTATTTTTAAAAAGTGCTAAAGCTTATTTGCAATAACACGTCCGTTAATGAGTGTTGTTTTTAGTTGAATATCATCGTCAAAAATCACCAGATCAGCATCCTTGCCTATTGTCAAAGAACCTTTCGCGGTATCAATCTTACAAATCCGCGCCGGCGTTATCGTCATCATCTGAACCGCATGTAAAAGCGGAACACCAGCTAATTGAATCATGTTACGAACCAGCCGATCTGCAGTAGCAACACTACCAGCAAAAGCAGTACGATCCGGAAGCTTGGCAACTCCATCTTCCACAATTACTTTCAGGCCATCTTTCAAACTGCCTAGCATACTTTCACCAGGCCCCATTCCGGCAGCACGCATCGAATCAGTAATCAGAGCAATTCGGGAAGGTCCAAGCTGTTTGTAAATTAGTTGGAGCAAACTGGGCGGAAGGTGAATACCATCAGCAATGATCTCAACGGTAAGTTGATCGAACAAAAAAGCACTTTCCACAACCCCGGCATACCGATAGGCATTGCGCCGCATTACTCCTGACATTCCGGAGTAAAGATGAGTTAAATGGGTATAGCCATTTTCGAGTGCTTCAGCAACGTCTTCCGAAGTAGCATCAGTATGTCCAATTGCTGCCAGAATACCTCTTTGGGTTAATTCCCTGCCAAATTCCATTGCACCATCAAGCTCAGGGGCAGCACTCCAGCGGATAATATCGTCTGAATAGTTTAAAATCTGCTCATATTCAACCCGTTTAGGTGTACGAATATACCGGGGGTCTTGAGCCCCTTTCTGGCTTATCGCAAAATAAGGCCCTTCAAGGTGTAATCCCAGAAACTGAGCACCTTCAGTATTCTCTTTTTTAGCCTGACGGTAAACCGAAAACGTATTCAGTAAATCTTCCGTTTCGGCAGTAAGAGTGGTTGGAACCATTGCAGTAGTGCCATATAAAGCATGTACTTTTGCAGCTTCCAGAAAAGCCTCCACGGTTCCATCCATAAAGTCATGACCACCGCCCCCATGGGTATGTAAATCAATAAACCCCGGAGACACATAGTTATTTCGAGCATCAATCAGTTGGGCTTCCGGAAAATCAAGATCACCGGTTCCAACAGCGATTATTTTACCATTCTCTATCAATACCGTTCCATTCTCAATTAAACGGTAAGGAGTAATTACTCTTCCATTGAAGATCTTTAGTCGTGTATTTTTTGTGTTCATAACCATTTTTGATTTACGACTCATTAACTTTTTTAAACGACCAGTTTTTAACCCGATATCCATGATAAGCATAGTACACCAGATATAAATAACAAGGCATTAAAACCCAATAAGCAACATGCAGATCAAAATGATCAGCAAAATATCCGTAAAAGATTGGAACAATTGCGCTTCCGCATAGTCCCATGACCAGGATTGATCCTCCCATCTTTGTAAATCTGCCCAATCCGTTGAGTGCAAGTGGCCAAATTGCCGACCACATTAATGAGTTGGCAAGTCCTAACACAACCAAAAACCAGATTGATAAATCAGCGGTATGTCCAAGAAAACTTACCTGACCATGCACCAGAAAAAACAGAATCGTTAGCACGACTGCCGATGTGGTACACACCCGCAAAACATTAAGATGGTTGATATACCTGGGAATAAGCACAATTCCTGATAAGAAACCGCACATCGTCAGGCCTAAAATATACGAAGGAAATACTTTGGCCTCCAGCAGAGGTAATCCTAAAGACTGAGCGTATCCAATTACGGTATTGATGCCAACAACCTGTGATCCCACATGAAGAAATAAAGCTACAGCGCCAAGAATAAGATGGGGAAACTGAATAATGCTGGTTTTCCCTGAATTTGCACTAGCAACTTCAGAAGACTCTTTATCGGTATCGATTTCCGGCAAGATGGAATATCTGATCATGAGACCAATGAAAAATAGCACCACAGCCATACAACCATAAGGAACAATTACCCGCTGAATCAACTCATTCAAAGCAACATTTCTTGCCGCAGCATCCATTAACGGAATTTGCTTAAACAATTCCGTATCCGAAGGTTTAAATATTGCCGCAGCAAGTAACAACGGCGCAATTATTCCTGCTGTTTTATTGCAGACACCCATAATACTCATCCGCTGGGCAGCTCTTTCTTTTGACCCAATCATGGTGATATAAACGTTTGCTGCAGGTTGCAGAATCGCCAAACCAGTTCCAATTGAAAAAAGCCCTAACAGAAAAATTCCATATGTTCGTGTCATCGCAGCCGGAATAAAAATAAGAGCTCCCAGCGACATGACCCAGAAACCAATCATTATTCCTTTTTTGAATCCCACCCTCTTTAATAAATAAGCAGCCGGAATTGCCATAACGAAATAGGCTATGTAAAAGGCAAAAGCGACTAATAATGACTGAACATTGTTTAATTCGCAGGCTATTTTAAAATAGGGTATTAAGATTGCATTTATCCAGGTTGTAAAACCAAAAATAAAGAACAACAAAGCAATGATAGCAACAGAGAAAACGGTATGCCAGTTTGTAGTTTTTTTAGCCGTAGGACTAGTCAAATTTTCCATAGAAATTAATTTACCGATCAGAATAACCACCGCACCAGATTGATCAACATTAGCCGCAATGGGAATAAAAACATCGTCTTTTTAAATGATTACATCAACCCATTGTTCGCTTGCTGCTGATTTTTCAAGAGCTTCGAGAACGGCTATTTCGTTCAGGATGCTTTGGTGACTGCGAGGTTCAACCCGTGTCCGGAACATGTCAACGATATCGCTGTAAATCTTGATAGGATCAGTTTCCGGAATACGTGATTTTAGTTCAACCAGTCCTTTTTTGGTTTCCACATAGGTTTCCCATCCGTAAGCAAGGTTTTTGAAGATCAGGGTAGCATAAAGGCCGCTTTTAAATACCAATGCAGCACTTCCTTTTTTCCCTTCACGGGTGATTTTTACCTTTTGAATGTCTTCTCCAAACATGACCATAAGTGGCTGCAACAGGTGAACGCCATAGAAAAAGACCCCACCGTAAGGAGAATCCAGATCAAGCGGACCATAACGAACCACATGGTTTATATCGCTCATCGATTGTACTTGCTCTTTGATGTCGTATGTACAAACACTTTGAGCTATCGAGCTAAACGAGGTTACTGGTGTTCCCACTTTACGGGCCATCTCTAAAAATGCCTTCCCTTCTTCAACCCGATAACAGAATGGTTTATCGACAAAGGTTGGAATGCCGGCTTTTACAAATGGAGTAGCCGCTTCGAGGTGAAATTTTGCATGACGGTGATCGACGATCAGAGCATCAATCTTACCAAGCATATCTTTCTGATCTTTGACGATGTTCGGTATTTTTCCAGCTTCAGCCGTTTTCTTTGCAAATTCATCCGTTTCACCCCAGATATGCGTGAGTTCTACTCCCGGAAATTTATGATCGATGTTGAACATCTTTCCGAAATTTATCGAGTGCGAATTTTCAGCTCCGATGATTCCAACCCGAATTGGTTTTAGTTTGTCTTCAGGATTGGCAAACATTCCGGAAGCAAAAGAGCTTGCCGGGAAAACAACAGTTGACAGAGCTGCTCCAGCTCCAATTGTTTTTATAAAAGTTCTTCTAGTACTCATTATTATAGTTTGTTATGGTTATTCCCTTTGATATGCAAAACCGAGAACCGCACTTTTTCCGGTCTCCGTTCTCCTGATTTCTTATAATTTCATTTCCCAGCCGTTTTCATAGCTGCGTGACCATAGTTTTTGTGCGTCTTTATCTCTTAAAATATGACCGTTTTCATGATCTATTTCGAGCGAATGACCTACCCGCTGAGCAATGTTACCAAGCTGCATCAACAGCGTGCTTCGGTGTCCGGAATGGATATCGGCATGTAGTTCAGCTTTGTTGTAGATATTGTCGAAGAAGTTCTGAACATGATTTCCGTCCAGATTTCCGGAAGGATTAGCCAGGTTGCGGGCATCAATCGCTTGTGTTGGTTTTACTTCTTTGACGATTTTATTGTCCGGACCATAGATGATGTAGCCATTTCCGCCATCCATCATCATACTTCCTTTTTCGCCATAGAATATAGCTCCAACCGAACATCCTTCAATAAAGCGTCCGTTGCAGCTACGACCTTCCCAGGTCATCGATACATTTTCTTTAAAGTCAAGACTGATTACCTGAGTATCCGGTGTTTCCCAGTCATCTTTATACCCAAATCTTCCTCCGTTTGAGCTTACCCGAATCGGGAAGTCAACTCCCATGCCCCAACGTAAAAGGTCGATCATGTGAGTTCCGTTATTCAGCGCTTCACCGGTTCCCCATTGCCAGCGCCAGTGCCAGTTGTAATGAACAATGTTATCTTTAAAAGCACTTCGGGGTGCCGGGCCTTGCCATAAGTTCCAGTCAAGCCATTCTGGTACTGCTACTTCCTTTCCAATTCCTATGGAAGGACGATTGTTGGTGTACCAGCCTTTGCCGAAGTAAACCCGACCGATTATGCCATTTTTTAGTTCCTGAATACCTTGAATTACATTGGGGTACGAACGGCGTTGATTCCCCATCTGAATGGTTTTTCCATAACGGGCTGATGCTTTTTCGAGAATCTCGCCTTCGTTTGGATTGTGACTGCAAGGTTTTTCGACATACACATTTTTACCGGCCTGAATGGCTAGCAGAGCTGCCGGTGCATGCCAGTGGTCGGGTGCTGCGATAACCATCGCATCGATATCATTACTTTCCAGTGATTTGCGGAAGTCTCCGAAAGCTTTCGTTTGAATTCCCTGTTGAACTCCTTCGAGCATTTTCCGGCATTTTTCAATGGCGCGGCTGTCGACATCACAAACATGAACTACATCACAGTTGGTTTGTGAAGCAAAGGTTTGAGCCAGTGCACTTCCACGGGAGTTAACTCCCATCATCGAAACACGGATCTTTTCATTCGAACCCATGATTCGGGAATAACTTCTGGCACTAAAACCAGGTAAAATTCCTCCGGCAACTACCATCGCTGAGCCGGCCAGTGTCTTTTTGAGAAAGTCTCTTCTTGAATTTTCCATATCCGCTTAAATGATGTTTGTGTATCTTAAACTTCTCATTGTTAGATAATTTTCTTTTGAACAGGATCCCATTCGACCCGTCTCTTTTCCTGATAGGACTGGATTGCCATCACACAGGTTATTCCCTCTTCGAATGCACGATCAATATTCGCACTGGTTTCACCGCCATTACGGATACAATCCAACCACTCCTTAATATGCAGATAAGTGGTATCAACCTGACGACCATTTATAGTCGTAGTTGTTAATCCACGAGCAGTATAATATTTCGAGGTAGCACCTGAAACAGCGTCAACCTTTCCGGTATTTGAATCGAGCGTAAGCATTGGTTCAGAAGTAGTCATTAACCCTTGTTCAATCTGTTTTTTATAACGCGTTGAATTCTCATCAACGGTAATTTTGATTGAACCACCCAATTCCATCGAAGCATCGTGTCCCATAAAAACCCGACCACGATTTCTGCTACTGGCAAGGTTCGCACTATAGAGTAAGGTTAAATCCCTTTCAGGATATTCAAACACAACATGCATCGAATCGGGTATTTCACGGTTATCTTTCCAGTAGTATATACCTCCGGAAGCAACCACCGATTTAGGAATCCCGACATGCAATAATTGATTGACCGAATCGTATTCATGAGTAAACAATTGACCAATCACGCCCGAATCGTAGGCAAACCACTTCACCCAGTTGTAATAACGGTCGAGGCTAAACGGTACATTTGGAGTTGATCCCAACCATTGTCCCCAGTCAATTGATTTCTCGTCACCGGGTTTGGGATTTCCATTCTTATCGAGATGCCGAATCCAGGCACCATCCGCTGAATTTCGGTTCGTAGTCGTCTCTATCAGCGTGATTTTTCCAAGAATTCCTTTTTCGATAACTTCTCTGGCTTGCTGAAAAACAACACTCTGCGCAATCTGATGACCTAACTGATATACGATTTTGCTGTTTTTAACCGCCTCGTACACCTCGTTTACTTCCGATTCAGAAAGAGCAATACTTTTTTCGCAATACACATGCTTTCCGGCTTTGGCGGCAGCAATGGTTATTTCGGCATGATGGTGATCCGGAGTTGCAATCATCACTGCATCAATATCCTTATCAGCCAACATCTCCTGATAGCTTCGATATCGTTTTACCGGAAGATTGGGTGTTGCTCCGGTTGTACGGATGCCGTTACGTGCAATCTCCAGCCCTTTTTCAGCATGAAGATCAAATACATCGCAAATTCCGGTCAAGGCAATGTTCAAATTCTCCTGAGCAAGCCAATCCTCAAAGATGCCACGTTCTTTAAATGCATCGACATCAGAGGCCAGCATAAATCCAAGTCCGTTAGCATGAGCAACCGCCCGGTTACCGAAACCAATAATTCCGATACGAATCAGTTCACCCTTTTTCCCGGAAGAAATTTTTATTTTGGCCGATCCACTAATATTTCCAAGTCCCAATTCCTCAAGAATCCGGTCTCTTTTCTGTTTATCGAAGGTGGTTTTTTTAAACACTTCAATGGCAAGTCCACCAAGAACAGGTATTCCAATCAATGCCTTTAGCAAAGTTCTTCGCTGAAGAGTCGTTTTTTGTAAAATGACCTTATCTTCTTCGTTCTGCTGTATCTGTTCGCTTTCTTTTCTCATTTCCCCTGCTGTCATTAATTTTTACGATCTCTAAATCTTGCAACAAAAAAATCAAGCCCGACAATCGAACTGGTTTGAAATAAAGCCAATGCAAATAACGCTACAGCCTCAATCAGGGTCTTACTAACAACCAGACAACTTCCGTCTGGAGGAATGGAGTATTCAAGACCAATTAAAGGCGGATTACTCATGTAGTAAACAAGAAGTAATATAGCTCCGGAAATAGCAGCCAATCGGGCAAAAAGACCAAGAATCAAGCCTAATCCAATTGCAATTAATCCCCAGGTATTAAGGAAATCGACGGCATGAAGCACAGAACTGTTGGAGAGAATCCATTGTGAAAAACCGGAAAGTATCCATTTTGATTCTTTCAGGAATCCGGCGGAACTCCATCCCGGATTCATCAGCTTCGAAATGCCTTCATACAATAAATGCCAACCGATTAGAAACCGCAGGGCAACCAGTGTTGTAAGCTGTAAACTTGTATATTTTCTCGTTTCTGACATGTTTATCCAGAGATTACTTTTTTGAATATCCGGCAATGTACCTGAAAGCAAATACCCTATTCTCCCTTTGCGAAACTTCGTGAAACTTTGCGGTAATAAATGTCAACCGCAAAGAACCGCCAAGTTAAATTCACCAGGTTTCGCAAAGAGGAAAAGAATAATTGCCAATATTACTTTGCCATTTCAATTAGGTATTAAAATGTACACTCTTATTATTTTTTAAATGGATTTCCAATACGAATTAGATCCGTTCTTGTTTTTCCATTTTCAGTGATTCGGCCCAGTGTATATACTGTGCTATCAGCACCAACAGCAATTGAATTTACATAAAGAGGACGTTGTCCGTCAGCAAAAAAGACAGCACCATGATCCTGGTATTTGCCTTTTGCAATATCGTAGGTAATGATATGCAAATCTTCAAGTCCTTTAGCCTCACCCATTGCAGTAGAGCTCTTTCCGGTTACACGTTTCCCATCTTTGTAAATTACACCTCCGGTCAGATAATACAAGGTATTTCCATCAGCTCCAAGAGTAAAGCCTAAATAGCCATAGCTAAACTGATCGAACATACCACTGCGCTGCGAAACTTTTGAAGTAAGACGGTCAAGTACCTCAATGCGGGGAACACTTGGATCGAAACTAAAAAGATAACCGGAATTCCCGTGTACACCATAGAACTTTTTATCTGCCTGACACCAAATAACCTGACGCCAGTTGTATCCCATACTTCCTGCTGAAGATGGATCGTAGGTTCCAAAATAATCTTTTTTCAGATCTTCACCTTCAACGCGTTCAACAACATCCTGACCGACCCTGCAACGAAGAATTGTTCCGTCAGAAGTAGTCATGTAAGCTGTTCCGTCTTCCGGATTAATTGCAATTGAACGACAGATTACGCGAAATGAAGCACCTTTGCCATTTTCACCTTCTCCGGTAATTGGACCAAGATCTTTAATTTCTTTCGTAGCCAGATTGTAACGGAAGAAATAACCGGTAGGCCAGGTTATACCATAAATCAAACCTCGTTTGGTATCCATATTCATCGTCAGGATACCTTCCTGATGTGGAGCAACGCATAGGTTTTCAAATTTTCCTGAAGCCATATCATAAGCTAGCAAATGTCCACCGGGATAGGGTTTATAGCCAGCTGGTGCAATTCCTAATTTTTCCATACCATCGACCATACTGTAGTAACCAATGTGAGTTCCAAAGTATAGCTTACCGTTTGATTCAACAAATTTAACATGGCTCTTCCCTTGTACAATGGCTTTAAGTCCTTTTTCTCCACACACTTCGGTCAAATCGGCCAGATGTTGTATTTTATCCGTCTTCGGATCATAGGAATACATTTGTCCACCCTCATCAATTGATTGAGAACAAAGCACATAATACATTTTGCCATCACTTGCAGCCGAAAGTCCATTGTAAGTGTCATGAGCAATTGCAAATCCTGAGTTAAATGTTTTGGCAACAATATTTTTAGTCGTTGCATCTTCAGATTTTGTCTCCGCGACGGGCTTTACAGGTTTTACTGCCTGATCGCAGCTCATTGCCAAAGCGCTAAACATCAGCGCTGAAATAATAATTCTGTTCTTTTTCATGTTTCGTTCTTATAGTTTAGATTTAATTTTATCAGCATTCGTCTGGATTTTCCCAATAGCCCGGGCAATATCATCCATATCTGACTTCGAGCCAAGTAGCAGATTTTGTGAAATCCATATAGCTTCCTCATTACACAGACGATCATTCACCGGACATTTGTTTTGCTCATCGTATTTATTCAGGTTGAGCAAATCTTCGGAATACATTCGTTTGAAATTTTTCGACTGAAATGCATTACCGATAAATGGCATATTGTTAATGGTCTGGTATCCACTGGAACACGGAATTCCTTCGGCTACAAGTGCTTTTAAGAATTCTTTTCTGGGTAAATCCTTAAAGTCTTCTTTCTTGTACCGGAACGGGAAAAGATGAAAAGCAGCCCGGGTTACATTATCATAAAGCTTATACGGAATAATTCCGGGAATATTTTTGATCTTCGACTTCAGATATTCTGCATTAACATTTCGCGTAGTGGTCTGGTCGTCCAAACGCTTCAGCTGTGCCAGACCAATGGCAGCCTGATATTCCGTAATTCGCAACTTGGTTCCGGCCATAATAGTTCCGGCACCAACCGTACCAACAAGAGTTCCATACGGATTACCGTAATTATGATATGAGTAGCAGCGATCCATAAATTCGATGTCGTTGCTTACAATCGCTCCTCCTTCACCAATCGCCAGATTTTTTGAGTTCTGAAAACTAAAACACCCTGCATGACCAAATGTACCCACTTTCTGGTGGTTTATTTCGGCCAGATGTGCCTGACAAGCATCTTCAACCACAATCAAATCATGCTTTTTGGCAATCTCCATGATTCGCGGCATGTTTGCCGGCAAACCCAAGATATGTACAGGAAGTATTGCCCGGGTACGTGAAGTGATTTTGGCTTCAATTTTATCGGGATTGATCTGAAATGTTTCCGGATCAACATCCACAAATACCGGAATTGCGCCGGTAGCCAATACGGCTGCTACAGTAGCAATAAACGTATAGGGAGGAACAAGCACTTCATCTCCTCCACCAATATTTAGCTGAACAAGAGACGTTATCAAAGCATTGGTTCCGTTAACAACCACCAACGAACGTTTGGCGCCAACTGCCGAAGCCCACTTTTCTTCAAATTCAGTAACTAATGCACCCCGGGACCATACTCCACTTCGAATATCATCAATAACCCTTTTTTCATCCGTTTCGGGATTCCATTGAGGCCACACCGGCCAGCCTTTTGTTCGAATCGGTTGTCCGCCAAGTATAGCCGGAAGCCCAGCATCATTTCCGTTGTTCGCAAACAGAGAGGACGTCATTCCCATGGCAACAAAAGTACCGGCAGCTGCTAAAGAGCTTTGCTTTAAAAATTCACGCCTTTGATATTTTTTATTAAACATTTTTCTATTTTTCATCCATTAAAAAATTCCACTACTTACCATTCAGTAATTTACGAAGAGTATTCATAACTACATCTTCGGCTTCTGCGGTTACGCCGGAAGCCTGACCGGATTCATATCCTCCCTCCTGGTAAGCTTTTGCAGTACAAATATATCCCGGAGCATAATCGCCATAAGCAGCTACCGCAACAAATAAGTCGGGACGCATAGCCTTGGCTGCCAGTTGATATTCGACAAATGGTTCTCCCGGCAAAAACAAAATACGGGCACGACCAACACCAAGACACCGCACATCCAGTTGTTTCCCGGATTGGCACCTTTGTAACCAAACATACTTTGGCATGTTATTGGCCAAAAAGACCTGATCTTTCTTCTTCATCTGCTTTTGGATGTCTTCCAGATTTTTGGCTAAAGGAAGAGGCAGCGGTTCAACAGACCAGCTAATATCAGAAGCCGAAACAGGCTCAAACTTGGTTGCTTCGTAGGCACGCTTCATCCCATCGGCAAGGCGTTCAGCCAAAATGCCGCGATTTTCAGGCGACCCATCGTTATATTTTCCGGCAGAAATATTACCTCCTGCTCCATTAAAATGAATATGCAGCGCCTGAGGTACAGCCATTTGACGGAAGAACCGCGCTACACCGGCATAATCCGGATTCGCCACTCCCGTGCGATAATAGCTCTGAGGATGAACAGCATAATAACTAAGAACAACCACCGGCTTATCTTCGTTCCAAAAACTTACCACCGACACCATCGGATCAATAAGACCTTCCGGTTCTGCACGCAAAGCCGCATTCTTGCATGACGAATAGCGGGATTTCTTAAAAAGTCCATCGGCACCAAGAATACGTCGGTTGGAAGCAACATTAGAAACTTTAGCCTCTCCCAACCCGACTCGTGTAACCGATTGAGCCTGACTAAGCGATTGCGTTACTGCATTACTAAGGCGAACAATCAGTTCACGGGCAAAACTGCCTTCAAAGCACAACGGATCAAAACCGGCATCTTTAAATACTTTCTCTGCCCCAAAATCGCAGATAGGCGCATCATGCTGATGTACCGTATGAATGGCAACCCGTTCCGGAATGGTTCCTGCAGCACTGGCCAGTGCTTGTCTGAATGCATCCTGACCATCATTGGCAATTCCAATCCAATCGACTGAACACAATACGATTGGCTGTCCGGCGCCCAAAAGCACAATACCCTTGGCTCTCAGACCCAAATCCCATTTATTGATTTCACGATCATAGGTCAGCAGACTACCAACCGGTGGAGTTGCATCAACATCAAAAGTTGCAATCTTTAAGCCCCTTGACTGAGAAACATTTGGAAGCCCCATCGCGTCGGAATATCCAGTAAATACTGGAAATAATCCGACGAAAAGGCAAAATATTAATCGAATGTACGCCTTGCAATCGTTACACATAATTAGATCTGATTCAGTTTATCTCTGTTGGCATGAACCTTCATAATGGCATTGATAATGTCGTCCATATCGGCCTGAGTACCTAATAGTGGACCCGAAGCCCATAACATTACCATATCCTCACAAACCTGATCACATTTTGGACATGCCATCTGATCAACGTATTGTTTCAACCGGGTGGGTGAATACATTTTCTGATATACTTTCAGATTCACAATATGATCAACCCAAGGTTCTTTGTGTAAGCCATTGGGAATGTATCCACTCATGCTGATTCCTTCTGCTGCAAGTGCTTTCAGAAACTTATCGCGAGGAGCATTGTTGAAATGTTCTTTGTGATAAGACATCGTATATAAATAGAACGAACCACTCTCGGTTCCTTCATAAAGTTTCTGGGGTACAAGACCCGGAAAATCTTTCAGTTTGGAGGTTAAATAAGCCGCATTCTTGTTGCGAAGCTCAAAACGGGCACGAGCGCCTTCCAGCTGGGCTAACAAAATGGCTCCTTCGAATTCATTCATCCGGTATTTTGGTCCGATCGTTACTGATCTTCCTTTTCGTGAAGTTCCATGATTCTGAACCGTGTAACACTGATCCATCAATTCTTCATTGTTACTGATTATACCTCCGCCTTCACCACACGAAATTGTCTTCGAGGTCTGAAAACTAAAGCATCCTAAATCACCAATAGTGCCCAATACTTTACCCTGATAAACTCCCAGATGAGCCTGACAGGCATCTTCGATTACACGTAGATTGTGCTTTTTAGCTATGGCCATGATACGTTCCATGTTACACGGTTGTCCCATGATATGTACCGGCATAATTGCTTTGGTATTTTCGTTAATCAATTTTTCGATATCATGAGGATCGATCTGAAAAGATTCCCGGTCAATATCGGCCAACACTGGTAATGCACGGCTGGTTAATATTGACGAGATGGTTCCCATATCGGTATAAGGAGAAGTTATGACTTCATCGCCGGGTCCTATTCCCAATGCTTCAACACAGGTACTTAGTGCCTGAGTACCAGAACCGGTGCCCAAGGCAAATTTGGTGCCCATCAGTTTGGCATATTCTTTCTCAAAAGTGGCTACTGTTCCTGTGGCCGATTGAATACGACACCAAACTCCACTTCTGGCAGTTTTGGTGATGGCTTCAACCATTTTTTCATCTACA
>Ga0302286_10000522_pt1 | contig 31614 bp, 25 predicted proteins | sample III_Fen_E2_3_FD_198765 | JGI IMG/M metagenome (GOLD analysis project Ga0302286, IMG submission 198765) | Peat permafrost microbial communities from Stordalen Mire near Abisko, Sweden - III_Fen_E2_3 | ecosystem: Environmental > Terrestrial > Soil > Wetlands > Permafrost | place: Sweden: Abisko...
TTTTCCCCTCGCTGTCGAGGAATTTAATTTTCAGAGGTATATAAAATAAGTTTGCTTTCATGGCTTCGGATAGATCCATGTCTTTCAGTCGCATGGAATCTTTCTCGGTGGTAATGATTATTTTTTTTTCTGAATCAATAGAGTTGAACCTCTGTTCAATCTGTTGTATGTTTGAAGCATTAAAATTATGATGATCAGGATATTTCAGATCAGTAATGTCTTCCGTAAAGGTGCTGAGGTATTTGTGCAAATGTTCCGGGTTAGCGATACCAGTGACCAGCAAGACACTGACCCGATCGGAGGCCAGCTTGGGTGTGTCGATTGCCTGTTCAGGGAAAACCGGACTTAGCGGCTGGTAAACCATGGTGGTAAAGAAGAGATTCTGATAAGGACGCAGGTTCACATCTTTCATGATGATCCGGCGGGTGATTGGCGAAATCTCCTGAGGGCATTTGGTGTAGATAATCACATTGGCACGGCGCATCTGCCAACTTGGTTCGCGTAACCGACCTACTGGCATGAGTTGGTCCTTATCGATAGGACGGTTAAAATCGATAAGCAGAATGTTGATACCGGCACTGACACTGCGGTGCTGAAAGGCATCATCAAGCAAGATCACATCAGGCAAATAAGCCGCATCCTGAACCTGTATCTTTTTAATGGCATGTACTCTTTTTTCATCTACTATAACCTGAACATCACTAAACTTCGATTTAATCTGCAGGGGTTCATCACCGACTGCTGTAGCCAGCGAACTGACTTCAACTTCCTGGTATCCTTTTGTCTTCCGCTTGTACCCTCGACTGATTGTTGTAATGATAAATTGTTTTCGAAGAAGATCTACCAGATATTCGGTGTGGGGAGTTTTTCCGGTTCCGCCAACGGTAATATTTCCTATTGAAATCACCGGTATTTCAAATTCGGTGGATTTAAATACTTTATAATCATACAGAAAATTTCGTATCGATATAATTAATCCGTAAATAGCTGAAAAGGGATATAAAAGGAATTTGAACATCTTGGTTTTTGAGAATAAAATTCGGTACGAAAATAGGAAAATTTGAGGAGGGAAACGAATTATCACATACTTTTACCTTCATCATTTTTTATAATATCTGCTCAGAAATTACAGACAATTATCCAATGGAAGAAATGATGAAAAAGGTTTCAGGACTGGTCATTCTGTTCGTGTTCACAATTATAATGGCAACTGCACAGAAAAAGGATCAGGCATATTACCAATGTGCATTTTTCGAAAGTTACCGGCTTGGAAACTTGGAATCCTGGACGGGCTGGATTGCAGAAATGGAGAATGTCAAATCGGTTGATCTGGAATGGCAGATTGAAATGTTGAATGCCATGTATGGTTTGGTGGGTTATCAGATTGGAGCAGGTAAAAAGGACCTAGCAAGGGTTTATGTGAATAAGGCCGCTGACTACCTGGATGTACTGCTGGATGAATACCCAAAGAATGCACGCCTTCACAGCCTTGCCGGAGCACTTTACGGATATAAAATTGCGTTGGCATTCTATAAGGCACCTTTTTTGGGCCCGAAAAGCATGTATCACATCGGAAAATCCATTGACCTTGATCCAAGTGAGCCCATGGGATATATTGAAAAAGGTAATTCTCTGCTCTATCGTCCTGCGGCATTTGGTGTCGATAAAAAGGAGACGCTTATCAATTATCGGAAGGCGCTGAAGTTAATGGATACTCGAAATTCCCAGAAATGTGACTGGCAGAAAATGCTTCTTCGGGCGTTCATTCTGAAGGGATTGTATGAAACCAATCAGACTTCCGAAGCTAAGGTCTTCTTTGCAGAAATGCAGAAAGATTACGGACCAATGGTCTGGATCAAACAGTTTGTGGGCGCCAATCTGATGGATGGAAAATAATGAAGATTATTATCAATTTTTCATCGCGAATACTCTAAAACGAAATTAATTGGTACGGTATATGATACTCTTACAGTCTTCCCGTTTTGACGACCAGGTATCCATCTGGGCATTCCTTTAACCACTCGTATAGCTTCTGCATCCAATGAAGGTTGAACACCCCTTTGTACATTTATATGAGATATGGATCCATCATTTTCTACAATATAGCTTACAAATACCTTTCCCTGAAAACCATTTTCCATTGCTTCAACAGGATATTTTACAGTTCTAATTAAATAGCCTAATAAGGCCTTTTCTCCACCGGGAAATTCAGGCATAACTTCAACTAACGAATATACAGGATTATTGAAAGAGTCTCCACTTTGTATTATGGGATTTACTGCTAATTGTGATTTCGTTTGCAGGCCTTTATTTGTCAGGACAAGGCTCAAATATAATTGACTGTTTACCGGTACATTCTCTACCAGTGCAGGACTAAATCCGGGAAGCTTTTTAAATACGGATTTAATAATTTCCTGATCTGAAGGGCTTTCCTCCGATAAGATCTCTAATTTTTTGATGCTTCCGTCTTTATCAATATTTAGTCCCAGGTTAACTATACGAACAAAATCACTGCTCTTTTTTTTCACGCCTTTAATATCGGAGGATTCCATTTTGAGATAATTGTCTAAAGCTTTATCTCCACCAATATATTGGGCAGGTTTTTCAGGATTTACATATACTATATCCTGAATTACAGCTTCTCCCGATATGAGTTTCCCGTCCTGATAAACGCCTTTACTAATTATAATTCCTGATTTGTCGAGTAGTTGAAATTCACCATCTTTCAGATTGTTTTTGTAGGCTCCGGAATAACTCAATTGACCGTTAGGATACCACGCTTTAAATTCTCCGTTCAGTATTTTACCATCACCCGATGATAATGATTGCTTTTTACCGTCAGCATAAAATCGAGTTTCCTGCTGAAGTAACTCATCTTTAAAGAGTAGTTCATTTTCAACAGATCCCTTCTCGTTATAAATGGTATGAATGCCATCTACTATCAGCTTTTTTTCGACAAGGTAGTCGCTTGCTTTGAGCAATTCAAATGTTTCATCGCTATACCGAAATTCTGTTTTAGTGCCGATCTTGTGATTATTCTTAAATATAGAGATAAACAGGTGATCGTGACTGTTTTGATCGTATTCTACTGCAATTTCTCCGTTGAACCCTTTTACGTTTGACAATTTATCTTTCCCGATAATTTTAAAATTATGGGTTCCTTTCTCTTGTTGAGAATAACTAAGTTGCGGTGCAGATATAAAAAAGAATATAATTACGAATATTACGACACTAATTTTCATTGTATTAGTTATTAGGTTTTGCTGCTTTACGCAGAGGATTCATAAACTCTAATCTTTTATTTTTTATTGCCCCAGTTCCTGTCGGATTATATCTTCGATCCGCTGAGTCAGCAGAGTGGTGTCCATGCCTTTTGGATCAATGGGGTCGAATACGGTCAGTTTTAAATGCACTCCCACGGTCATGGGGAAATAGCCGTTTTTCATCAGTTCATAATTCCCGTCTATGGCAAAGGGAACGATGAGTGCCGAAGGAGAAGTTTTGATGAGCGAAGCAATTCCGGCAGGCATAAATGGTTTGAGCTTCCCATCCCTTGTCCTGGTACCTTCAGGAAAAATACAGGCCGCATAATTGTTTGCTTCAATGTGTCTACCCAGCATCAGGATATCTTTAACCGATTGTCTTGGATTTTTACGGTCAATCAGCACCGAACCGCCATGACGAAGATTGTAGGAAATGCTCGGGATCCAGTTTCCCAATTCTATTTTAGAAATAAATTTTGGATGGTTTTTACGGAATCCGATGATTACTGCGGGAATATCTATTGTGGTCTGATGATTCGACACGATGATAAGAGGACGGTTTTGTGGAATCTTTTCCAGTCCACGAAAGGTGATTTTTGTTCCTAAAATCCACAGGCCGTATAATAAACCATAATTCATCACATCAACGACTCTTTTGCGCACCGGATAGCCCCATATCCATTCAGTTAACATCTGTATGGGATGAAAAACGACTAACAGCAGTCCAAAGAAAAGCAGATAAATTGGGGTCAGGATAAATGACAATATTTTTTTCATAAAGAATGGCTCGATTTAATCGTAAGCAAAATAACCAAAATAAATCAATTTTCATAATAGAACAGAACAAAGTTTATGTTAGCGCCAGGTAAAATTAACACGCATAAGAGTTCACTTTTATGCCATTAATGTTGTATAACAAGAGAAAAAATATTGCTGGTTTAAACGATTAAGCAGATATTTGTCCTATAGACTATACTTGAGATGAAAACAATTCTCTTTTCCATCATCGTACTTTTTTTCTTTTTGAATGCTGTATCTCAGGACACAAAAACCCTGGCCGAAAAACTGGGTTACGACCGGAATGCCAAACTACTGATCGTTCACGCTGACGATATGGGCTTGTCACATTCGACCAATAGCGCTGTAATAGAGGCATTTCAAAAAGGAGGAATCTCCTCCGGGAGCATAATGGTTCCCTGTCCATGGTTTCCAGAGATCGCCGAATTTGCCAGAAATAATCCCGGTCTGGATATTGGGATCCATACTACCCTAACCTCAGAATGGGATAACTATTTCTTTGGAGGGGTTTTGCCTTCAAACCTTATTTCCCATCTGTTGAATCCAAAAGGATATTTCTATTACTCTGTCGAAGAGTTTGTCCAGCATGCCAATGCCGCAGAGGTGGAGAAGGAAATCAGGGCACAAATTGAAAAGGCACTGGCCTTTGGCATAAAACCATCCCATTTGGATAACCACATGGGCACCATCCTGTCTTCTCCCGAATACTACCAGGTACTACTGAAACTAGGGCATGAATATCGGCTTCCGGTATTAATTCCTGCAGATATGATTGCAGGAGTCTCCCCTCAATTGCTCAACCTGTTGAGCAAGGATAACGTAGTGGTCGATCATTTATTCATGATTAACCAAGCCAGTCCTGCTGACAAATGGGGTGAACCTTACCTGAACTTCATTGCGGAAATGAAGCCAGGTCTTAACGAAATCATTGTACATCTGGCAAGGAATACGGATGAAACCCAGGCTATCATGATCAACCATCCAGATTTTGGTGCCGATTGGCGGCAACACGACCTGGACTTTGTACTGAGCAATGATTTTAAAAAAGCGCTGATCGATCATAATATTAAACTCGTTACTTGGCGACAGATCGGCGCAATACAATATCCGGCGATTCAGGAAAAAAGTAATGGACCTAAATAAGATGCTGGTATATTACCAGCTCGGAAGATCTGGTTTTGCAAATAAGTTATTCAATCAATAAACCAAAAATCATGAAACAAATTGTTTTTCTATTAATGCTAGTTTTTAGTTCCAGTGTTCTGTTTTCACAGAATTCCTCAACCGAAATGTTATCACTTTCACAGATTAAAAAGAATGTAAAGACAAAACGGGTCAGCAGCTATGACAAAACAGGCGGAAACGGCGACTGCTGGGGCGGCATTGCAACCGGTCAAAGCAAAACCATTATGGACGTAAAGGGCGCAGGGATCATTGACCATATCTGGATTACTATTGCTCCTGAGGCTGGAAAGCTGAACAGAAATGATATTATTCTTCGGATGTACTGGGATGGAAACACCTTTCCATCGGTTGAATCCCCTATTGGCCCTTTCTTTGGAAACGGTTGGAACGAAACCTACGATTTCGTGAGTGTACCGCTTTCGGTTACTCCAGGCTGGGGAAAATCATACGTCAGCTACTTTGCCATGCCTTTTGCCAAGGGTGCCAGAATTGAAATTGAAAACCAGAGTAATACGACTATTCAATCATTCTATTTCAATATCGATTATACTGAAATGCCTGAACTACCTGAAAACTCAGGACGTTTCCATGCCTGGTTCAACCATCAACTGACTGATGCCCTCCCCGGAGGTGAAAACGAATGGGGATTGCTGGGTGAAACCGGAAAGAACACCAACGGGAAAAGGAATTATGTGTTTGCCGATATCCAGGGAAAAGGCCAGTTTGTAGGGGTAAACTACTATGTCAATTGCCCTTCACCCATGTGGTATGGCGAAGGTGACGAAATGGTTTTTATTGACGGAGATACTATCCCTACCTTAAACGGTACAGGTACCGAAGATTTCTTTAACACTTCATGGTGTCCGAAGGAATTGTTTTCGCATCCCTATTTCGGATATCCACGGGTCAATGGTGAAACAGGATGGCTTGGACGAACCCATGTTTACCGCTTCTTTATTGCTGACCCAGTTTATTTCGATCGCTCCTGCAAATTCACCATCGAGCATGGTCATAACAACAATCTGACCCTTGACCTTGCTTCTGTAGCCTATTGGTACCAGGATAAAGCAACAAAGTTGCCTGCACCTTTAACCAAAGAACAGCGCAGATACAAAGGAGTCATTGGAGCATCCGAAATTCACAAATGGAGAGATGCATGGAGGAGAGACAATGGTTCGAAGAGCGAGCTCTGGGGCGATGAAAAGAAGGATGGCAAATAAATAAGTATATATGATTCAGAGGCTCACTTCAGGTGAGCCTCTCTCTTTCTCACAAGTTTTTTGTTTCTTTGTTCCATATAATCAGGGAACCCAATCATTATTCAAATACGCAAATGACCAACAACGATATCCTCAAAAAACTACGAGTAGCGCTCAAACTTCGCGATGAAGACATCATTGAAATATTAATGCTAGTCGATTTCAAGGTCACCAAAAGTGAGGTAAATGCTTTATTCCGCACCGAAGACCATCCGAACTACAAGGAATGTGGTGATCAGCTGCTTCGTAATTTCCTGAACGGTCTGATCATTTACAAGCGTGGACCTGCGGTTGAAGAAAAAAAGACAGTTACTGAAAAAGGAACAATGGAAAGAGAAAAGCCTAAAATCATCATTAAAAAATTGATAAATCAAAAAGGCAAAGACGATCAATAAGCTTTAAAGTTACCTCAATCCATTTTTATTTTTTACTAAATTCTTTTTCCTAAAATCTCCGGTATCTTAGGTCTTCCTGCTTCAATCCAAGCAGTATATATTAATTCAGCCAGCGTCTTTGATGATTCCTGGAGCAATTTAATGGTAAACAAACTGGTCTTTCCCCATAGGCTTTCATAATATTGATCATGATACTCCTTGCCTCCATGCTCGTAAGCCTGTTTATCAGCCTGAAGTAACAAACCTACAAATGAATTATTACTGTATAAATAATCAAAAATAAACGGCTGAACCTTGTGAACCTTGTGAATCCTGGAAACTTTCAGCTGAACGTTATCGATGTATCGGTCAATCATAGTTTCTTCATAACGCCTGTGAATGCCTTTTTGTGAACTCAACTGACCATTGTAATTGTCCGTGATGTGCAGAGGCATAAAACCGTCCCCAACATAGTGCCCCAAATTGGCAGCAGTCAGCGCTGCATGGTCCCAATTCCCGGCCTTAAAATCATGCACCAGCGCATGATAGGTTGAATCGGTCGTCCAGGGCAAGGTTCCGTTCTTAATGACTTTCGCTTTACCGTATTTGGTGCAGGCCGCATTAAAATCTTCGACAATCTTATGCTTCTTATTGAAGTCATCGTAAATGTCAATGTCGATGAAATGTTTAACGAATTCGTTCTTGTCAGTCTTCTTCAGTTGGTCAGGGTCCGAAGCATGGTTAGCCAGAATGGGTGCCCATGCTTTCAGCTGTTGAAGTTCTTTCGGGAAAAATTCCACGCAGGTCGAGTTGATTTTACGGTGTGCTTTTTCTCCCCAGCTGCAAAGGCTGACAACCACCACCAGCAGGATAGAGTATCTGATCAGGTTAGTTTTCATGCGATGTAATTTGAAGGGTATAAATGTAGAATAATATTCAGGCAGATTTCACGAAAACAAATTGATTTTCCCCATTTACATCCTTTTTAGCGTAAATGAAGAAAATCAATTTAAAAGTGTCGAATGTTACCTGACCTTCTTGTACCTATTTTGTAATTCCCGGCCAGTCGTCAGTTCTGAATGGATTGGCTGGAAGTCCTTCCTTGTTGTATAAATTAAGATCGTCAGGATTATCTGCCCAGCCATAACGAACGGCTACAGGAGTCTGAACTTCATCCGAATGCATCACAACCGAATTGTCAGTCATCACCATTGCTTTGGCCCAATGGAATTTCTTGTCTGCACCTGCGATAGCAAACCCATTGATGTATCCATATTTGTTGTTTACTTTTAACCCTGTACCAGTATTGCTGAATTTTACAACTGCGGTTTTGCCTTCAACTTTCATACTTTCATAGGTGGGGCCTGTATAAACGACATCTTTTCCATAGGTCATTTTCAGTGTATTCAAAGCCAGGCGTTTCCCAACGTCCTGTTTATTGGTTGGGTGGATGTTGGTTCCGTCGCCAATATCAATTGCTGAAGCCATGCCGGTATTAGGCAATTTAAGGGTCATAGCCTGAGCTTCCCGTAATTCGGCCCAGGTGCTTTCGCCCGGTTGATCGACAGCAGGCATAAAGTTAGCCAGCTGCACAAAGATAAACGGGAAATCGCCAAGCTGCCATTTTGCACGCCAGTCGGTGATCAGGCTTGGAAAAATCCGACGGTATTGTTTTGCCCTGGAGGCATTGTTTTCACCCTGGTACCAGATTGCTCCCCTGATGCCATAAGGCACAATCGGATTGATCATTCCGTTGAACAACAGGGTTGGATATTCATTGGGGCCAATGGATGTGTTGGCTGTGACCTCGGTGAATTTAATTTTCCAGTCGCCTGCCAGGCTAATCCTTGTTGGTCCTGTAAGTGCAAATAGTTCTTCAGCCTTGCCATAGATTCCACCGCCTCCACCGGTATCGGTCACTCTGATTGCAATCACATTTTTACCTTCCTTTAATGCTGATGCGGCAACTTTATACTTCCGATCGATATCATAGGCTAATGTTTTTCCCACTTCAACTCCATTCACCCAGCAAATATCATTATCATCAATCTTTGCAAGCGATAGTTGAAGATCGGCAGAGGCTTGCTCTTTGTTCAATACAAACGTTTTCCGGTACCAGCCGATTCCATCGATGCCCACATAGCCTTGTTCTTCCCAAAGTTGAGGTGCTTTAATAAATTTCCAGGATGAATCGTCAAATCCGGGCTGAGTAAATCCCAGCTGAACTCCATTGTCCTTGGTAGGAAATTCACCTAAAAGGGCCTTCATTTTTTCTTTGATTGATGCTCCATAATTGGCCAGGTCAGCAGTTTTGAGGTCACTTAGTCTTCCGGCTAAATCAGGATCATTTTTGATCGTTTCACCACTGATCCAGGTCTCGGCATCCGTTCCTCCCCATGAAGTGTGAATAAGGCCAATGGCAACATTCAGATCCTGGTGGATTTTTCTGCCGAAGAAATATCCAACAGCTGAAAACCCAGGTACTGTCTTTGGAGTGCAAACCGACCATTCTCCATTATCAAGATCCGACACAGGGTCTTTCGATACTTTCTTGCTAACGGTAAAGAAGCGGATGTTTGGATAGTTGGCATTGGCAATTTCTTCCAATGCATTTTTGGTGCCGCTAACCGGGAATTCCATGTTCGATTGGCCCGAACATACCCAGACTTCGCCAATCATCACATTGGTCATTTCAATGGTGTTTTTCCCTTTGATGGTCAGGGTGTATGGACCACCATACTCCATTACCGGAAGTTTCACCGACCATTTTCCATCTTTAGCAGGCTTGGCTTTTACCGTCTTGCCATTCAGGGTAATACTTACCAATTCGTTATTGTCGGCCCATCCCCAGATGGTATTCTCGATACCTTTCTGAAGGACCATATTCGAACTGAATATTCTCGCCGGTTTTACACTCGCGAAAGTGGTGCTGATTTGCCCGATTACCAGCGATAACATTATAATCAGAGCTGTCGGTTTTAGGTAGTTCATCGTTTATTGAATTTACTTGGTTGAATTACAAATTTGCAGTTTATTTATGAACCTGAAAAGAGAAATCATTAATACATTCAAATTGATTTGTTTTCCTATAAATACAGGTCTGAATAGTGCCTATTTTTTTGAAAACCGCAAATCCTTCAACGAGGTTTGCCCTAAAAAAAAGACCCCTTGATAATCAAGGAGTCTCTCGCAGGTTGAGGTCAGTGGCGGATTCGAACCGCCGTACACGGTTTTGCAGACCGCTGCCTAACCACTCGGCCAACCGACCAATAGGCATTGTTTTCCCATTTGGGTGGGCAAAGATAACAAAAAAATATTCCATCCGCCAAACGAACGAAGTCATTCAAATTGTTTTTCAGAAAAAGTATAAATGTTACATTTACACTTTTAATACTTAGAATTTATTTGACTTAAAAAAACGACTAAAATGAGAATCCAATTCAATAGTTTCATAGCAGCACTGCTTCTGTTAATTGCAGGTTCATGCATTGGCAGTAATCCAAAAACAACAACTGTAAATCAGGATAAACCGTTTTGGGAGCTCGCAAAAACTCCGCCCATGGGTTGGAACAGCTGGGATTGCTACGGACCTACGGTGACTGAAAAGGAAATCAGGTCCAACACGGACTATATGGCTGAACACCTGAAACAACACGGATGGCAATACATTATCGTGGACATTCGCTGGTTTGTTGAAAATGATAAAGCAGGTGGCTACAACGAAACAGATCCCATTTATACCATGGATGATAACGGGCGGTTTTTACCTGCAGTGAAGAAATTTCCTTCGGCTGCCGATGGAAAAGGATTTAAAACCCTAGCCGGCTATGTGCATTCGAAGGGACTGAAATTCGGCATTCACCTCATGAGGGGAATTCCTGTTCAGGCTGTAAAGAAGAATTGCCCAATCCTGGGGAGCAAGGTAAACGCGGCCGATATTTATTCAGACAAAATGCAGTGTGGATGGCTGCATGATATGTACACGATTGATACTGCGAAAAAAGGAGCTCAGGAATATTATAATTCCATTTTCAATTTGTATGCCTCCTGGGAAGTGGATTATGTGAAGGTTGACGATTTATCAAAGCCATACCACCAGGGGGAAATTGAGTTGATCCGTAAAGCCATAGACCAATGTGGCCGCCCGATGGTTTTCTCCACCTCCCCGGGAGCCACACCACTTGAAAAAGCTGATCATGTACTGAATCATGCCAACCTTTGGCGGATCTGTGATGACTTCTGGGACAACTGGGATGCCCTCAGACCTCAGTTTAAACGTTGCGCCAATTGGGCACCCTTCATTGGTGAGGGTCACTGGCCCGATGCCGACATGCTGCCGCTGGGTAGAATCTCCATTCGTGGCGAACGTGGAAAAGACCGTATGACTGGATTTACAAAAACAGAACAATACACCCTGATGAACCTTTGGGCCATTTTCCGCTCTCCATTGATGTTTGGTGGTGATTTACCCAGTAACGATGAATTTACGCTTTCATTACTGACGAATGACGATGTAATGGCCGTGAATCAATCCAGCACCAACAATAAACAACTGAAAGAGACGGACGGACAGGTTGTATGGACTGCCGATGTCCCCGCAACAAAAGATAAATATGTGGCTTTCTTTAACCTACACGATGCCGGGAGTTCCGTAATCCAGGTTACCCTCGCCGAATTGGGCGTTTCAGGAAACTATGCGGTGAAAGACCTGTGGAGCAAGAAAGACAAAGGAAAGACGTCAGATAAATTCACTATTGTTATCGAACCGCATGCCTCGGTAATGGTGAGGTTTACCAAATTGAAATAATCATTTGGAAAGGGAAAAAGTCATTAGTCATTGGGAAAAAGGAATAAGGAATAAGGGGGTCCTGAAACAAGTTCAGGATGACGCATGATGATGCAACTTTTCCCTTTTTCCTATTTTCCTTTTCCTAAACTCCCATGGTCACGCTAACTTTCCTAATCTGTCCTCCCATTGGGGGATTCATCTTCGATACCTTTACTATGACTTTTTGTGCCTCCTGAAATTCATTCTTTATTCGGTTGATGATCCGTTGCGCCACATGTTCGAGCAGGTCCGCAGGAATAGCCATTTCTTCCTTCACAATAAGATAGGCTTTCTGGTAGTCCAGCGTATCTTCCAGTCGGTCGGTTTGTCCAGCCTTGCTGCAGTCGGATTCAATCTGAAGGTTAACTAAAAACCGGTTACCCGCAATTTTCTCCACTGCAAAATGCCCGTGAAAGGCATAAAACTCCATTCCTTCAATTTCGATAAGTGCCATAGGATCGGTTTTTTCATTCAGCAGGCTAAATTAAGTTTATTGTTGCGGAAATCAATTTTCAAACTACCAAATATCTGATAGCTGAAATCATTTCGTACTTTTGTGTAATTCCAATCCTAAAAAGATTAATAAATTGAATGCCATGAGCGAAAACGAGATAGAAAATGACAATTTGCTAAAATCCAATAACTTCATTCACCAGATTGTTGAAGAAGATTTGAAAGCCGGTAAAAACAAAGGAAGGGTACATACCCGATTTCCCCCCGAACCCAATGGATACCTGCACATCGGTCATGCCAAGTCAATATGCCTTAATTTTGGAACCGCTCAGAAATACAATGGCTTAACCAACTTGCGTTTCGATGATACCAATCCGTCCAGGGAAGAAACCGAATATGTTGATTCTATCAAGGAAGACGTTCAATGGCTGGGATTCACCTGGGACGACCGCGAATATTATGCTTCCGATTATTTCGATCAGCTGTTTGATTTTGCAGTCAAACTGATTCAGGAAGGAAAGGCTTATATCGACGATCAGGATGCTGAAACCATCAGCACCCAGAAAGGAACCCCTACCCGACCAGGAATGGAGAGCCCTTACAAGAGCCGTTCGGAAGCTGAAAATCTTGACTTGTTTATGCGCATGAAAGATGGCGAATTCAATGAAGGCGACCGTGTCTTACGTGCCAACATCGATATGTCGTCGCCTAACATGCATATGCGCGACCCGATCCTTTACCGCATTATGAAAGCGCCTCACCATCGTACCGGCGACAAATGGTGCATCTACCCGATGTACGATTTTGCCCATGGCCAGTGCGACTACTGGGAAGGAATCACCCACTCGATCTGCACCCTGGAATTTGAAGTTCACCGTCCGTTGTACGACTGGTTTGTCGACCAGTTGAAAGATTCGGATTACCGTCCCCGACAGATTGAGTTCTCAAGGCTGAACCTTAACTATACCGTCATGAGCAAACGCAAATTGCTCGAACTGGTGAAAGATAATCATGTGACAGGATGGGACGATCCTCGCATGCCTACCATTTGTGGTCTGCGCCGCAGGGGTTATACCCCCGAATCGCTTCGGAACTTTGCCGAGCGCATAGGGGTCACAAAAACTGATGGCGTAACCGACGTAGGCGTGTTGGAATACAGCATCCGCGAAGACCTGAACAAACGCGCACAACGTGTAATGGGCGTTCTGAACCCTTTGAAGGTAGTCATCACCAATTGTCCTGAAGGCGTGGTTGAACAGATGGAGGCCATTAACAATCCTGAGGATCCGTCCATGGGGACCCGTTTGGTACCATTTACACGTGAACTGTATATCGAACGCGAAGACTTTATGGAAGATCCGCCAAAGAAGTTCTTCCGTTTATCCCCCGGAACTGAAGTACGTTTGCGATATGCCTATTTCATTACCTGTACCCAGGTAGTGAAGGATGCCAGCGGAGAAATCACCGAAATACATTGCACTTATGACCCTGCCTCCCGTGGGGGAAATTCACCTGATGGGCGCAAGGTAAAATCAACCATACACTGGGTTTCTGCTTCTGAAAACGTTGAAGCTGAAGTTCGTCTCTACGATCGTTTGTTCTCCGACGAGACACCCGATGGGCACAAAGACATCGACTTCAAGGAATTTATGAACCACGACTCGTTGCAGGTATTGCCTAAATGCTATATCGAACCGTATGTGAAAGACGCCAAAGTACTCGATCACTTCCAGTTCGAGCGTTTGGGCTATTTCAATATTGATTCTGATTCAACCCCCGGGAAACTTGTCTTTAACCGTACCGTACAGTTGAAAGACACCTGGGCCAAGATGCAGCAGAAATAAGATCAGGAAAAAGGAAAGAGGAAAAGAGGAACGTCATGCCGAACTTGCTTCGGCACACTCTTTCATCAGGGGATCCTGAAACAAGTTCAGGATGACGCTGCATTTCTCCTTTCCTATTTCCGTCTTCCTCATTCCTCTATCCCAATGACTAATGACTCTTTCCTATTGACTATTAACTTTCCCCTTTGAATTTTGATTCTGATCAGTAATAAGTTACTCATAATATTTTGTTACTTTTGATTAGTTGTATCAATGACTTTCAAATAAACCTGAATACTAAATACAGAATCATGAGAAACATAAAAAGGCCAATCATCCTGGTTGTTGTTCTGCTCGTAGTGATTTATCTACTGAACTTGTTTTTAAACTATTATGGCGAATGGCTTTGGTTCAGCAACATGAATTATGGATCGGTCTTTGACACCATGATCCTGGCAAAAGTCACTTCGTTTGCGGTGTTCTTTCTTGTTTTTGTGTTGTTTGCCGCTATTCAAATCCGCATTGCTTATCAAAGAGGTAGCCTGAGCAGGCCATTCATTTCCTTAAAAGCGGAAGATCCGAGGCAATTTATTCTGCCTTTCTATCAGGGCAAGGGTATTGCATGGTTTTGGACTGTACTGATTTTGTTCATTGGCAGTCTTATGGCTTCAGCTGCTGTTGATCAGTGGAGCGATTTTCTGAAGTTTATCCATGCTTCTTCATTTGGAATCAGTGAACCTATTTTTGGTAAAGATGCCGGGTTCTATATATTTAAACTTCCAACTTATCAGTTCATTACAGGCTGGTACCTCTTTATGGTCGCACTGACCTTTGCTGCAGTTCTGATTTCTTATTATCTTGATGATGCCATTTCATCTGCAGGAACAAACTTTCAGTCATCCAGACTGGTAAAAAGACATCTGATCAGTCTCTCCGGGTTCTTTGTCCTCGGCATTTCTGTATTCTATTTTCTGAAACTTTATGATATCTTATATTCCTCACACGGAGCAGCCTACGGGCCGTCCTATGTGGATGTAAACGCTCATATTCCCGCCTATTGGGTAATTTCAATCCTGAGCATTTTGATCGCTCTCCTTTTGTTTTTATCACCGGTTATCCGAACAAAGAAGATTATTATCTATGCCGCAGGAGTCTGGGGATTCGCATTGGTTGGTTTCGTGTGGATTTATCCAGCCATCATTGATCAATACATTGTAAAGCCCAATGAACTGCAAAAAGAAACTCCCTATATCCTGAACAACATTAAATTGACGCGTGAAGCCTATGGCTTAAATAAAATTAAGGATGAGCCGTTCCCTGTTGACCAGTCGATCACCTATAAGGATATTCAGGAAAATAAAAATACAATAGACAACATACGCCTATGGGACCGAAGACCTTTAATACAAACCTATAAGCAAATCCAGGAAATACGGTTGTATTATAATTTCAAAAGTGTGGCAGTCGATCGTTATCATTTCGACAAATATACACAGGTTGCAGTGGCAGCAAGAGAACTTCCTGTTTCACAAATACCGGATAGGGCACAAACCTGGGTAAACGAGCATCTGATTTTTACGCATGGTTATGGTGTTGTTATGAGTCCCGTGAATGAGATTGCGCCTAACGGCATGCCTAATTTATTCATAAAGGATATCCCTCCAACCACAACCAAGCCCCTTAACTTAAAGCAAATGGGCATCTATTTTGGTGAAGAATCAAATCAGTATGTTTTGGTGAATACCAAGGCCAAGGAGTTTGATTACCCCAAAGGAGAAGACAATGTGTATACCAGTTATTCCGGTAAAGGTGGCGTACGGATTTCCAGCCTCTTTAAACGTATCGTGTATGCCTGGAAATTCTCAGACATCAAAATCCTCCTTACCGACTACCTGACTGACCAAAGCCGCATCATGTTTCATCGGAATATATCAGAACTTGACCAGACTATTGCCCCCTTTCTGACCTTCGACAGTGAGCCTTATCTGGTAGTTGGTGAAGACGGTCAACTTTATTGGATCCATGATGCGTACACTACAAGCAATATGTTTCCTTATTCAGAACCGGTAAAAAAAGGAATGGGTGAAAGAAGCATTAATTACATCAACAATTCGGTTAAGGTAGTTATCAATGCTTACGATGGTGATGTATCCTATTATGTGATCAATCCCAAAGATCCGATTATTCAAACCTATCAGAAGATCTATCCTAAACTGTTCAAACCCTTCAGCGAGATGCCCGATTTTTTGAAGTCCCATATCCGCTATCCCTCTGACCTGTTTAACATTCAGGCAGAAATGTATAACGTATATCACATGACCGATCCCAAAGTATTTTACAATCAGGAAGACTACTGGGCAATTCCGAATGAACTCGTTAATAATGTCCAGCAGAAAATGTTCCCTTATCACATTATCATGCGGTTGCCCAATACAAAAGAAGAAGAATATATTCTGATGCTGCCGCTGACTCCTTCCAAGAAGGATAATATGATTGCGTGGATGTGTGCCCGCTGTGATGCGCCCAATTACGGGGATCTGATTGTCTATTCACTTCCGAAGGATAAGCTGATCTATGGCCCTACCCAGATTGAAGCAAGGATAAATCAGCAGCCCGACATTTCTGCTGAACTCACACTTTGGGGCCAGCAAGGTTCCCAGGTTTTCAAAGGAAACCAGCTGATCATACCGATTAAAAATTCATTTCTGTATGTCGAACCCGTTTACCTGCAGGCAGAACAGGGACAAATTCCTGAATTGAAAAGAGTCATTGTAACGTTTAACGATCAGATTGAAATGAAGGAGACGCTTGACGCAGCACTTCAGGCAATTTTCAACAGTTCGGGTCAACAGGAATCAGTATCCTTACAGCAAATAACGGGAATTGAAACAACTGTAAATGCCACTTTATCGTCTAAAGCCGGAGAGGCCCTTGACCATTACAATAAAGCCACCGAATATCTAAAACAAGGTAACTGGGCAGCTTATGGGAAAGAACTGCAGGAAATGAAAGATGTTTTAACCCGTATGAGCCAGGGTAAAATAAATGCAGTCAGGGAAACCAAAAAGGATAAAACCAATTGATACACTGAAGTTGTAACTTTGATAAAGCATCAAAAGGGTGGAATGATTATTCTGCCCTTTTTTATAAACCGAGGTTAATCTCTCAAACATATTGTTTCCAGAAAAGAAAGTATTAACTTGCAGGATATCCCCTGTATATTCCTGCAATAAAGCACTGTCATTTATCTTCTGATGTATTTATCCTGTTGGCATTCTGAGGAATTGGGACATCCTTTCCTGATTTTTCCCATTCACATTAACTTTGCCTTATTTCCCCTGATTAGGAAAATCAACATCTGTTATTATTCATACTTAACGGTTAACATACCAAACAAATCTACCATTAATTGTGTTCTATTTACTAAATTTAATTAGTTGAGTTCGTTCAACAAATTGATCTGTACCCTTTTTATTTTTCACAAGTCTTATCTGTCTACTAAAGGTTGGTGTTATGAGAAATAAATACAAAGAATTAGCAGAAGAGATTTTGGCGCTCGCCGGAGTTCAAATTAACGGAAGTAATCCGTGGGATATCCAGGTCCACAATGAGGAATTTTACATGCGGGCAATTACAGGCGGTGAATTAGGCATTGGGGAATCCTATATGGATGGATGGTTTGATATTGAAAAAATTGACGAATTTATGTGTAGAATTTTCAAAGCTCAACTGGATGAAAAAATACGAGGTAAGTTTTCGATTCTTTTGACTCTCCTTACTACCAGACTCATCAACCTGCAGTCGAAACAACGTGCGTTTATTGTTGGAGAAAAACACTATGATCTGGGGAATGATCTTTTTCAAAACATGCTCGATAAGCGAATGAATTACAGTTGCGCCTATTGGAAAGCTGCCCTCACACTCGATCAGGCTCAGGAAAATAAACTGGATTTAATTTGCCGCAAACTTTCACTACAGCCCGGCATGCGGGTACTTGACATAGGCTGTGGATGGGGAGCATTCGGAAAATATGCAGCCGAGAAATACAAGGTCGAAGTGGTGGGTATTACAGTTTCAAAAGAACAGGTTGCTTTTGGCCGGCAATTATGCGAAGGACTTCCCGTTGAGTTCAGGCTCATGGATTACCGCGATTTGAATGAGAAGTTCGACCGGATTACTAGTGTAGGTATGTTTGAACACGTGGGTTATAAGAATTACCGTACCTTTTTTGAAGTTGCAAATAAATGCCTGGAAGATGACGGTTTATTTCTCCTTCACACCATTGGGCGCATAAAATCATTGGAAACAATTGATCCGTGGACACAAAAATACATTTTCCCAAACGCCATGCTTCCTTCAGTACAACAGATTGGTCTTGCCATTGAAAATTCTTTTGTGATAGAAGACTGGCATAACTTTGGAGCAGACTATGATAAAACGCTCATGGTGTGGTACGACAATTTTGTTGCCAATTGGGACATCATTAAAAGCCAGTATTCCGAACGCTTCTTCAGGATGTGGAAATACTACTTACTTTCTGTTGCCGCTTCATTCCGGGCCAGACGTAATCAATTGTGGCAGGTCGTGCTTTCCAAAAACGGAGTACCTGGTGGTTATCAATCCATACGCTGAAGCAAAGTGTATGTATTCACTTTTGTTAATGATTAAATTGGATCGATTTAGCCATTCCCCTCCAAAAATAATGGTCTTCCTCTAAAGCGTTGACTTCGGAAATATTGTCGTAAGCTGAAGTGCATTTGGATAAGGATTGAGAGGGGTTTCCTTCGGTATATCTACTCTCTATCTGCTCTGTATCTGCTCTGATTCGAATAAATTAGAGTAGATACAGGGTAATTATCCAGCAAATGATGCGAAGGTAACCCCTCCCAATCCCCTCCCCGAATCCTTCAGTGCAGATCGGGAACCGGTTTTTTACGTTAATGAAGTATATCTGAAAGGGTACAAAATAATAGCCAGGTTAACCAAATGATAGCCGTCGGGCAGGATAATGATCCCGATTAGTTGAGGGTAAATAGAAATCAGCAGACAGGGTATAATGCTGATGCTTTTTTCGTATTTTACACCTTGAATATATAATAGGTTCAAGTGATGCGTATTGTTATTGCTCCCGATTCGTTTAAAGGATGTAAGTCTGCCACACAGGTTGCCTTAGCCATTTCGGAAGGTGTACGGCGGATTTTACCCGATGCCAAAATCACATGTATCCCGATGGCCGATGGTGGCGAAGGTACTATTGAAGCGATTGTAATGGCTACCGGTGGAAGGATCATTCCGGTTCAGTCGGTCGATGCCTTGGGTAGGCCAATTCAATCGTTCTATGGAGTTTTGTGTAATGGTATAACTGCTGTCATTGAAATGGCAGCTGCTTCAGGCATTGAATTGCTGAAGCCTGAAGAGCGAAATCCACTCCTTACTTCAACTTTCGGGACAGGGCTGCTACTGAAGGCTGTAATGGAGGCTGGGTTTACAGAGATCATTATTGGCATTGGCGGAAGCGCTACCAACGATGGAGGCGCAGGAATGGCACAGGCATTGGGTTTCGGACTTCTGGACAAGAACGGTAAACCAATCGGCAGGGGTGGTGGTTCGTTAAACAACCTTCACTCGATCGATCGCTCCAGGGTAGATCCACTGCTTGGAAAAGTAAAGATTACGATTGCCTCCGATGTAAGGAATCCGCTTTTGGGCCCTTCGGGAGCAACGCGGATTTATGGACCACAAAAAGGAGCAACGCCTGAAATGCTCGAAATACTTGAAGCAAACCTGAGTCATTTCTCCCATATTCTTCAGAACGAATTCGGCGTTAACTTTGCAGACTTTTCAGGTGCAGGTGCTGCCGGCGGACTGGGTGGAGGAATGATGGCCTTTTGCTCTGCTGAAATGGCTTCAGGCTTTGAACTGATCAACAAACTTACCAGGCTGGAAGACCATATCAGCAAAGCCTCGCTGGTTTTCACCGCTGAAGGAAAGATCGACTCGCAGACTGCTTACGGGAAAACGGTCAGCGGAGTGGCACAGCTGGCGAAAAAATACAGGGTTCCTGTTATTGCACTGGCAGCCATTGTCACAGACGATGTCACCGAACTTTACAAGCAAGGCATCACTTCCGTTTTTGCCATCGCTGATCGACCCATGAGTATTGAAGAATCGAAATCGCGCACGACAGAATTGCTTGCTGCCACTTCGGAACGAATAATGAGACTGTACACTGGGTTCAAATGTAAATAGAACAGCACTTATACATTTTTATTCTCTTCGCTTACGGGAAAAAGTCATTAGACATTAGAAAAGTTGCTTTTTACCTTTTCCGAATGACTAATGACTTTTTCCCGTAAGTTAATGGTATATTTGATTGCCTATACTTATTGGGTATTCGTATAGTCTGAACCACTGATCACAACAATTTGTTACAAACAGATACACCAATGAGGTTATGAATATAATGGAAGACTTTATTAAACAAATTCCGAAGGCTGAGCTTCATTTGCATATTGAAGGCACTTTTGAACCTGAACTGATGTTCCAGATTGCAATCAGGAACCAAAGAACGCTGAAATACAGATCGGTAGAGGAATTAAAGAAAGCCTATAATTTTAATAACCTTCAGGAGTTTCTGGATATCTACTACAGCGGCGCTGATGTGCTGTTGGAGGAGCAGGATTTTTATGACCTGACCTGGGCCTATTTGCAACGAATTCATGCCCAGAATGTTCTTCATACTGAAGTGTTTTTTGATCCGCAAACCCATTCCCTACGAGGTGTTCCATTCCATAAAGTCATTTCAGGAATACATAATGCTTTGGAAGATGGCCACAAGATGCTGGGTATCAGCTACAGGCTGATCCTTTCGATTCTGCGGCACCTGAGCGAAGAGTCAGCTTTTCACACCCTTCAGGATACGCTTGAATATAAAGATTGGATAACCGCCATTGGTCTCGATTCGTCTGAAAACGGGAATCCGCCTTCCAAGTTTGAACGGGTATTTGCCAATGCCAGAAAGGAAGGCTTTTTGACCGTAGCCCATGCCGGGGAGGAAGGTCCGCCCGAATATGTATGGGAGGCCTTGAATATTCTGCATGTTTCGCGCATTGATCATGGAAATCGGTCACTCGAAGATCCCGAACTGCTAGCCGAACTGGTAAAACGGAATATGCCACTGACTATTTGCCCGCTATCGAATCTCAAACTGAAAGTGGTGCAGGATATGGTCCGGCATCCATTAGCCAAAATGCTTGAATATGGAATGACGGCAACGGTTAACTCGGATGATCCGGCCTATTTTGGCGGCTACCTGAATGAAAATTATCTGGAGGTGGCAAAAGCATTGAATCTTTCCAGGGAACAAATTGTACTTCTGGCAAAGAATTCTTTTGCTGCAAGCTTTCTGGATCAGGATAAGAAGCAAGGGATGATCGAAAAGATTGACCGTTTTAATCAGGGATATAAAATCTAATCTATTGGAATTTCAAAACAGAAGGTTGAACCTTTAGCTATTTCTGATTCAACCCAGATCATGCCATCCAACAGTTCAACCAATCCTTTGACAATGGCAAGGCCTAATCCTGCTCCGCCATATTTCCTTGAAAGAGTGTCATCTTCCTGTCTGAATCGTTCGAATATGGTATCATGCTTATCTGGGTGAATACCTTTCCCTGTGTCCTTTACAAAGAACCTGATTTTTTGTTTGTACATGATATATCCGAACTGGATATGCCCTTTATTGGTAAATTTGGCGGCATTATTCAGCAACAGACTAAAAATATGCCTGATTTTGCCCTGATCGGATGCTATATTGCTTTGTTCATCAGGAAGTGCCTTTATCAGTTCTACTTTTAAGTGAGGCTTCTCAGCAATAACCTTCTCGTTCATGAAATCTGTCATCAGTTTATCAAGGTACTGGTTCAGATTAAACGGCAGTATTCGTTTCTCAATTTGCCGACTGTCAATCTTTGATATATCCATAATGTTTGTAAGAACTTCGAGCAGACTTAATCCACTGTTATTTATTACACTGATATATTCGTTGCGTTCTTCTTTGGATAGCGAATCATCATACAGCAAATCTGAAAACCCCAGAATACCGTTCATAGGTGTTCGAAGCTCATGCGACAAATTGGAAAGGAAGGCGCTTTTCAGGCGATCACTTTCTTCTGCTTTTTCTTTTGCGGCTATCAATTCAGTTTCAAACTTTTTACGGTCGGAGATATCCCGTGTGATGGACAGAATATGCGGCACTTTATTTATTGTGATTAAACTTGCCGACATCAGTGCAGTTTTTAACGTACCATCTTTTGCCCTGAAAACAGATTCAAGATTTTCGACCCGTCCATCCTGCTGCAGGCCTGCAATCAGTTTTTGCCTGTCTTCAGGATTGACCCATATATTCTTCTCCAGCGAGGAGCTTCCGATGATTTCGTCTTTTGAATATCCCATCATGGAGGTGAACCCATAATTGATATCCACGTATGTGCCATCCATGGAATTTATATTGACTGAATCGGGACTCGTACGGAAGGACTGAGCGTATTTAAATTCGCTTTCTTTTAATCGGTTCTCGGTTTGTATCCTTAAGATTGTCGCTCCCAGATTGGATGCAATTGATTCGAGAGTAATTTTTGTATCCTGTGGAGTTTCGTCGCACTCATGAGAGGCCACACTAAAGCAAGCAATCGCATTCCCGTTGTGCAAGATCGGGATCATGCTAAAAGAATGAAGTTTTTCATGAATGAACGGCGGAATATTCCGGGACAGAATATCCTGATAAGAACGGAAGATGGGGATTCCTGCTGAAATAATAGCTGAACTGATTGGATCCTCATCCAAATGTGAGTAATAACTGACAAATTGTTCGGTCAATCCACAATGGGATGCCTGATCAATGGTACCTGTAGAGGGAGCGACAAGAAAGATTCCTCCGGAATCAATCCCATCCAACTGGCATACCACTTCGAGTAATCGTTTCAGGGCAAGGTTTAAATCGTTTGTCTGCCCCAGAATGATACTGATATCCCTCTGAATCCTGAGATTATTCTCCAGTTTCTTACGACGGGTAATATCACGGAAGACTCCCTGCATGATATGTTTACCATCAATTTTTATGGTGTTTGCCAGAATTTCCACAGGGATCTCAGCGCCGTCAGACCGTACAATGAAATTTTCTACAGAGGGGATCTCACCTATCTCCCTTCCATCTTCTGCATGACTTTGAAATGTTTCTTTTGTATGTTGTTCAATTCTACCTGGGTGCAATTGCAAATGATGCATTCCGATGATTGCGGAAACAGGTTTATCTAATAATTTTGAAGCTGCATAATTCGCATCAAGAATGATTCCTGTTTTGATATCAGCCAGAAAGATGGCGTCAGGTGCACTTTCGAAAATATTTTTAAACCGCTCTTCATTTTCCTGAATGGTTTTTTGGGTTTCAAATTCTTTCAGTTTTTTGGATCCCATGTTTACAACGATTTCGACCATGCTTCCAATTGCGGTCAGGTATATATTCAGTTGTTCACGAGTCCATACAGGAACTTTAGCAAGTGCCTTCAAAAAAGAAGTTTCGTCGAACCCATACATTGAAGCCTGATCGCAGAAGTAACTAACCTTTGGCTTTTCCAGAAAGACCTGGCCAATAAAAACATTTCCAAAATGTCTGCCTTCTATAATGATTGGAGTTACGCATGCAACCATTCCGTGAGGACAAGTATAGATTGACACATCATTCTCTCTGTTTATATCATCAACCCTATATTGATTGCTCTGTTTACATTCATTTTCTGTTAATGGATGAATACGGTAAAAGTTGACGCAAATGTCCTGCCATGCAGTGGCCGTAAGGACGTTGCCCTCCAGGTCAATGATAGCCGAAGGGAATGGATAAAGCTTATTCAATTGATTAAGCATCTTCTGAAACAAACTTACATCGATCAGGTCCTGTAGTCTATAATCCACGGATAACTTGGTATTTGGTCAGGATAAATATGTGCATTTTTCTGTCGTGAAAAATATGTTTAAAAATATCCAAACTTTTGGTATTTACAACAAATAATATGCTGTATTCGATGAGTGCAAGAGAATCATCGGTCAGTAATCGTTTTAGTCATAAAATTATTGAAAATGGAACAGATGCTCGTTGGAATATATATCTTTAGTGCACCTAATTTCATAACTAATTTTGCCGAAAAACCTTCTTGTTATGACCGAATTTAATCGCCGCGACTTTATCAAATCAGCCGGGCTGGCCTTTGGAAGTGTAATGCTTTTTCCATCCTGCCTGAAACAAATCAACACTTACCGATTTTTTACTCCCGATGAGGCAAAATGTGTCATCGCCCTATGCGAGCAAATCATCCCAAAAGATAAATCCCCAGGAGCCACTGATGCTGGCGTAATTTATTACATAGACAGACAACTTGCCGGAGTATTTCACTACGATCAGCAAACTTACAGGAATGGAATAAAAAATCTCCAGACCTGGTGTACCAAAAAGTCAGGTAAATTATTCGAATTGCTTGTTGCCACCGAACAACAGAAGGTCATGAAAATGATGGAATCCAACCAAATAAAAGAAACCGAATGGCCTCAGGCGCAAGCCTCCGAATTTTTCAATCTGGTCCTGTCACATACGATGCAGGGATTCTATGGGTCACCTATTCATGGTGGAAACAAAGGTTATATGAGTTTTGAGATGTTACGAATTGACTACCCATTAGTGATCGGCCAAAACCGTTACCGTTCCTGAATAATCAACGATATTATCAACCTGATTCTAATCTGATATGAAAACAAGAAAATTGATCATCCTGAGCATTTTCATGCTTTTTGCACTGTTGGTTTTTTCTTCATGTGCCGAGGTACAACATATTGATGCCTGCAAAAGCGGACACACTTTTGGTTTTCTGGGTGGATTGTGGCATGGCATAATTGCACCAGCATCGTTTATTGGAAGCCTGTTTAACGATCATATTGCAGTTTGGGCAGTCAATAACAACGGAGGCTGGTATTCGTTCGGCTTTCTGCTTGGTGTTGGAGGCCTGGGATTCGGCGGGCACAAGGCTTCAAGATAATTTTATTTTAATTCTTATTTCTATTTACTTTTTAACCTGTCTTCATGGCAAATAAACATGTGAATGCGATTATAGTCGGTGCTGGAGCCGGTGGCGGAATTGTTGCCAAAGAACTGGCTACCGCCGGACTTTCGGTAGTCCTTTTCGAACGAGGCGAATGGCCTAACTATGATGAGCATCCTAATGATGAACTGATTTCGCAGCGCACAGCTGTGCTTGATTCGCCTTTTGGCCCCGATCACATTAAAAATCCCCGGGTGGTAACTTACAAAGGACAAAGCAAGCAAATTGTAACACCTATCAGGGGCGACTACAGCAACAATGCGGCTTGTGTAGGTTCAGGTACAGTAAGTTACGGGGCTATGGCCTGGCGCTTTATGGAAGAAGATTTCAAACTCAAAACCGTTTATGGAGGCGTGGAAGGATCAACGCTGGAAGATTGGCCCATTACCTACTCAGAACTTGAACCGTATTATGAAAAAGCTGAATGGGAAATTGGTGTTTCAGGGGATGATACCCAAAACCCATTTGCACCTCCACGGAAGAAAAAACAACCCATGCCTCCCTTCGAATACAACCAGGAAGCCAAAGTGCTGTATGATGCCTCGAAACGACTTGGACTTCACCCATTCCCGATACCCATGCTTCGGAATTCTATTCCTTATAATGATCGTGCCGCCTGTATCCGCAACCGGACCTGCTGCGGATTTGCCTGTCCTGTAAATGCCAAGAACGGATCACATAACACAGCCATTCCAATTGCCATACAGACTGGAAACTGCGACCTAAGAACCGGCAGTAAAGTGGTCGAAATAATTGTAAATGATCAGGGTAAAGCCACCGGAGTCAAATATTTTGATCAAAATGATAAACCCCAGATACAAACTGCCGATGTGGTGGTGGTTTCAGGGGCTGCAATAGAAACTGCACGATTGCTCCTCAATTCTAAATCCAAACTTTTCCCTAACGGGGCAGGCAATAATTATGACTGGGTGGGACGAAATCTCATGGGTCATGCTTATACCGGCGCTTATGGCTTATTCGATTACGATATTCTTGACTTCTCAGGTCCCGGCGCTTCTATGGCCTTATGCGATTTCAACCATCATAATCCGGGAATTATTGGAGGTGGTTTGCTGGCTAACGAATTTAACCGGTTACCTTACCTTTATACTAACATACGTCCTCCGGGTTCAGCCCGCTGGGGAAAAGAACATAAGGAATTTCAGCGGGACATGTATCATCGTACGGCGCAGGTGGTAGGACCAATCCAGGAAATGCCCATGTTCGAATCCAGGGTAACCGTCGATGCTGAAGTTAAAGATTTCTGGGGCATTCCGGTAGCTTCGCTTTCCGGTGAGCGACATCACCTGGATCACGAACATTGTAAGTTTCTATCATCCAAGGCTGAGGCTATTTTACTTGAAGCCGGTGCTTATCAAACCTGGCAAAGTGTTGGCGGGCAAGGAGGCCCCAGCGGAGGCCAGCATCAAAACGGAACTGCCCGTATGGGGAACGATAAAAAAACGTCAGTAGTCAACAAATATGGTCAGGTGCATGAGATAGACAATCTATTTATCGCGGATGGAAGTGTCATGCTTAATGGTGGAGGATTCAATCCTGCACTCACGATCATGGCTCTTGGATTTTGGATTGGCGGACACCTTGCCTCGAATTTTTCGGGGACGAAGTTCAGGTAAAAAAGCCCCATAAACCCCCTTCTAATTCCCTACAGGGGGAAAGCTTGGGAACTCTTTCTGCCTCTTTTCCTTTGTCCCCTCCTGTGGAGGGGTTGGGGGAGGCTTCTTTGATAATTGAAATTTGAACTTTGAACCTAATCTTATGAACCTAAAAAAAACCTTACTCATAATGCTGAGCTGTTTCTTCGGATTTATTCTGTTATTTGGAAGTTACGCCCAATGGAATTCAGCCAATCCGGATAAGACCTGTGCCAGTTGCCACGAAATTAGCCCTTCGGTGAACGAATGGCACGGTTCGGCACACCGGAACGTACGTTGTACTGAATGCCATGGAACCGCCATGAGCAATGGTATTCACAGCCTGAAAGAAAAAGCGAATATGCTGTTTACTCATTTGGGTGAGAAAAAGGAACATGAAGAAATACTGATGACCGAAAAACAGGTACTCGAACTGTCTGAAAAATGCACCAAATGTCATCAGTCTGAATATGCCAAATGGCTTTCAGGAGGCCATTCAGCCAATTATGCCGATATATTTATGAACGGGAAACACAACCTTGAAGAAAAACCTTATTGGGCTTGTTTACGCTGCCACGGCATGTTTTATGAAGGGAATATTAATACACTGCTCGTAAAACCAGATAAAGCCGATGGAGTATGGAAGTTAAAAGACATGACGAAAGCCTCAATTCCAACGATTCCCTGCCTCTCCTGTCACCAGATCCATTCCGAAAATGAAGTACTTGGAGTTACCGGCAGGCACGATATTCCGCAGGAAATCTATTACGACAGACAAAAGCGAAATCCATTCATCAGTTGGTACATCAGGGGCGACAAGAGGCACATCAGGGCTGATAAACTGATGAAAATTGCAATGATGAATCAAGGAAAGCCAATCAAGGTTTCCGATGATCCGGGAAGCAAGCTCTGCATGCAGTGTCATTCATCAAATTTCAGTCATCAGGCCGGCTCACAGGATGATCGCACTCCAACTGGTGTTCATGAAGGAATCACTTGTATGGCATGTCATTCGCCTCATTCCAACGATTCCCGAAGTTCATGTAAGAATTGTCATCCAGCCATTTCTAACTGCAAGATTGATGTAACAACCATGAATACGACCTATTTGGACAGTAATAGCCCAAATAATATCCATTCGGTTAGCTGTGGTAGCTGCCATACCGATGTAATTAAATTAAGGACACGAAGCCCTAAAAAGGAAATTTAGTGAATGAATCAGCATTAATTATTGAAGAGTTTCTTATTTCTTTGGTTATATGAGATCGGCCATGTATTTCAGTCCATCGAGAGTCAGGTTCTCGTCAATGATCTGGATTTTCTTAGAAACATTAAACAGAACAGCCGACAAACCGCCTGTTGCAACAATAGTAAGTTCTTCACCCAATTCCGCTTCAGTCCGGCTCACGATCGAATCAACCAGACCTGCAAAACCAAGAACAAGACCTGATTGAATTGCATTTATGGTATTCTTGCCCAAAACTGATAGAGGAGCGACAAGCTGTACATCCGGTAGCTGAGCAGTGCTACCGGTCAGTGATTTTAGGGCTGTATTCAGTCCCGGGGCGATGGCTACACCAAGAATCTCACCGGTTTGATCGATCGTAGTAAATGTAATGGCAGTCCCAAAATCGATCACCATACAAGGTTTCTGATACCTAATAAAAGCCGCAGTGGCATCTGCGACCAGATCCGTCCCGATTTCGTATGGATTCAATACTTTAACCGGAAGCCTGGGATAAATCGAAGGCTCAACCAGCAAAGGTGAATAGCCAAGCATATGAATCAACATCTCAGTGAATGGCCTGATCAGACTGGGGACTACACTGCTTAATACCATTTTGGCAATATTAGGCAGGCAGACTTTAGAATTCTTTAAAAGCGACCTGAAAATGACCTCATACTCATCCGCCGTTTTTGAACAATCCGTCTGTATCCGCCAGATTTTTATCCATTCATTCTGGTCGGCGATTCCAAAAACAATGTTGGTATTGCCTATGTCGATGGTTAAAATCATTTTTTTCGTTTATGGTATATCATTAAATATTAAATTTGTTGTTCACAATAAGAGCGATTGTACAATGTGCTCTTACAAAATTATCATTTTTTTAAATCTAAAATTATTGGCCTTTCCGCACCAAAAATAAAAAACAATCGTTCAAAATGCAGAACACTTGATTATATCAGATTTTTTTTTCTAAATTTGATTACTTTGTAAACCTGCTGGATTTTGATTCAAAATTACGACAGGTATTTATCTTTCATTGACAATAATATTGGATAAAAACATATCTTTACAATATGCAAAACACCAAGAACCCGCTGATCTTTGTCGTTGAAGACAATCAGATGTATAACAAACTGGTAATTAGTTATCTGAAGACAAACAAGTTGACCAATGTTATGTCTTTTTTGACAGGCGAGGATGCCCTGAAAAATATGGACAAGAACCCTGACATCGTGATTCAGGATTATCTTCTTGAAGGGATGACTGGGATTGAAGTTCTTATAAAGGCTAAAAAGACGAATCCAAACGTCGAATTTATCTTTCTTTCAGGTCAGGATAGCATCGATATTGCCATTAACAGCATGAAATACGGGGCTTACGACTATATTGTAAAAGACCAGATGGCTCTTCAAAAAATGGTCAATAAGATTCAAAAAATCAATTCGGTAACCGAATTGGTCAAATCAAACAAACGTTACAAAGTTGGTGTTGTCCTGTTCTTTATTGGGTTGGCGGTGCTCATAATTGTAACTCTTTTCTTAGCAATCAAGTATCCCCAGATCTTTGGCTTTTAAATAATCTTTCCCTCATAAAATAAAAAACCCGGACAGACAACTGTTCCGGGTTTTTTTATTATCAATTATCGAATCTGACTGTTAATATTTATTCAGCAGAGACCGAATTATCAGATTTTATAATACGTCCTGAATGAAAAATTGCAGCATAACCATCCGGTTTGTGCAAAACATCCATGGCCTTGGTGACATCTAAATCGTCGCGCAGGGCAGCTTTTATGGCCCCTTTCTGGTAATAGTACCTTGATACAATTTCATCGGTCAGTAATTCGGATATTTCTTTCTTGAAATGTTCAGCATCCTGATCAAAATTGTGACCCAGTGTAACTTTCATCTTTTCAAATTCTGTTTTTGCAATGTCATAATACTTTTCCTTTTTGGCCACATCAATCAATTTATCCAATTCACCTTCTGTCTTAGACTCATAAGTGAAATTCTGATTTTTTACATATTGAATAAAATCAGTATAAATCTCAGGAGTAACGGTGAACTCTTCAGGAGATGCAATCTTTTCAGTTTTGCTGTTGAAGTAAGTGGCATAATCGAAAACTAACGACTGTGTGACAAGGTTCATGGCCAGATTACTCAGGGTTTCGTCTGAAACTGCAAGGTCAGGGGCAACTCCTCCACCATCAAAAACTACCCGTCCCTTTTTGGTTTTAAATTTGGAGATTAACGAATCCGGCACAATTCCCACACTGCCATCCTCATTCCGATGCGTATAATCAAGCGCCTGAATACAGCGTCCACTCGGAATATAATATTTGGCCGTCGTAATTTTCAGCTTGGTATTATAGCTTAAATCACGGGTGGTTTGCACCAGTCCTTTTCCAAAAGTACGTGTTCCGATAATCATTCCACGATCCAGGTCCTGTATGGCACCCGCAACAATTTCGGAGGCCGAGGCCGATCCTCGGTTAACAAGCACGGCAATAGGCATTACGGTATCGATAGGGTTCTCGGTTGCGGTATATACTTTATCCCATTGCTTCACCTTTCCGCGTGTACTGACAATCTCCTGACCTTTAGGAACAAACAGATTGGCTATCCGAACTGCCTCCATCAACAGGCCCCCCGGATTTGACCTAAGATCAAGAACCAGCGTTTTGGCTCCTTGCTTTTCTTTCAGTTCAATCAGCGCCATTTTAACCCGTTCGGTGCAATCAGCCGTAAAATTTGTTAACCGGATATATCCGGTTTCCTTATCGAGCATGCCGTAATAAGGAACCGGATCAATCTGGATTTTTTCACGAATGATCTCAATATCCATTGGTTTCTTCTGACCGTACCGCTGTATTTTAACAAGGATGGGCTTGTTGGCCGGGCCTTTTAACAGTGCGCTGACATCTGAGGTAGAAAGCTTTTCGGTTGACTTACCGGCAACTTCCAGTAAAACATCTCCGGCCTTCAGACCGCTCTTCTGTGCTGGAAATCCTTCGTAGGGTTCCGCGATCACAATCTTTCCCTTTTGCTTGCTGATCAGGGCGCCAATTCCTGCATACTCCCCTGTTGTCATGAACCTGAAATCTTCCACATCGTCCTCAGGGATGAAGTTGGTATAGGGATCAAGCGATTCAAGCATTTTATCAATACTTGTTTTTACCAGCTTGGTCGGATCAATATCATCCACATAAAACAAGTTTAAGTCCCGGAAGAGGGTGTAATAAATATCAAGATTCTTTGCTATCTGGAAATTTTTATCGTCTTGTTTAAAGCTGTAAATGCTTATTACAAAAACACATATCCCCACAATCGCAATCCCTGCTTTTTTTGTTTTTGAAAACTTCATCTCTAACGTGTTGTTAATTTATATTTTTCGATCTGAAAGATGATCCCGGGTACCGGGACTAAAAGAAGAACAAAAATAGTAAAAGCTTTGTTCTTATGCGCTTGCCAATAAATCTAAAAAGTTAAATATTCTTAAGTCTCAGGATCATTTATTTTTCAATTCCTGTTTTTTCTTTCGGAATCGATCTTTGATTTCCTGATATAAACGCGCAAACAAGCAAGTCCAGTTCTCAGCAGAA
>Ga0302286_10000525_pt1 | contig 31491 bp, 31 predicted proteins | sample III_Fen_E2_3_FD_198765 | JGI IMG/M metagenome (GOLD analysis project Ga0302286, IMG submission 198765) | Peat permafrost microbial communities from Stordalen Mire near Abisko, Sweden - III_Fen_E2_3 | ecosystem: Environmental > Terrestrial > Soil > Wetlands > Permafrost | place: Sweden: Abisko...
AGGTGTGTCGAACACCATTTTTTGCGAGGCCATTATTGGACTGGCTATTGCGGTGTTTTTTTCGATATTGTCAGCAAAAACCAAGATTGGAACAGAAACGCAAAACTGAAATCAATTCATATTAATTCATCTTCTAAATATTTTCAATTATGTTATGGTATCACTACGTAATCTGTTTGTTTGCCGGTATGTCTTTAGCGAACGTTATTCCCCACTATGTCAAGGGGGTTACAGGCGAATCTTTTCCTACACCTTTTGCCAATCCTCCAGGTAAGGGATTGTCTTCACCAATGACCAATGCAATCTGGTCACTTGTAAATTTGTTTATCGGATTCGTGCTTTTCAAATTCGGCAAAGTCTCATTCAACAATGAGCTCTCACTCGTTCCATTCTTCGTCGGATTTGTGATTATCACGATGGTGAGTGTCCTGGGCTTTTCGAACAAGCAAAAAGAGTAAGGAATAATTTGATATTAACAATTCCAAGGCAATGGAAACAAATCAAACAGTGGCAGTGACTGCGTCCTATAGGGTGCAAAATTGCGGCTCTTTTTCTTATGGGGCAATACCTAAAAATAGGGATTTAGGGAGGGAATGTCTATGATATGATTACCTTTGTAATACTATTGCCTCAAGCATGATTGATTTTCACCATCTTATGGAGTTAAAGCCTTTTCTGGATGACAGGGCTGCCTGTTACGAGTGTTCTGAGTTTATTGATTCGGATCCTGTTCAGATTCCGCATCAGTTTTCCCGAAAGGAGGATATCGAGATTGCTGCTTTTTTGACGGCGACTATTTCGTGGGGGCAACGCAAAAGTATCATCAACAATGCCAACCGGTTGATGGAGCTCATGGATCACGAGCCTTTTGACTTTTTGTGTAATGGGGACAAGAGTGACCGCAAGCGTTTTGCGCATTTTGTGCATCGTACGTTCAACGGGGAGGATTGTCTTTTCTTTCTTGATTCGCTGAGAAATATTTATTTGAATGAGGGCGGGCTTGAAGGAGTCTTCAGCGAGGGCTATGCTTCTGCCGGTTCTGTATTCGGTGCGTTGCAATTCTTTCGCGAGCGGTTTTTGTCTATTCCGCACGAACAGCATGTCCGTAAGCACATTGCTGATGTTTCGGCCAATGCCAGTGCCAAGCGGCTTAACATGTTTCTTCGCTGGATGGTGCGGCCGGATGTTCATGAGGTTGATTTTGGCTTGTGGAAAAAGATTCCGGTTGCTTCGCTGATGCTTCCGCTTGATGTTCATTCGGGTGATGTTGCCAGGGCTTACGGGCTTCTTTCGAGGAAGCAGAATGACTGGAAGGCGGTGGAGGAAATCATGGCTGTGCTCCGTAAGTTTGACGTTTCCGATCCTGTAAAATATGACTTCGCTTTGTTTGGTTTCGGTCTTTATGAGTTGGATGCAAAACTTTGTGACTGTGAAATAAAAATCATCAGCTGATGTTTGGGCAATTGTCAGCTGATAATTGAGGGATTATCAGCTGATGATTTTTGGGTTTGGTACTTAGCTGAATTATAGTGCATTAGGATTATGGTTTTTGGGCTATTACTGAATCGAGTTTGCGGTTGTTTTTCTATTCCTGGAAGGGGTTTACAAGTGACCAATAATGGAATAGGTTTTACAGTTATTTGTCTTTTATGCTATGCCAAACTGCCGCTCCCGTTGTCCAGCGTAATGGCTTCCGGCTCCGTTCGTCCGTCCTTGCTCCCGCTTGATTCCTGCGCTATTTGTTCGTCTCTTCGAGCCTTCACAAAATAGCCTTGCAGTCATCCGCGCGCTCCCAGCGTCCGTTCTCAAAGTCGCCGTCAACCATTACGCTGGACAACGTCCGCTTTGTGCGTTGATTTAGAGTTTCAATATGGTCGTCAAAGATTATATGTTCCTTACAAGATTACCTAAAAAGCCTTCGTACTTACCTCTATAAATTTTCCAAATAATATATTATCACATTTTTGGCAATACTGATTGTCTATTGCCAATTTAGTGATACATTTACCCTCATATTATGAGATATGGTAACAACGAACGACATATTAGATTTTGCGTTTACTTATAAGGTATTTACCCGCAAAGACTTAATAGCCAAATTGAAGAGTGGTAATCAAATTGGTTCATCCGGAACTTTTTCCGAACAACTTAATCGTCTTTTAAAATCTGGTCAAATCATTCGCATTGAGAGAGGTGTTTATAAATTGCCGGATGATGCCGGAAAAGATTTTTCGGTTGTATGTTCCGATGAAATGAAAAAGATTAACCAACAAATAAATACGCAGTTCCCGTTTGTTGATTATTGCTTATGGCCTGCTTCAACTCTTATGCCTTATATGCACCACATTCCAAACCTGAAACTTTTGTTTGTTGATGTGGAACGCGAGGTAGCTGAATCGGTTTTTAATCTTTTAAATGCCGATAGCAACAAACGGGTTTTTCTGATGCCGTCGCTCACTGACTTTGAACGATATATAAGCACCACCGATGCGATTATCATTCGTCCTTTAACATCTGAATCACCAGTGCAATTAGTTGACGGTATGAATACCCCAACCATAGAAAAGATTCTTGTTGATATAGTTGGGGACGTTGAGTTTTCATTTTTACAGGGTTCGGAGATAAATTATGTTTATACAACAATTTTTGAAAGACACAGCATAAATAAGAATAAACTCTTGCGCTATGCCACCCGACGGGGAAGAAAAGACGAAGTTGAACAACTATTAAATGCCAACAAATTATGATTCACCCAGATAGTCGGACAATAGAATGGATGAAGCAGGTCGCTGCCGAGAATAAATTTAATGATATCGCTCTTATCGAGAAGGCGATAAGAGCTTTTTCATTGCTCGAATTGCTGGTGCTATCTGGTTGTCCTTTCGTCTTCAAATTCGCCGATGGTTCATATTGCAGAAAATATGGGTTTTAAGTACTGGCAAAAATCATTACAGATATGAAAAAGATTGTCAATAACCCTCATTTAACTGTAATTGAGCAAACTTCAATGTCGTTTCCAACTTGTTGGTTGAAACATAATAATCTGCTGAAAGGTGAAATTCTGGATTTTGGTTGTGGATTTGGATTTGATACAGACCAACTTAAAGAGCAAGGATTTTCAAACGAGAATTGCGAGATTTATGAATACCAACACAACAACCAACTAATCAGGGATAATATAAATTGCCCTTTCTGCGACCTTGCTTCAAAGGTCGAGTTGATAAGTGAGACGACAACGGCAGTAGCATTTTTAGATATTTTTCCTGTAAACCCCGGACACACATTAATTGTCCCAAAACGGCATATTGCCAATTACTTTGAACTCACTATTCACGAACAACGTGCTTTGTGGTTGGTCGTAAACCGCTGTAAAATGCTTATTCAAAAACGTTTCAATCCCGATGGATTTAATGTCGGTATAAACGTTGGCGAAATAGCAGGACAAAGCATTTTTCACGTTCATATTCACCTGATACCAAGATATAAAGGGGATGTTGAAAACCCGAGAGGCGGCGTAAGGGGTGCAATTTCGAGTAAACAGAGTTATTGAATAAAAAAATAGTAATTCATAGGAAGTGATTAAAATTTTAAGACTAACTGTCAATATTACGATTATATATGCAAAAAGAAATTTTTATTGAATACGAATACGAAAAATTGTCCCACTTATTTAATGAGCAATTAATTCTTTTAGTAACTGTAACGGATGTTGAAATAGAGGAAACTCTTTCAAAACTCACTCCCTTAAACGATTATGCTGGAGTAATAAAAGTTTTCAAAGACAATTACACATATTTTATTGGCAAGTTTGGTAAATATGCTGTTGCACTTGTTCAAACTGGTTGTATGGGCTCAATGTCCTCCACTGGCTCCATAATTACTGTAAAAACGGCTTTAGAGAATATGAAATCTAAAATCGTAATAATGATTGGCATTGCTTTTGGCGTAGAAGAGGGTAAGCAAAATATTGGAGATGTTTTAATTTCAGAAACAATTATACCGTACAATTTAAAACGTGTTGGAAAAAACGAAACAATTCCGCGTGGTGTTGAAGAACAAGCAAGTTTGTTATTAACAAGCCGTTTTAAAAGTATTACAACTTGGGAAAATATTCTTGAAAATAACAATAAAGCAAAAAAAATTATTGCAAAAATATTATCAGGGGAAGAACTTATTGATAATAAGTCACGAAGAGATGAATTATTAAGAGATTATCCAGAAGCAAAAGGTGGCGAAATGGAAGGTGCAGGTGTTGCTGCTGCTTGTAAAAATCGTGCGGAATGGATAATTGCAAAAGGAATATGCGATTTTGCTGATGGACAAAAGGGAAAAGACAAAAAGAAGGAACAGCAAATTGCCATTGAATCAGCAGTTAGTTTGTGTTTAGAATTATTTGCTTCCGAAACTGCATTTAAAGAAAAAGGAATTAATCCTTATTGCGAAACGAGTATTTCTGAGAATACAGTTTGTTCAGTAAATACAAACAAAGTATTATTTGAAGTTTATAAGCCTCAAAATGAGCCTTATTACTTAGAAAGAGATGAAGATAATGTATTTAATCAAAAACTTTCTCAATTTGGAATGTGGATTTATGGTGATACGGGATGTGGTAAATCCAATCTAATATTAAGAAATTTAATAAACAGCAAAAACGAATATATATCAATTACGTTAGGTTCGTATGTTGGAGAGAAAAATATTGCTTTATTTGCTGGGATTTTAAATGCTATTCAAGAAAGAACGGGCAATGACAGCAAATACCCTAATTATAAAAGTTTTCCAACTTGTTGTAAATCTATTATCAATGAGTTAGAAGCCAATTATAAGGATAAATCAATAATAATTTATTTAGATGAAATTCCCATAGATTCAAATAAAGAATATCAGCAATTTACTAAATCATTGTTTGCGTTAGTCAATGAAATCCATTTAACAGATGGGCTTGAACAAGTCCGCATAATATTATCTTCTATCCACAACCCAATAATTCATATTCATGAAAGCGACCAAAAAATTCACGAATACTTATATTTCTTACAACTAAGATATTGGGAATCTCCAGTTATAGAAGATTTAATTACACTGATAGAAAAATCTTTACAAATTAATTTATCTCAATCAGTAAAAACAAAACTTGTTGAACAATCAAAAGGTTCTCCGAGATTTATAAAGAAGTTTTTTAAAAATATCATACTGAAAGATAAAAAAGCAGACTCTGATTTATTGCAAATAATTCAAGAAACTGATAACGAATTAAAACAGTTTAGCAATGAGTAAAATATTAAAACCATATACAATTATTCCGCCCGAATTATACATTGAAAGAGATGCGGACAGACAAGTTGATAATATTATTCTGGATATGGGACGTCCCGGATATGTTCTTGTTTCTCGCCAAATGGGTAAAACTAACCTTATTCTTAATGCCAAAAGGCGTTTAGAAAATGAAAATACTATTTTTGGCTATATTGATTTATCGAATCCTTTTGAAAATGTGAAAGACTGTTTTGAAAATATTGTTGATACAATATTAGAAACAAATGAAGATATATTATTAGATGTACAAGAAACAATAAAGAATAATCGCAAACAGCAAACTGATATTCCTCCTTTTAAACAGCACACAAACGAACTTCGTTTGATACTAAAACATATTAAAGGAAAATTAATTATCATTCTTGATGAAATAGATGCCCTAACTAAAAATAAATATTCAGATCAGATATTTGCCCAAATCCGAAGTGTGTATTTTTCAAGAGCAAATTACAAAGAACTCGAAAACCTCACCTATATATTATCAGGAGTTGTAGAGCCGAATGAAATTATTAAGGACCCTAAAATATCCCCTTTCAATATTGGTGAGAAAATATTTTTAAACGATTTTTCAAAAACAGAATTTGAGCAATTTATTACAAAATCAAAATTGCGGTTATCTCAAGCCAATAAAGATAGAATATATTTTTGGACAAACGGTAATCCTCGAATGACATGGGATGTATGTGCACAAATTGAAGACAGATTTTCAGACAAAGAACTCTTTCAAAATGAAATAGACTATTTAATATCGGAAATGTATTTAACTACTTTCGACCGACCTCCTATTGATAATATAAGAGAATTGGTTAAGAGCGATAGAGAACTGCGAAATGCCATAATTGAAATTGCATATAAAAAAGGGAACGAAGTCTCTGATAAAATAAAGAGCAAATTATATTTATCAGGAATAACCAATTTTAATGGTAATAACAATGTACATATAAAAAACGAGGTTATAAAACAGAGCTTATCTTTAGATTGGATTAAACAAATCGAAGAAGAAGATAAAGGGCTGATAAAATTGGCATTAGAGTTTTACGAAAAAGAAGATTATTCGGAATCACTGTCATATTTCAAAAAATTCCTTAAAAATAATAGTTTTGAACCAAGAGATGAATCTCTGTATTATTATTTTATGGGAAGTGCTGCTTATCATATATCAGATTTTCAAAAGGCTTTAGAGTATCTTGATTCGACAAAATTCAAGAAGGAAGACAATTATTATTATTTTGTATTGAATTTGAAAGGATTGGCAAACTTCTATTGTGGGAATACTGACGAAAGTTTCGCATTTTTGCAATCTGTCATTGATGCTAAGCAAGGAGATGAAGTTTACATTAGGGCATTGTTGAATTATGGAAGTATCGCAATTAAATTAAATCATGAAAAATACAGAGATAAAGCAATAAAAATATTTAATGATGTAACCAATGAAATAGAGTTTGATAGAAATAAATTAGAGGAAGATTTCATTTCTGAGGTAAAAGCAATCTCTTTTTATAATTTAGCCCAGATTAACAATGAGAATCAAAATGTTGCTATTGAGTATTATGAAAGTTCTTTAAGATTATCACGAATAGATATGAGGCCGATAGTTTTGATTGGTCTTTATAATTCAATATCCGAAGATCATAGAAAAAAAGAAACTTTAACACAATTAATAGGTGAGATTGTAGTAAATGATTTACACCCGATACAATACGATCCTGAAAAACAAATGACTTTTAATATTGAACATTTAAAAGAGATATTGACAATTTCTTTTTTATATTCATCTTCAGAGTTTGAGAAATTAAAACCATGGCTTCATTTTTTAGGAGAAAAACCCTTTGCATATTATGTTTACGACTTATTTTTACATTCTGTATCATATAGAAATGATTGGGATACAGGAATTTCTTTATTAAACAAAATATATGAAAATTTTGATACCGAAGACTACAAAGTTGATGATGAAGTTAAATACGATACACTCCGGCATTTAGTTCTTCATGATAATAACAAGAATTTCAAAAAAGCAGAAGAATATATTTTACTATTTGAGAAGAACAGAATTAGACCTGTGGATTATATTGATTTCTCTATTTTTGCATATCTTATATATAATCTGTATAATAGAAAAAGATATCAAGAAGCATTGTCTTTTATTAATATTATTAACTCTGTCAAGCAAGAAATAAGTGACGATTTATTGATTAATTATCTTATTATTTATAATCAAGAATTAAATATATATTATTCCTTAAATATATTTGATAAGATGAGAAGAAAAGCACAAGAAATACTCGATTTATGTAATAATGAAAAATTAAAAGATCAGAAAAGTAATTTATTGGGAGATACAGGATTAGAAACAATAAAGAAAAATGCAGAACTAATATTATATCCAAAAATTAGAGATAATAAACCAATTGTAGTTGGTAAAACTTATGGCAGAAATGAGATTGTTAAAGTAAAATATACTGATGGCAGAATTGTAGAAACTAAAATTAAAAAAATTGAAGATGATATTACAAATGGGAAATGTGTGATTATAAAAAATTAAAATCCAAAAACTATGTCCGAAACCCAAAACATAGAATCAAAAGTCGAAATAGTAAGTTTTTATAGCAAGATACTTGGTAAGGATGTTCTAATGTGGGTGTATCTGCCGGAGGGGTATAATGAGATAACGCCGCTTCCTGTTTTGTATTTTCTGCATGGAAGGAGTGGTGATGAGCATATCATGTTTGAACTGGAAATAAATACGAAGGCGGATAGTCTGATCTCTAATGGTGAGATTGGGCCGATGATTATTGTCTGTCCGAGAATTGAAAACAGTCGGGGGCTGAATTCATCTTTGATAAGTGAAGAGGTGCCTAATGCCGGATATGGTAATGGAATTATTAATTTGGGAAGGTATGAGGACTACTTTATGGAGGAGGTTGTGCCTCTGATTGATAGCAAGTTCAATACCATAAAGGATAGAGACGGAAGGTATGTTGGCGGGGCTTCTGCCGGAGGATATGCGGCGCTTCACTATGCTTTCAGGCATCAGGATATGTTTTCGAAAGTTGGTGGACACATGCCTGCCATAGAGTTGGAGCTTGCAGAGGAAGACCGGCCGTATTTTAAGGATATGGATGTTTGGGATAAATATGATCCGATATGTATTGCAAGGAACAACCGCATTTCCAATGATCTATGTGTTTATCTGGATGCCGGGGATAAGGATGAGGGTCGGTTTTATGAAGGCTGTTCTGTTTTGCACAAGATATTGAAGGAAAAGGGTGTGAATTCTGAAAACCATGTTTTCAGTGGCCATCATAATGCTGAATACATAAAATCGAATATGGAGAAGTATCTGATATTTTATAACAAGCGTTAGAAGAGTTACGCTCTAAAGTATCCCGGGAAGTGGACGGTGGACAACGAAAGCGCTGCAAGATGTACACCTTCATGAACTTTTATAAATAGTTTCTTATCACATTTTTGGCAATTCCGATTGTTTATTGCCATATTAGTGATATATTCGTTTTCATATTATGATCTATGGAAGCAACAAGGTGTTTCGCATAAAGGTTGGGTATTAGAAAATGTGTATTTAGAATAAAATTATAACAGAATAAACAATATTGGAAATGCCTGTAAAGTCAATGTCGAAAATCAAAATAATGGTTGGTTCTACCGTTTACGGATTTGAAGATCAACTCTCCGCTATTGTGGCTCAATTGGTTACAATGGGCTATGATGTGATTAACTCGCATGCTGGTAGAATTAAAGTCAATCCAAATCTTTCTAATCTGGAAAATTGTCTGAATGCCGTAGTGGAGTGCGACTTGTTTTTAGGTATTATTCGTCCGTATTATGGTTCTGGTAATATTGGTGAGATGAATATTACTTTCGAAGAAATCAAAAAAGCTCTTGAACTTAAAAAGCCTTATTGGTTTTTAGTTCATCGTGATGTGGTTTTTGCCCGGCAATTATTCAGTAAGATGAAACCCAAAGAAGCTGGTAAAAAGTTATTTGACGAGGTAGAGGTTGTGAAAAATTCGCTGTTTGATCCACGCTGTATCAATGTTTATAACTATGTTATCAAAAACCATATCCCGGTCGAACTTCGTAACGGTAACTGGGCGCAGGAATTTTACAGGCTTGATGAGTTGATGACCTATGTCAGCACTCAATTTTCAGACAAAGAGTTCGTTAAAAACATTTTAAAGCAAAAGGAGGCTAACAATGGACAATAACAGCTTTATCATAGACAATCTTTTGCAGCAAGCTGAAAATGACAGAATAGAATTAAAAGCAAGTGCAGAATTAGATACAATCGCCAAAGTAATAACGGCCTTTATCAATAGTCATGGAGGTGATTTGATATTGGGTGTCGATGATAATAAAAATATTATAGGCCTTGAAAATGCGGAGCAATTTGCAGTTAATATTCAGAATTACCTTACTAATAATATTGTTCCGATTGCTCCAATTTCTGTATTGCCAATATCCTACAAAAACAAAAAACTTATCCTTATTAGTGTTTGGGAAGGTGCCAAGAAACCATATTCGTTTAAGCAAGTCATATATAATCGAGTGGATAATAATACCTTGGTGGCTAAAAACACAGAAATACTTAGTTTAATTGAAAACCGGAAAAAAGCTGATTTCAACTGGGAGCGTATGCCTGTCCTCGGAGCTGAGTTGGAGGATTTGGATATTTACGAAATTCAACGCACAATAGAACTGGTTAAAAAGAGAGATTCTCAGCATACTTTTGCCGATGAAGAAGATTTTTTGATTAAGCAAGGACTTATGCTAAATGGAAATATTACCAACGCTTGTATTGTCCTATTCGGTAAAAATCCAACACGTTTTATTCCACAGTCTAAGATTCGCTTAACTGTTTATCCCGACAAGAATGCAACAAATGCATTTTTAGAAGACCGTTTTTTTGATGGAAATATTTTCAGCAATATCACGTCTGTATTTACATACCTAGATGCCCTATACGCAAAAACCATAAGAATTGAGGGTATTCACAGAACTGAAAAGAAAAACTATCCTGAGATTGCTTTGCGTGAAGGCATTCTGAATGCCATTGTTCACCGCGATTATAAATCGGCCAATGGATTTTTGCAAATCTCCATTTTTTCTGATAGAACAGAGATAAGTAACTTTGGGAGCTTACCGGAAGGCATTACTGTTGCTGATTTAAAGAAAGAACACCCCTCTATTTTGAGGAATCCGGATATAGCAAACATTTGTTTTATCCGTCAATACATTGAAATGGTAGGTAGCGGTATTATTCGAATTCTATCGGAATGCAAGAAAAACGGATTCAAAATGCCGAAATGGTCTGATAAGAACAATATTCTCTTACTTACTTTCCCCGGTGTTTCACATATTGTGAATGAGGGTATAAATGAGGGTATATTTCAAAACAATGAGGGCATAAATATAAATATTGAGGGTGTAAATGAGGGCACAAGAAAAACCATAGAAAAGATACTTTCATATATCAATAAAAAACCAATGGTAAAAACATCGGATATTGAAGTTTTTATTGGCAGGAGTAATGCTACCACTGAACGATATTTAAAGATTCTCCGGGAAAACAATTATATTGAGTATGTTGGGGCGAATAAAACAGGAGGGTATAAAATATTGAACAGCAAATAAATCTAACACAAACTTATGGTGATTAAGGCGGGCAAACGGGTTCTTCGTCAATTTAGGTGATGAGCATATTATGTTTGAACTGGAAATTAATACGAAGGCGGATAGTCTGATCTCTAATGGTGAGATTGGGCCGATGATTATTGTCTGTCCGAGAATTGAAAACAGTCGGGGGCTGAATTCATCTCTGATAAGTGAAGAGGTGCCTGATGCCGGATATGGTAATGGAATTATTAATTTGGGAAGGTATGAGGACTACTTTATGGATGAGGTTGTGCCTTTGATTGATAGCAAGTTCAATACCATAACGCTGGACAACGGAAGCGCTGCAAGTTTTATTGAATCAGGCAGAAGAGCGTGTTTTGATAAAGAGGGTATATCAGGAAGGTTTTGTAAATCATGAACAACAGTCTAAAGCCAGACATAGTTTCGCAGCCGCGAAAATAGTACTCGGGAAATTTTGTTATTTAGTTGTCTTCTACTATATTTGTATTCAATTACGCAGCCGCGAAAATAACCATTGCGAAAATAGAAGATATGTCTTATGAAATTTTATAATCGCGAACAGGAACTGGGAGTGTTGGCTCAAACAAGGGAGATTGCATTCACCAATCATTCTCAGATGAGTGTTTTAACCGGACGCAGGCGTATCGGCAAGACCAAGCTGATTTTAAGAAGTTGCGTAGATTCTCCGACAGTGTATTTTTTTGTAAGAAGGAGCAATGAAGCTATCTTGTGTTCTCAGTTTGCAGAAACTGCAAGCCGTTCGTTAAACACGTATATTTCATCAGAAGTGACATCATTTGTAAGTCTCTTTGAAACACTGATGTCTGCAGGCAAAAATCAATCCTATAATTTAGTGATTGATGAATTTCAGGAATTCTTTTATATTAATCCATCCGTCTATAGTGGAATGCAGGATGTTTGGGATAGATACAAGGATACAACTCATGTGAATTTCATAGCCAGCGGATCGGTTTATACGTTGATGCACAGAATATTTATGGAATACAAAGAGCCGCTGTATGGCCGTTGTGACAGCATTATCAAGTTAAAACCGTTTACCACTTCGGTTATCAAACAAATATTGGCAGATTATTATCCGGACCATACAAATGACGATCTGCTGGCTTTATATACTTTCACCGGTGGTGTTCCTAAATATATTGAGTTATTACTTGATAAAGGATGCTACACGATGGAAACAATGGTGGATTGTATTATTCAGGAGAATTCCATTTTTATGGAAGAAGGAAACTTGTTGCTTATTCAGGAATTTGGGAAAAAGTATGGGAACTACTTTGCTATCCTTTCGGCTATCGCTTCAGGAAAAAATACGGCTGCCGAGATATCCGAATCGATAGGTAACGTTAGTGTCGGTGGTCTGTTGCAACGTCTGGAAGAGGATTATGAGGTAATAGCAAAAAAAAGGCCCATATTGGCAAAAGAAGCCACCCAAAATGTGCGGTACGAGATTACGGATCATTTTCTGCGTTTCTGGTTTAGGTATATTGTGAAGCATCAGGATTTTGTACAATCGGAACTGTTTTCCAAGCTTGCAGATGTCGTGAAAGCTGATTATCCAACCTACTCCGGATTGACTTTGGAAAGCTATTTCCGGGAACAACTGAAAGAAAAGCAACTCTATTCGACTATCGGTTCCTGGTGGGAAACCTCAAAAGGCAAGAATACGGATCAGAATGAAATAGATATTGTCGCTATTTCTGCCGGTGCACCCAAGGTTTTTATTGCTGAAGTGAAGCGACAACACAAAAACTTCAAGCCGGAACGTTTCCAGCAGAAAGTAGAAGCTATCCGTACTAAACTTTTCTTTAAGTACGAGATAGAAACGGCATGTTTGACACTGGAGGATATGTAATTCGCAGTTTGAAATATTTTCTTGTGTCCACTTCTTCGGGTTAGTACACAGAAGGTCACAACTTGTGACTTCAAGTTAGACCATTCTTCTTTAGTGAGTTGAATCAAGCGATTGTTGTCGACAAGAATTTCAGGTAGGCTTTAATGATCTTTTGATAAGATATCAGCGCACCCTTCTGTAAGATGCTGAATCATATCCAATCCTCTTTTTCGAGGAATGCGAATACTTTCCCCCACAGCAAGCATATCTTCGATGGCCGGATTGCCGTGATTGTTAACAGAAGTCGCATGTTCTCCGTTATACCCGTTATTGCATAGGGTTAAATCATAAGCCGGAGCCAACGACCAAACGCCCTCTTTGCAAACAAAGCTGAAGTTTTTGGCATGGTCGTCCTTGTTATCAGTCAATACATTGAAAACCATACGACGGAACATTTCATCTACCTGTTTCGGGTCTTGTGTTAGAAAGCCTGTCAAGTGAAGCAATGTCTTATATTCCAATTTGGGTTGTAAGATAGATTCATTCAAAAGTGCACCGGCTGTGGCAATGTGCAGTCTGTCACCATTCTCAATATCAAAACGCTTTGTGGCAAAATATTTCCCCTCCATTAGTTTGAAGTCGGGGACGGTAATGCCACACTTGCGAGCTACCTCATTATAATGGTATTCCATTGTTCCCATATCTTTGGGATCATAGGTGTGCCGGAATTTCACCAACCAGAAACCTTCTGCGTCCTGCAATAAACATTTCGGGCGGCATCCTCCTGAATTACCTACATATTCCGGATCATATCCACCCACTTTAGAATAGGAACATTTCAGTATCAAACTGAAAGTTGACCATTCAAAACCACGTTTTTCATGTCCGTTTGCCCTAAAAATAGGCTTCAAACAGAATGAAAAGACTAAAAACTGTAACAAAACCACTCAAATTCCGGAGCATACCCGTTCACCCTATTATCAGTGGGTGGAAAACATCCCTTTTCCGGAGCATGTCCGTTCACTTTTTGAGATTAGTGGTTTTGTTATCAGCGCATTCCGGAGCATCCCCGTTCACGGTTTGGCACTTTTCATTTTCCGGAGCATATCCGTTCACTCGAACGTTCACCCGTACCTTTGCATCTTTAATATCACCCAACAAAGCAAAGGTAATATGGCAGGAAAATCAGCAAGTATGAGTAGAATAAAACAAGTTCTCCAATTGAGCGAGAACGGCGTGTCGAACCGTCAAATAGCCAAGGATTTGGATATAAACAAAGAAACGGTCAATAATTATGTCCGTTACTTTGGGAATGATCCATTGTCGCTCAAAGAGGTATTAAAAATGGAAGACCCGGAACTGGAAGCCCGCTTCAGAGCTGGAAATCCGGCATATACAGATTACCGACATCAAACATTTTTGGATGAATTACCGCATTTTAAAACCTCGTTAGGTCATAAACATGTAACCCGATTTTTGGTATGGCAGGATTACATAGCCAAGCATCCTGATGGTTATCGTAAGTCTCAGTTCTTTCATCACTTAAAACAACAATTGGCAGCCTCTACGCCAACTACGGTATTGAGTGACACCTACGTCCCGGGTGAAAAATTATATGTCGATTTTGCAGGCGACACGTTGGAATATGTAAATACAGAAACAGGTGAAATAATAGAAGTACAGGTATTTGTGGCATGTTTGCCTTACACTGATTATGCTTTTGCCTTGTGTATTCCCTCACAACGGGTGGAGGATTTTCTATATGCCCTTTCCAGGTGCATGGAAGCCCTATCAGGCGTACCTAAGATTTTGGTAACCGATAATCTTAAATCGGCTGTAATAAAGGCGGATAAGTATGAGCCCACGCTAAACAAGGCACTGGAAGATATGGGTAACCATTATCGTTTTGTAACCATCCCCTGTCGCCCTTATTCTCCTACACACAAGGCATTGGTAGAGAATCAGGTGAAGATTATTTACAGGCGGGTATATGCCCGCCTACGTAACACCACTTTTTATTCATTGGAGGATTTAAACGATGCGGTATCGCAGAAAATGCTTGAACATAATCAGACACGGATGCAACAAAGGCCTTATAGTCGTGAAGAACAATTCTTTGCCGTGGAAAAGAATACGTTATCCCCTTTGCCCGAACAGCCTTATGAAATGAAGTTTACCTGCGATTTGCAGGTGCGTAACGACGGATTTGTTTATTTGGCGCGCGACAAACATTATTACTCGGTTCCATTTGTCCACATAGGAAAACGTAGCCATATTATTTACACCCGCACATTGGTCAAAGTCTTTGTAAACGGTGAATTGGTGGCTACACATGAGCGCCACTTCGGCTTTGGACATACGCACAAAAAAGAACATTTGGCATCCAACTCCAACGCCATTTTGAGCCGTTCGCCTGAGTATTATCAAGAAAAGGCAGACAAGCAGAGTGCTGTATTTAAACAGCTTGTATCGGACATGTTCCTGGATTTGGAACAACGCCAGATTCCTCCCGAGTTCAAATACAAAACCTGTGATTATATGCTCTCAATAGGCAGGAAAACACCAATAGCCGATTTTGAACAAGCCTGCCGGATTGCTATCCAAAACCGGTCATACTCGGGTAAGTTTTTACAAAATGTAATCAACAATCTCAATGTGGCCAAATCACAAATTGAAAGCGAGAAACGAACTAATCCACAGCCAACTAATCATGAAAATATGCGAGGAAACTCTTATTACAAATAACCATTAATATAAATCATTGTATGCAAGAAATTGAAAAATCGCTTCACAAGTTGAAGCTTCCCGGGATGGCAGACTGCTGGACATCCCTTTGTGAGACACGCAGAGCTGATAAGCTTTCACTAAAAGATGGATTGCAACTTATGTTGCAGACCGAACAAGACACCCGAAAAACAAACCGTATCACTCGGTTACTCAAAGAAGCCGCGTTTCCATATCCAGCTTCATTTGAGGAGCTTGATTATGACACCGCCAGAGGTGTTGACGCAACAACAGTGGCACAGTTGGGTACGTGTGAATTTGTTCGTAATGGACAAACAATAGTGATTAACGGACCTACCGGAACCGGCAAAACCTATTTGGCCGTTGCACTGGGCGATAGGGCATGCAGGCTGGATTTTAATGTTGCATTCTTCACCATGCAAAAGTTATTAGACAGAATTAAACTCGAAAGATTGCAAGGACACGAAATACGATTCATGGAAAAACTCTCACGTGTGGACTTGTTAATTATAGATGACTTTGGCATGAAAGGATTAGAAGGGCAACAACAAAACGACTTTGAGCAAGTTGTTGACGACAGATATCGGAAAAAAGCATTGATAATATCAAGTCAGCTACCAGTCAATGACTGGTATGCTGTTATTGGAAATGAACTGATTGCTGAAGCCTGTTTAGACAGAATCGTTCATAAATCAGTGCGTTTTCTATTAAAAGGAGAAAGTCTAAGGAAAAAGTATTAATTTTACATCTGCCTAATCGTTTTTGAACAAACAGTGAACGGACATCACCGGAAAACGTGAACGGGTATCACTGGAATATGTAAATTACCGCTATTAAAGTAAAGAACATCTTCGTCTTTGTCGGACTTTTCTGAAAGAACGTCCAACGCCATTTGTTGAAGGTTGTCCAATTCAGGAAGAGATTTCTTTTCGCCAATATATGTCTCGGGAATATAACACAATGCTCCCATGCCGGAACTTCCTATAATACTCAGTCTTTGAATAGGTGACAAATCCTTATCGTCTATCCCTTGTTTTTTTAGCAAACGGTTGAGCAGATAACGCCCATAGCCATCGGGTAAACTGTCTTCAAAGATGCCGAAGTTTCCCCAAAACGGCTCTGCTTTGGCAATGAAAAGATCTGATTTTAAAGGAAGATCGAGCGGAGAGACAGAAAAACCGGAAGCCAACCAATCTTTATCGTATTGGAATGCACAAAACTGATTATCGGGTGTCATACTTAGCGTTCCGACTGTTCGATTGTGATAAGTTACCGTTAGCTTATTTACCAATTTCATTACGACCTTTCTTTCTGTTTTTGTTCTTGTTAATCATATCCAGCTCTTCCATCGTATTGTAAAGCGGTTCAGACAAGAGTTCTTTTATAGCTTTGGAATAGCCCAATGCTTTTGCCAAAGCCACATAAGAAGCCAGAGAAGTCGTATGCTTTTGTTCAAATTTGGCAATAGTCGGGGTGGGAACACCACTGAGCTCAGTGAGTGCTTCTCGTGAGAGTCCCTTTTCAAGCCTGCGCTTTTGCACATTCTGAGCAAGAATAGCCAGCAACTCTTCAGGGGTATCTATGTCAAAGTTATAATTTAATTGCATACTATTGTATTTTACAATTGACAAAACAACTAATTTTAGATATTATTGTATCTAAATATAAAGATAGCAACATTCCACAACTAAACAAAATTATCATCGGATTATTTCATAGACATAACCACTTTGCTGAATGGTATAATAAGATAACTTCCCTTCCAGTTTTCTGTTTTATACAAGATACTAAAGGAAAAGGACATAAATCCTGAAAGTTCTGTTTTCTATTTTATCTTTGCGTAAGATATTTATTGTTGACATTTATATGAACAACAACAGAAGTTCCAAAGCTATTTATTCCAGAGCTCTTTTAGCGTTGGCTGTATTCATTTCGCTGGCTGCCGGTTGTCTTGCCCTGACAGTGGAAATGCTTACGCAGCATTATTTTCTCAAAATCGAACCACAACATTTGTTGTTTGCTAATTTGATTTTTGCGTTGATAATATCTTGTACGGTATTTATAATCAGTATTATAAATATTTACTTGATGTCCCATTTAAAAGACCGTCCAAATCGTACAGTTAGAAAACAATTGTTATTAAGCCTCTTATTTTCTTCTGTTCCCTTATTTGCCGGTCTTTTTGCAATAAAGCAGTTAGGAAGTATAATTTCAAACAAGATAGATATTAAAGCCATTCTTCTCAAACAAGAATCTGTATCTATGCCTACTTTGTGGATTTTCTTTGTTTTATTCATACTCATTGTATTCTTTTCAAGCACTTTAATTTATCTAATTCTCAGCTCTCCAAAAAATATACTTGCAAAACAAAGACTTGAATTGGAGAATGTCACGTTGAGAGCTGAACATTTAGAAGTCCAATATCAGCAACTCAAGCAGCAAGTTAATCCTCATTTTTTATTCAACACACTAAGTACGCTGAAAACGCTGATTCATGATAATCCGGATGCTGAAATCTATCTCAAACGATTGTCTGACTTTCTCAGGACTTCTGTTTCGTATAATAACAAAAACACGCTTACACTTGGAGAGGAATTGAGATTCTGCTTAGATTATCTTGAATTACAAAAAGTAAGGTTTGGTGAGGCGCTGTTGTTTTCAATCCGGATTCCTGAAAATGTAAAGTCCGGATTTGTTCCTGTTTTTTCTATCCAACAATTAATTGAAAATGCGATCAAACACAATGCTCTTACGGTCAATCAACCACTGCATATAAAAATAGATTACAGCGATGAACGTATTGTTGTATCAAATAATATGAGAAGTAAAAACACTTCAGAGGAATCAATGGGCGTCGGGTTGATAAACCTGGCCGAACGGTACAGGATTCTTTCGGGCGACGAAGTCATTATTAAAACCGAAAACAACTGCTTCCTGGTAAGTATAAAAATTTTAGACCATGAAAATAGTAATCATCGAGGATGAGCAACTTACAGCGAATGATCTGGTTAAAACTATCCGGAAAATCAACCCGGACATAACTATAGCTGCATTATTATATTCTGTAGAAGATGCTATTGTCTGGTTTAAGAAAAATGAACATCCTGATCTTATTTTTAGTGATATACAGTTAGGAGACGGATTGTGTTTCGATATTTTCAAAAGTATGGAAATCACTTCTCCCATTGTGTTTTGCACGGCTTACGATGAATATGCTTTAACGGCATTTAAAACAAATGGCATCGATTATATCCTAAAACCGTTCAACGAGGAGTCTGTTAGCATGGCTCTGATGAAGTATAATGAACTGGAAAAAAGATTTTCTGCCAAAAGAAATGATTTGGGGGCGTTGTTTGAACTTTTCGAAAACAGGGAAAGCCGGAAAAAAGGTTCTCTACTGGTCTATTATAAGGATAAAATAGTACCTATTAAAATAGCCGAGATAGCCCTTTTTTATATTGATAATGAAATAACCCACTTGATTACCTTCGATCAGAAAAATTTTACAATAAACAATCCCCTTGATGAGCTTGAGAACACGGTAGGACCTGATTTTTTCAGGGCAAACAGGCAATATCTGATTCAACGAAAAGCGGTAAAGGATGCCGCACAGTATTTTGCCCGGTCTTTATCGGTCACTCTTATCATACCTCTCAAAGAAACCATTAAAGTAAATAAGGTAAAAGTTCCTACTTTTTTAACCTGGCTTTCGGAAAACTAAGCTTTCCTTATGTGTAAGATTTAGGAGAAAAAAGACCAGTCCGATAAAATATTTCTCCCGCTTGATTGTCTTCAATAGTAGAGAACAATTTCGATAATAAATTCATCAATTTAAATAACTTGAAAACAAACAGCATTGAAGTGAAGAACTTCACAAAAAAATTTGGGACTTTTACAGCCGTGGATAATATCTCGTTCAATGTAGAACAGGGAACAATCTTTGCCTTTCTGGGGCCCAACGGAGCCGGAAAAAGTACAACGATCAATACCCTGTGTACGATACTGGAAAAGACAGAAGGGGAATTAAAAATCAATGGAAATGATGTCTCCCTGCGAAAAGACAAGGTGAGAAGTGATATCGGCATCGTTTTTCAGGAATCGACTCTGGACGGAAAACTCACTGTGGAAGAAAACTTGAAACTGCATTGCGATTTCTACAATGTGCCCAAAGCAGAAGTGAAAGAACGGATTGACTTTGTACTCGATCTGGTGGATATCAGGAGCAGAAAAAAATCGCAGGTCGACAGCCTTTCGGGTGGAATGAAAAGAAGGGTAGAAATAGCTCGCGGATTGGTGCATTTTCCAAAGGTTCTTTTTCTGGATGAACCCACCACCGGTTTGGATCCGCAAACACGGGCAAACGTGTGGGATTATATCTATAAGCTCCAGAAACAAAAGAATATCACCATTTTTCTGACCACCCATTACATGGACGAAGCGGAAATATGCAATCAGGTTGCCATTATCGATGGAGGGAAAATAGTGGCAAATGACACACCCACTAACTTGAAAAAAAGATATACCAGCACCACCATGAAGATTAAAACGAATGATGCTGCCAATCTTAAATACTATCTCACGGAACGTTCCATAAAACACAGCAGCGATAACGACTTAGTGACTATTTACGTAACCAGCACAGCAGATGTATTGGACATTAGTACTACTTTCAGAGAATCAATAGAGGATATAGAAATCAACAAAGGCACCCTGAACGACGTGTTTATTGCCATAACAGGAAAGGAAATAAGAGAATGATACGCCCAATTAAAGCAATACTTTTAAGAAATTTGCTTAAACTGCAAAGAGACCGAATGAAGCTTTTTATGAATCTTTTCATGTCGGGTTTGTTCCTTTTTATATTTTCATTTATAATGAAATCCTCGGCAATGGGGCTTGATCACCCGATGAATTACTTGATTTCAGGCATTATTATCATGACGGTGTTCCAATCGGCACTCAGCAATTCAATGAACATTCTGGAAGATATTTCTTCGGGTGTTATGAAAGAAATTATTGTTGCTCCTATTTCCCGTTGGCAAATAGCCATCGGTCATGTGCTTTCAGCTATGGTAGTATCCGTTATACAGGGTCTTATTATTGTGGTTATCGGGTTATTTATGGGACTCAACATTAATTTAGTATCAGGAATAGCTATGATTGGACTTATGTTTCTGGTCGGATTGACATTCAGTGCTCTTGGTCTATATTTAGCCACATTGTCAAAAGAATCAAGTAATTTTCAATTGTTGATTACGATTATTTCTTTTCCGCTTACTTTTTTGTCGGGAGCATATATTCCTACCATGGCATTGCCGAATATTTTGCTACCTATTGTATACCTTAACCCGTTAACCTATACAACAGCTGCTTTCCGATATATAACGTTGCATATGGAAGGTTTGTCTACAACAGCATTAATTAAGGCAGGTGTGGCTTTTGATATCCATGGGTTTATCATTACCCCGTTATTGAGTTTTCTGTTTATTGCTGTACTTTGTGCCCTTTTTTTTGTGCTGTGTGTGAATCGTTTCAATTCGGCCGATTTTTCCCGGGTAAAGGCTTTCAGACATGGACATTAACTGATTTACCTATTAATTATTCAAACTTAAAATTATTACACTATGGAAAAAAATAGATTATTTAAATCGGATAGGTGGAAAATGTTCTTAGTCAGAATGATTGTCTTAGTGGGATTCAGTGCTGTTGTCATGCTACTTTGGAATCTTTTAATACCCGAAATTTTCGGATTGAAAGTCATCACTTTCTGGCAGGCGGCTGGATTATTCATTCTGTCACGGATATTGTTTAGCTCATTTTGGGGCGGTGGTAATCATCATCATCACCGAATGAACGACTTTCATGGAGACAATCCCATGCATGAGAAATGGATGAAGATGTCGGAGGAAGAACGCATCGAATTTATTAATAAGAAACGGAAATTTTTCCATGGCGCTCCGTTTGACAGAAGAGATTTCTTTGGCCATGAACATGAACGAGAAGGTTGTGATGAAAAATCCGAAAACGATAGAAAATAAAGAAAATCGGCAGGATACAGGTAAACTGATAGAGGAATATCAGCCTCAGCTCAAAGCTTTCGTCAATAAGCACGTTGATAATAAATCGGATGTCGATGATGTCTTACAGGATGTTTTTTATCAGTTTGTCAACACGGTTGAGAATACGCTTAACCCGATTGAGCATGTATCTGCCTGGCTATACAAGGTGGCACGCAATACGATTATTAACAGGGGAAAGAAAAAACGAGAAGAAGAATGGCCTGTCTATGAGGGAGATGACGGCGATGAAAATGTACTGAATGATTTTTCGGATATGTTGTTCAACAACGAGACGTCTCCTTCGCCCGAAATGGAATATCTACGTTCACTGCTTTGGATAGAACTTGAAAATGCGCTTTCCGAATTACCAGTTGAGCAACGGGAGGTTTTTGAACTGACTGAATTGGACGGCATTCCTGTGAAGGAAATATCTATCACAACTGGCGTTCCTGTCAATACCCTGCTATCGCGAAAACATTACGCCGTTTTGCACTTGCGGAAAAGATTATCTGATTTACGCGACGAAATTATTTATTCATAACAGGTTTTTTCCCTTAAATTGAATTTATTTGTACATTCACGCCTGTATTTCATTAAATAAAGTATTATGTCAGTAGTTATGGAATTCGCCATTTTCCCCATGGATAAAGGGGAGCATGTGAGCCAATATGTCAGAAAAGTAGTAGAGATGATAGATGCTTTGCCATGCCATAGTCAGCTTACACCGATGGGTACGATCGTGGAATGTGATACAATGGATGAGTGTTTGAGTGTCATTTCTAAAGCCAATGCGATTTTAGAGCAAGATGCCGAACGTATCTATTGCACCGCAACATTCGATAATAAACAGGGCAAAAAGAATCAAATGGAACATAAGATTGAAGTTGTTAGAAATAGATAGTAAAACAAATGCAGACAGATGCTTCAAGACGTTTTTTGGAAAAGGTGAAACTATAATCTGCTATAATCCTCATAATCTTTCTTCGCTGTGTTTGTATTGGTAACATATTCTTTCAAAGCTCATGATTATTCTGTTTTTTTAACCTGGCTATCGGAAAACTAAATCTTCTTTTAGAATTTTCGCCCCTCATTCTGTCCGGCTCGGCCTCTTTCTTATTTCCAACAGCTATTTTGGAATGTAACATTGCACCTGCAATTCGTTATTTTCTAAAATATAATATGAAAGAATATGGAACAGAAAGAAGCAAAGAAAAAGCCGGGCAAAATGATAATTGTTGTCGCAACGGTATTAGTGGCTCTGATTGGAACAGGTCTTGTTTACTGGATAAAGGGCAATGCCTATGAAACGACAGATAATGCGCAAATAGATTGTAATATTGTTCCCATCCGGTCGGTGGTCACTGCATATATTACATCTGTCAATTTCATAGATAATCAGGAGGTAAAAAAAGGTCAGGTGCTTTTTGTTTTTGATACAACCGAGATAAAGGCGAAATTGCTTGAGGCCGAAGCTGCTTTGGAGATTGCCAAAGCCAAGTTATTATCTGCACAAAATAAAGCATTGGCGAGTACTGAAAATGTTAGGGCCGGCGATCTGACGACTGATTCGTATGAACAGGGCATTATTTCGGCAAAAGCCAATCTTGAAAAGGTACAAAGTACATTTGACCGTACCAGTGCTTTGCTGAAAGTAAAGGCAGCTACCAGGGAACAATACGAAACGGCTGAAACAAATATTTCAGTTGCCAAGGCCGATTATGCTAAAGCCATTAATGTTCGCAAATCTTCTTTTTCCACGAAAATGGGCTTGAAATCGCTTGCGAAATCAGATGAGAACCAGATCTATCTTGCGCAAGCAAGCATCGAACAATGTAAAGCAGATTTAATCCTGGCACAGCAACAATTAAATTATGCCATTGTCCGGGCTCCTTGTAATGGTATCGTTTCTAAAAGAGCCGTAGAAAAAGGGCAATACGTTTCAGCCGGACAAAATTTATGTGCTATTGTAGACAATGAAAATCTTTGGGTTTCAGCGAACGTGAAAGAGACTCAATTGAAGGATATTAAAATAGGACAAGAAGCAAAAATAAAAGTAGATGCTTATCCAAACCTTGATCTGACTGGTAGAATCGAATCATTCTCCGGCGCAACCGGTGCAAAATACTCTTTGTTACCCCCTGATAACGCCACCGGCAATTTTATCAAAATTACACAGCGAATTCCCGTAAGGATTTCTATTAACAAAGTAATGTATGACAAGAAGCATTCGCTTTTTCCTGGCATGAGTGTTTTTGTGAAAATTTATACTGAAGAATAAATCATGGAGGCTACTATTCAAAAGCCGGCTCAATACCTGACCGGTTCCGCAAAATGGATTCTTATTGGTACGGCCTTAATCTGTGCTTTGCTTGAACTTATTGACAGCACAGTAGTCGGAGTGGCACGACCTGACATGATGGGAAGTTTAGGAGCAACTTCCCTGGAAATTGCCTGGGTAGTTTCTGCCTATGGTATTGGGAACGTTATTACAGTTCCCTTATCGGCCATGCTTTCCAGTCTTTTCGGGAGAAAGATTTATTTTACGGCATCCGTTGTCCTTTTTACCTTCTCCTCATTTATGTGCGGTTTGTCCACCAGTTTATGGACACTTGTTCTATGGCGATTCATTCAAGGCCTGGGTGGAGGGGGTTTATTATCGACAGCCCAAAGTATTATTGCAGATGCTTTCCCCCCTAAAGAATTAGCCACAGCAACTGCGGTCTTTGGAATAGGACTTATGTTTGGTCCTGCTTTAGGCCCGGTTATGGGTGGATATATTATAAATAGTTGGTCTTGGCATTGGATATTTTTTATTAACGTTCCTATTGGCATAATTGCCGCTTTTCTTTCATGGACTTTTGTTCCAAATCTTGCCGGAGCTGTTAAGCCTAAAAAAATGGATTGGTGGGGTATCCTGTTTTTAATCATCGGATTATGTTCACTTGATTATTTTCTTGAAGAAGGATCTGCTCAATATTGGTTTCAAAGCTCAAAAATAATATTCTTCTGTTTTCTCGCTATTATCGGGCTTATAGCCTTCGTTTGGCGTGAACTAACAGTAGAAGAACCAGCCGTAAACATTAAATTATATAAAAGCCTTAATCTTGCTCTTGGTCATTTATTGAATTTAATACTCGGAATGTTGTTGATAGGCATTTTTTTCGTATTCCCCCTATTTACGCAAGTTACCCTTGGTTGGACAGCTATACAACAAGGAACATTTCTAATTTCAAGTGGTATTGCTTCGGCAATTGCTATGATGTTAGTTAGTAAAATTGTTTTAAAAAAGCTGAATTACAATATGACCGCCATCATTGGTGTACTGTTGTTTTCTGCTTTCTTAATCCTACTTTCTTTTTCATCACCCGACTCAAGTGAAAAGACCTTCTTCTGGCCATTTATACTAAGTGGCTTTGCCAAGGCATTTTTTATGGTACCAGTTATGTCCATGGCATTATCTGGTTTGCGGGGAAAAGATTTAGCCCAGGCAACCGGTTTATCCAATATCATGCGACAGTTGGGTTCGGCAACGGGGGTTGTTTTAATGGAAATCTATTTAAATAGTGAAAATGCTTTTGTAAGAAGCAATATGATTGGGAATATAAACAATTATAGCAATTTGGTTACTGAAAGAGTAGCGGCTTATTCTCAAAACTTTTTATCTGCAGGCTACTCTCCCGAAGATGTTAACAGGGTTACTTACCAGCTTCTTGATAGTGGCTTGACAAGACAGCAACAATTAGTTTGTTATGATAATGCTTACATGGCAGTCGGATTGATAATGCTTATTTGTATTCCACTGATTTTAATGATTAGAAATAAAAAGAACAATTCCAACGAAACTGCTGAAATTACGGCACATTAAATAATGCTCAAAAAACAAACATAAATGAAAAAGATTATATATTTATTGGTTCTTACTTCTTTTTGTGGTACAATAGCGGCACAAACCGACACGCTTAAACTTTCGTTTAATTTTGCGATACAACTTGGCCTTAACAATCGCTTTGATGCAAAAGAAGGCACTTTGAATATTGATATTGCAAAGAACAAGGTTGTAGCATCCAGAAAGGAACTTTTACCGGATATTTCGGCCAGTGGGGAAATAACATACAATTGGCAAGTGAAGCCGACTATAGTTTCCGCCGGCTATCTTGGCTTTACCGAAACTCAAAAAATAGCCCTCAGTAAGAAAAACAATACGGCATTTGCCCTCGATGTGAACTATGCTATTTATAAACCAGGCTTGTATACCGACATAAAGATTGCATCAAACAATCTTGCTCTGGAAAAAGAGAAGAACCATAAGTCGGACCTTGATATAAAAGTGGAAATAGCTGAGGCGTACGACAATGTTTTGCTTAAATCATTGCAATATGAAATCGCCAGGAAAGATGAAAACCGCTATAAAGCCTATTACGAACTCGTTGTAGGAAGATACAGTAACGGTACTTTGCTTGAAAGCGATATGCAGCTTGCAGCACTGGATTATAAGAATGCAAAAGCGAATACTGAAAAGCAAAAGCAGAACTATTTATTAAGTATCCAAAACCTTAAATACAAAATAAATGTACCCCAGCAAGCGGTCATTATTCTTACCGACTCCTTACAATCTTCGGTCGGAACCCCTGTCAGTACGGATCTTCCAAATACTGCAATTGCAAACCGTTCGGAAATCAAACAATTAAGGATTCAGGGAGCCAGTTATGCTTTGCAATTGAAAAAAGCGAAACAGAACGACCTGCCTACGCTATCGCTTTTTGCCAATTATACCCAATTTTTCCAGAATAATGCATTTCATTATTCCGACCATTTCTTTTGGGCACCTGTTAGTTATATAGGTGTTAAATTGTCTGTCCCGATTACCGGAAACATTAAAAATACCAATTCTGTAAAAGAGTATAATATGAAGCTGGCGCAGACCGGTCTGGAGATGAAACAGAAAACCATCGATTTACAATACGAAGTACAGGATGCTCAAACAAAACTGGATAATGCAAAACAAAACCTTACTGTCGCAAACGACAATTACCTCCTTTCTCAAAAGGTTTATGAATTAAATAAACTGCAATATAGTTTGGGCTCCTTTTCATACGAGAAACTCCTGGATACTGAGAAGTCACTGAGCACGACCGAACAGGAATATATAACAAGCGTTTACGATTTTTTAATTGCAATGATCAACTATCAAAAAGCGATAGGAGCATATTAAATCGCATGGATCAACACTATGCAATATAAATAGGTGTATATAATTATTACCGTAGTTCTTCAATGTCTACCAACTTATTAAGAATGGCGTAGACTGTTAAACCGGCAGAACTGTGTATGGCAAGTTTCCGGCTGATGTTTCTGCGGTGGGTGATAACAGTATGGATCGAAATGAAATATGCATCTGCAATCTCTTTATTGCTAAGACCTCTGGCAACACTTCGAACGATATCTTTTTCCCTGTCACTGAGTTCTTCTGTTTCAGGATTGAAAGGCTGTTCGTCTTTGCTGATTATTTTTTCTATTTTTTCTATTTTGGGGACCAAAATCTTGTCTTCCAAAAAGGTGTGCAGATTTAAATCTCTGTTGCATATACGAAGATCTTCCAAAACATCAGTTAGTATGAAGGGATCTCCGGAAGTCGGCAGGTATTTAATGATTAGATTGATTAAATCGTCAAGTTTTTCTTCAATGTTGTTGTGTCTGGCTTCAAATTGTTTTACTGAATAGCCTGACTGTTCTTTACCTGCCAGAAGCTGTTCTACGTAAGGGAAGAAGGTATTATTTTCATAGCCCATGTGCTCTTTTACTTCATTTCCATATTCTTCGAAAAAGGAAAGTATCGTCTTTCTATTTGTACCATCGGATAATGCACTGGAAAATTTTTCACGAATGAGTGGTAATCTGTAGTCAAGGAAATAATTGTGCGATTTTTTTAGATAATTCAGTACAGTTTCTGGTGACAGTTCGTTTAATCTTTGCAAGTCCGGATTTTCAGGGTTTCCATGAAAGAAAATTAAGGTGAGAAAGCTGTGTGTATCTACACCATTGTTCTCGCAAACTTTCTGAATGGTTTTTTCTCCGAAACCCAATGGGATAGAAAACTGATTTAATACGAATAAAAGGTTTAGGTTGTTGCGTAATAGATCCACCATCTTCGTATCAGGAGCGATTGTCTTAATGTCAAGTGTATTATACATATTATATCTATCTATTTATTTATTTTAGCGATCGGAGCTTTATCTTCGATTTTCGGACGTACCAATGCGACCAAGATAATGGGAATGATTGCACAAATCATCACCCAGATAAAGAAATGTTGATAACCCAAAAATTCCTGGATATCTCCTGCAAACATTCCTGGCAACATCATACCCAAGGCCATTAAGCCTGTACACATGGCATAATGTGTTGTTTGATATTCGCCTTTGCAAAACTGAAGCATAAATAGGGTATAAGCTGTAAATCCAAATCCATAGCCGAATTGTTCGAAAGCCACACCGGCGTTGATTATCCATAAACTACCGGGTTGTGCATAAGCGAAATAGATGGAAGTCAGGTTCGGCAGACAAAGACTAAGTACCATAGGCCAGATCCATTTGCGCAGCCCGTCTTTCGAGATGACTATTCCTCCAATGATACCGCCTGCAATCAGGGCAACCACACCAACAACGCCATAGGTGGTGGCATAAGCTGATGTGCTTAGTCCCAAACCTCCGCTGTTTTTCCCGTCAAGCAGGAACAACGGTGATATTTTCTGAAGTTGGGCTTCTGAAAATCTGTAAAACAGGAGGAAAACAATAGCCAGAATGCTATTTCTTTTGTGGAAGAAGCTTTTGATTGTATGCCAGAATTCAGAAAAAATCTCTTTTGCCTTTCTGGATGGGTTGATAATGTCGGTTGTCGGTTTTGGAAGAATATTATAATGGTATATGCCGAAGAATATAAAACTTATCCCCATTATTAAAAAAGTTGCCCCCCATGCAAATGGAATGTGCCCAATGCTTTGGGCAAACTTAGGTAAAGGTATCTCTTCGAGATAGCCGGCCAGGAAAATAAGTAAGCCCTGACCACTGATCATTGCAAGCCGGTAAAATGTATTTCGGATACCCACAAAAAAGGCCTGGTCTTTATCATTCAGCCCCATCATATAAAAGCCGTCGGCGGCAATATCATGAGTGGCTGAACTAAATGCAAGCAACCAAAATAATGACATGCTGAGCTGGAACCAATGTGGAGATGGAAGACAGAAAGCTATACTGCCCATTCCTGCGCCAATGATTAACTGCATGAGAATGATCCACCAGCGCTTGGTTTTAATTAAATCTACAAATGGACTCCAAAAGCACTTGATGGTCCAGGGAAAATTCAGCCAACTGGTATAAAAAGCGATGTCGGCGTTAGACAACCCGAACCGTTTGAACATAATTAAGGAAATGGTATTGACGGCTACATAGGGAAGACCTTCTGCGAAATATAAGGTAGGGACCCATGCCCAGGGGGTTCTGTTTTTCATGATTAAATATTAATCGTATAATTTTTTCAATTCGGTATTTGGATAATAGTGACTTAGAATCTCTGTGTAAATATATCCTTTTTCACTCATCATTGCAGCACCAATTTGACAAAGTCCTACGCCGTGGCCCCAACCTGCACCGTATAACGTGAAACCGTTTATCGTTTTCTTTACCACGAAGGCGGAACTATATAGATGAGAGGTGGATAAGGCTTTCCGGATCTTTAACTCTTTGCCGATAATAAGGCTTTTCTTGCTTCCTACTATTTTAAGTCGAACAATTCGTCCTGAAACGCCCCTTTCTATGGGTATAAGTTCCTGGATTTCTCCGAAATCGATTCCTGATCGCTTGTTAATTAATTGGCTGATTTCTGATGTGGTATAGGTGACTGTCCAACGATAGAAGTCGGAGGTTTCCTGATCATAATCATTTAGAACTTGTTGCAAGATGCTCTTGTCCGACGTGTTACAAAAAGAGGGTGGATTTCCTAAAATCCATGTTTTTGCATTTGCCTCAATGCGAAGGTCTATTTTTTGGTTGGTGGCCAAATCGCGAATGCCTTTCAAATAGGGTTTTGGACTGTTTTCCCAGCAGTATTGAAATTCTTCAAGCATTCCACCGCAGCATTTTGAAAATCGGGCATCACATATTCCATTATTCGAAGTAAGAACTTGTCCGTGTGTAGCGTTGATGGCTTCTTTGACCTGAGGAGTGCTTGCACGTGTTATCCCTTGGTATCGCTGGCAATGGTCATCAGCACAAACGTCAAAGTTTGCGTGATCTTCCCGGTCATACCATCTAATACGCTCAGATTCATTCTCAATGAATTTTGTATTTTTAGGACAGTCCTTATTCTTTTGTTGCAACTGTGACAGAAGCCAGCTTCTGGATATGACGGCATGTGCCTTTAATAGTTCGGCTGAGGCTTTTGCGCTCATTTCAGAGGAGATGACACTTGTCAGGTATGATTCAAGTACAATCCTGTTTATGGCGGTTATTTTATTTTCTTCTATAATGAATTTTAAAATACCTTCGAATGCTTGTTTTTCACTACGCTCCCAATGAAAGCCAATGCCAATTTTTACATTGAAAAGTTCGAAAGTTGCATGTCCTTTATCAATCGGTTCAAATTCAAGGTTCTGAAAATATTGTTGGTCGAAGAAGATTTGCCCGTTCTGGATGTGAATCGTATAGATACCGCAAAAAGTATTTTTATTGCCGGAATTGTTTTGTGATAAGCGATATGGATATTTAAAATTGAAAGACAGTTCTATACCTGAAACAATGCCCACTTCGATTATCGGTTCGCTTTGACTCATATTATTTCTATTGTTTGAAAGTTTCAAGGAAATATAAAACCGGGTTACGGATTTCCTCTTTCTTGTAGTTTTGATTTGACTAATTCAGAAAGTTTCTCTATTTCGTCATTTGATACAGAAACATCGTCGTAAATTTCTATAATGTCTTTTTTGTCAATCTTGTTAAAGTCTTCCAGACGTGCAGCTATAAATAGTCCACCCATTTCTACGGAAGCCGGGCTGATCAGTAGTCCGGTTCCATCTTTACGGAAATAGCAGTTCGGCCGGTGTGCTTTGCGCGGGAAAACGAGGTAAATCCATTTCTCTTTTTCAAACCAGCAAACGATATTTAGCATCGGCTCTTCATCCTGTTCTTTAAAAGCCGACACCAATACATTATATATAATTTCAAAAGTTGTAATTAGTTCGGATGTGTTGGTGCCTTCAATCATCCAACCGTTACGTAGGAAATTCTCGAATTTATGAATCTGAAAATTCTTACTTGTTATTAAAGGGGAGAGATGAAATTTATTCCAATCGCTAAAATCACATTCAATAGGCAGGAGTCCTTTGTTGCCGGCTTGAAAATGTAAATGGTCCGGTGCGGATGCTCCGCATCGTGGACCATTATAAAAGACAACACAATCATTCAATCTTTGCGCAAGATCTAATAAAGTTTGAAATTGTCCTTGGATTCTTTGTGGTTGATGTTTTGTCGATGCAATTGTAAAATGCATTGGAAATACGGGATACGGATTTACCAGAATTTCAAAACCACTGTCAAAAGAATCGCTTTTTTGCATCACCGGACGATTCTTTCTGCAAAGAAAGCATTCTCTTTTTTTAATTGCATTTTTATCAATATTGGCTGATGATGAGATTATTCGGTTGGGGTTGTACTGTAGTTTAATGCGAAAGTTGTTAAATTTAAATTCTTTTGTTAGAACATGGGAGAGCTCATGGTAGTTTTGTGTAGCTAAGGGCCAGGAGTTTATCTGATCCTGAAACAGTTGCTGATGATCCTGCATCTTACAATCGTTTTAAAAGTATTTTTT
>Ga0302286_10000526_pt1 | contig 31416 bp, 66 predicted proteins | sample III_Fen_E2_3_FD_198765 | JGI IMG/M metagenome (GOLD analysis project Ga0302286, IMG submission 198765) | Peat permafrost microbial communities from Stordalen Mire near Abisko, Sweden - III_Fen_E2_3 | ecosystem: Environmental > Terrestrial > Soil > Wetlands > Permafrost | place: Sweden: Abisko...
ATGTTTAAAGGTAATCAACACAACGTCTTATCTAAATGACTATTATTGTACCATTGATTTTGATGTGTTTGTGAATACAGTTTTGCCTACCCTGTAAAAGTTTTATACCACGCTTGACTCTTCAAATGTTTGTGTTAATCTTCAGTTGTTATGAATAAATCAAACTTAGTCCTTCATTGTGGCGCTCGGGCAATTGACCGGGCTTCCCTCGCTCTAATCGCCTGTCCCGCACCTACGGAAACGTGGCATCCGATTCCCCATATTGAGTTGGTGAATCAGGTTGAACGTTCCCTGTCCAAGTCGGGCATGGTCATCGTCAACGAATCATACGGCGTGACTGAAGACAACGCTCGCATGTTCGGACTGTTGCAAGTCGCCAACTCGGTTAATAGCGAAGATTACGCTTACGTTGTCGGCCTCCGTGGTTCTTTGGACAAGTCTTTGTCCCGTGGTCTGGCCGTCGGTTCCAGTGTCTTTGTTTGTGACAATCTGGCTTTCAGCTCTGAAATCGTTTTTCACCGCAAGTCAACCAAAAACATCATGGAAGACCTGCCTTTGATGGTTGATACCGCCATTGGCCAGCTTCATTCCCGGTGGAATGACCAGAATGTTCGCATCCAGGCCTATAAGGCCAAAGAGCTTGGCTTGGCGCAGGCTGACCATCTGTTGGCGGAAATGGCTGGTGATGTGTTTCCGTGGCAACGGTTTGCCGATATTCGGACGGAGTTTGTCAACCCCCGGCATCCGGAGTTCCAGAAGAATTCTCTTTGGGCTCTGTTCAACGCGGTGACTGAATACCTCAAGCCTCGGGCTGATTCCAAGGCAAGCGGATTGTGGACAATGCCTTCACGGACAGGCCGCTTACATAAAATCTGCGATGATTATGCTGGGGTGACGATTGAAATTAAGCCTGACGCAATCGTGGCGCCAACAGTGGAAGTTCAGGAAGTTGTCAATCCGGCAAACAATTAATAACAGTTAACCCTGTAAATAGAAATGTTTACAGGGTTAATCTTTGTTTTAAGTTGTCGTTAAAGTGATGTACGCAGGTGTAGTATCTACCTTCTGGAGCCCGTAGGTCGCCTCACATAGATATAATAACAGGTTTTAGTGACTGGTCAAGCCTCTGTCGTTTAATTTCATTTATAGTTTTTCCAAGTAATATCATTTCATTGTAAGTAAACTGATTGTGTTTTGTTAGATTACATAATGAACAACATACTACACAGTTGTCTTTAAAATATCCTTTTGTGTTGTCTTTTCTATCTAAGTAATACGCACTGTTGCCGCCTTTCTTCCCTCGACTTTTCCATTCTATCAAATCCCCACAGTAATGACATGTGGTTATCTTTGTAAATTCTAAAAAATCTTCAAAAGTCAATCCTATTTCTTTGTGATTATTTTTCGCACATCGTAATAAGTTATTATAAATCCATTCAAATGGTCTACAATCTTTAGTATTCATTTCAACTACTCTTTTTTTGGAAAGGCAACCACAACTTGTTGCGGCACCTTTATTTAATTGATTAGTTACACGAATCACTTCATTTCCACAATCACATTTACATAACCATTTTCTTTGTTTTTTAGACCATTCTTTTTCGTTAATCACGTCCAATGGGCCTGTGGTAACTATAAGATTTCCAAATCGTTTGCCTATTAGATTATTAAATCTTCTTAATGTTTTTATCTTTATATTCATATTAATAAGTATGATGGACAATTATGATTTTACCAAAAATCTTCACAATAATTTGGAACGCTTGACATTGTTAAAAGAACTGGTAAATTGTTTATATGAAAACAACCACGATTTGGAAAATTCCAACCACTGACTTTACTCACACTGAAATGGCTCAATTAAACAATGTGTCAAATCAGGCAGTGTGGGCCGAATACAAACGACTCCGTGATGAAGGCTTCCTTGTTTCCGCTGGTATTCGCAAGGGAAGTGGAAAGCCTACGGGAGTGTGGAAAGTGGCTGATGGTCACGAAATCGTTACGGATACGACGATGACAAAACAACAGGCCGCCCCGTGTGTGAATCGTGTTCCAAAGCCGATTGTGGTTCCGATTACGGTTGAACTGTCGCCTGTTATTCAATCCGCACTGGATGACCTGACAAAGGTGGTTGAACAAAAATATCCATCCATTAAACCGGCCACGCCTCCGGTCGTGGTGGTGGATGTGGTTCCGCCTCCGGTCGTGGTTCCTGTTACAAACCATGTTGTTTGTAACCTAGTTGCAAACGAAATCACCGAGACTGATTATCTCTGTCCTATTTGTGGACATAAGGTTTTGGCCCAGAATGATGCCACTGGAATCATGGTGTGGTGTTGCCAACCCCAGTCCGTTTGCAGTCCTCACGAAAATCCTTTCGGTCATACCACAACCCGTTCCGTCAAAGATGCTTACGAGACTCTTTGTGATAAATTCAAAGTTTCCAAGTGAACGCTTGACTTTGTATAACAAACGATGTAATATAATTTCACAATTGAAACAGTAGTAGTGATAACAATAAACAAAAACAAACAAACCAAATAAAAAATGAAAACGAAAAACAAGTCGAAAATCCTCCGTACCAAAACCGGCCGTCCGTCTCTCAAGGGACAAAAGGGGTCGGTCGGCGCTCCCGCGAAAGAAATCAAGATTCCCTCGGGACCGTTCACGATGGCCAAGTTGTTCAAGCTTCACGCCGCCGGCAAGTATCAACAGTGTCATTTGACTCTCCGCAACAAGGTGGAAGCCAGCGTTGATTCCGGTGAACTTATCGCCCTCACCCCTCGCAAGCAAAAGGGCGGCGCCGTTGGTCGTCCCGCGGCCGTCTACATCAAGGCCGATGAATTCGACAAGACCAAGCATGTCAAGGCCGTCCGCAAGGCCAAGACTCCGAAGAAAACGCAGGCGGTCGCCGTGACTGAACCGATTGTGGTGGTTGAGACTGTGGCTCCGGCCGCAGCGCCCGTTGTGAGTGAGTCTGCGGTTGTTCCGACTCCGGATGTCACGCCGGTTGCTCAAGTGTCCATTCCGGTCAATGAAGTGATGGTTCCTACTGAACCTGTCGCCGAAACCGTTCCGGCCACGGCTGAGTTGGTGACTGCTTAACTCTCGGTTGTCCTTCAAAAAAAGGCCCACTTTAAATGGTGGGTCTTTTTTTGCAACGCTTGACTTTCTTAAAAGAATTGGTAAGTTATTCATATGAATTTTCCATACATGTTGGTGATGCGAAACACACGCAGTGGTTGTATTTGGCAAGCATATGAAGTTGAAAATGATAAAGAGGTTCAACTATTAACCGAGTCGGCCCGTTCTAATTGCTTTTTTGTTAACAAAGAGCTTGCAGGGTATACCGATGAAACCAGTCCTGGATGGCGTAATACGCCGGAATGGCAATCTCGAATTACTGGTGTTTTGACTGAAGAACAAAAAAGTCAACAGTTGGTTTACGACATTCTAAAAACAATCAAACGTGATGGGCCGTATTGGCTTAGTGGTTATAAGGATTGGTTAGTGTGTTGTTACAGTATTCGTGATATGGGCGATATGCATGGTTACATGCCTATCGCGTGTTGGTCTGAATACAGTGACAAGTGTTTCAAACAATGGTTGGTCTGCGTGAAAGATGGTAAATTTTATGTGGATAAACTCTTTGGAACAGACCATAGATGCGGATATGGATTGAAAATTGTTCCTGTCGAGTCGTGTGATTATCCACCGCATATTTACGATTGGATTTTTAAGACCATCATACCTAACCACGCTTGACAATAGTAAAAGTTTTGGTAACTTAACTATATGAAATATCCAGTTATTGTTTTCCCTTGGTCACGATTCACAGTAAGTGTTGATGGTAATACATTGATATCCGAAGCATCGGATATGGAGAATCGACATCTCCAGCCATTGTATGATGACAGTGTCGACCGTGGCTTTGCGGTTCAATTTGACAGTAAATCCAACGGCCCCGAAGTGGTGACGTTTGTTGTATCGCATACCAATCGTGACAATGAAGGCGACATCATGTTTTGGGATTATGTTCCTACAGCCGAATCAATCAGGAAATTTCCCCATCACGTCAAGATGACGGCAACTGTCTTTAACGATTAAAATCTTTATGTTTTTCATCACCGCAATCGTAAGCGACGAAAAGTTTCGTCGCAATTGCAGAACATTTGGCTATGGACCTGATTTGTTGACTGTTCTCGATTATGTTAAACAAAATACAGGCGACATGTACGAATGCCTTTACGATTATCTTGTAATCGAAAAAATTGGGCCCGGAATTCATGCTGAAGCCGAACAGTTTGCGTGGTATAAATGGGAACATCCTAAATGGGTAAAGTGTGAACGCCCCATTGAATTTGCCCATCTTGTTAATTGGGCCATTGGTTGACCGCTTGACAATAGTAAAAGTTTTGGTAACTTAATTATATGAACAATTACCAAGCCCGACAACGAAACGCCGTCCGATGGGCAAACGCAATCAACAAAATTATTGACGCAGGAGGTATCGTACTGGACGAGTCAAACACTCCAGTTAAACGGTTTACTGTCCGGGAGGACGGTGACGTCATTGAAACACATACTAGTCCGGGTCACGTTTTCAGTTATTCCTATTTCATTAACAATCCTGGCTATGACAATGGATGCCATACCAAGATTGCTGATTTTGACAAAAAATTTGAAAAGTGGACGTTCATTCAACCGAAGCATGTTAAAAAGCTTCGCAAGTGTAACGCTTGACATTTTAATAACCTTTAGTATTCTACTTACATGAGTTTTAATACAACCGGTCTGCTCCCACCACAGTGTAACCACGCCGAACTTCTTTCGGCATCCCTTGCCGCCAATCGTATTTCATGGGATGCGTCGGGAACGGGAATGGGTAAAACATTTGTCGGTGCATCAATCGCACGTGACAGAAACAAAAAGTTCGCTGTCATTTCTCCCAAATTAAACATCCCGAAGTGGAATGCCACTCTGGATTCATTCGGTGTCAAGCCTGAATTCATCATTAATTTTGAGAAACTGGCTCGTGGTAACACTGATTTTTATCACTATAAGAAACGTGGTATGGACAAAAAAGAAGTCCCTCACTTTCTCCGTGGTGAATTCAAACTTCCCCGTGGTTGTAAAGACATTGAATTGTATATTGATGAAAGTCATCGTTGCAAGGGACATGAATCACTTAACGCAGGTCTGATATACGCCGCTAGTGAACAAGGGATACCGATGCACCTTATGTCCGCAACCCAAGCCATGACCCCCTTGGACATGAGAGCGTTCGGATACGCAACCGGTCTTCATAAGGGGATGAACCATGAAAAGACTGAAAACTTTGGGATGCGTAAATACAAAGCCTTCATGGAAGAGGCGGGCGCAGAGTATGTTGGTAAATGGGGTGCAATGTTTTTTGACTCTGAAAATCCGGAGTCGAAAGCCAAGTTACAGGCCATCCGTCATGAATTGTTTGACGTGAAAAAGATTGCCAGTCGGATGAAACGTGAAGATTTTGGTGACATCTTTCCTCATAATCAAATCGAATGCACTCCGTATGACATGGGAACGAACGGAGTTAAAATTGCCCGTGTCTATGAAGATATGCAGATGGAATTGGCAAGGCTCGAAAAGTATTCGGAAAACTACTCACAACACATCTTTGCAGTCTTAACCAAGGCTCGCAGAATGGCTGAGTTACTTAAGGTTCCGACTCTCTGTGAAATTGCAGAGGATATGGTGGACGAAGGCAAGTCCGTTATTATCTTTGTCAATTACACTGAATCAGTTGAGGCGCTTTACAGTCGATTGTCCAAGGTGTTCGGCGAGGACAAAATTGGAAAAATTTACGGTGGTCAAACGTTTGCTGAACGTCATAATGACATTGCCTCATTCCAAGCTGACAATAAACGGATTATCATTGCCAACATTGCCGCTGGTAGTGAATGTATTGATTTACAAGACATTACGGGGAAATATCCTCGTGCAGCCTTGGTTAATCCGTCTTATCGGGCAATTTCAGTATTACAGTCTATCGGTCGTCATGACCGAGCCTATGCAAAATCAGATTGTCTTACCTATCTGGTTCTCGCCGAAGGGACGATTGAGGCCAGTGTGGGTCATAAGTTCAATCAAAAAAAAGGCCACTTGGATATTCTTAACGATGGTGACCTGGTTCCAGACGGTATTAGTTTCATGACTTCCAAAATCATTCAAGGGATGGATGTCTGACCGCTTGACGAAACCAGAAACGGTGTTATAGTTATTTTAGTGACACGGATGCTGGAGTGGTGAAATTGGATATCATAACGCACTTCTAATGCATTGTTCCGGGTTCAAGTCCCGGCTTCAGCACCATACTCACGTTTTCTATGACACATACAACAAAGTAAAACGCATTTATCAAGTTCCGATTGAATACGTTTCCAACCAAATAGACGAAGCTTGGCCCAATCGTATTCTTTTGTTGAACGGTCTAAGTGGTGAAAATCATAAAGATAATAATCAAAAACACCGTTACAGTCAATACATTTTCCGCCTTTGTATTCAATGGCTTTTTTCTTTCTGTTAATCCACCGTTCCATACAATAACTACCAAAACACTCTTTACATAAAGACTGAAATGTATTACCTTTGGCATAAAAGTTTTTAGAATTAGTTTCTTTTAAAACTTTACATCTTGGGCAATATTTAAAGTTATGTCCATCGTGTTGAACCCGATTATATGGATTTGTTTTTAATTTGAATTTATTTACCCAATATTTTGTTGTGGTAAAGGATTGATTTAGTTCTTTTGCCATTTGACGGAGTGATAATCCATCGTTTATCATTTTTTCATATTTTGATTTCATAGCTCATTGTGATAGTTGTAAAGTTATAAGTAGATGAGTTACAAATCAAACGCTTGACTAAGTTCCAATTTCTGATAAAGTAAGGTTGTTAGTTTTGCTGTTGTTCGCTTAGTTGGCCGAAAGCATCGGACTTTTAATCCGTCGAGAAATCCACCGTGGGTTCGAATCCCACCAACAGCACCAATTTTTGTAAGGGCCTGAAGCTCAAGCCTTTGTACGAGCAATCGACTCATAATCGATAGGAAGCCGGGACGATAGCCGGCCAGGCCCACCAATTTTGTTTGAGTCCGTGTGAGTGAAGTCGTGGTTAGGCGTTAAATCTGTCCCTCCTTAGATGCGTATAAGTAAACCACAGAATCAGGCAACGCATAAGCTTGTGTGTATCCCACATCATTCACGCTTGACTCAAACAAAATCTTTGGTAAAGTAATCATATGAAATTTCCGCCTCTTGAACCGGTCACATCCACAAAGAATTGTGAGTTTTCATCAATCGAACAACGATTGAAAATTATTTATGAAAACCAGGAAAAGATTTATGCCATTTTGACCCGATTGGTTGACACTGATAATTTCCTGAGGGAATCAGCCGCTTCCAAATATCGTAGCAATCAAACCGATTTATGACATTCTCATATACAGAAACGAAAGAAGTGACGTTAAGCGAAAAACAAATCAAACGTCTACGGGAAGTTGCTGAGGGTGGGGATGGTTGGTCACCTGGAGAATCAGGCGAAATTCTCGATTCGATTGCAGGCCTTGGATTGGTAACTTACAGTCCTGGTGTTGGAGCTGAGATTTATTATCTTACGACCAAAGGTGAAAAAATTCTCGCCATGTTGCCGAAACAAAATTAAAATCATGAATTTCATTTTTCCTCTTCTTATCATCTGTATGTCCGTTTTTCTTGGTGGTGTGTCCGGATTTTTAATCGGATATGAGTCAGGCCAAGTGGATGCCTTGAATGGCAATCAAAACTATAAGATGGTCACTAACTCAACGACCAGTGTGACATGGCAAAAAAAGTAATCATATGACGTTTTACATCATTGGTTTTTTGATTGGAATTGTTACCAGTCTGACTGGCTATCCAGTTTATGATTTTTCAACTGGAGTATTTTCGGTAAAGAATTTGTTGATACTCGCGATTTGTATTATCATCGCCAAGTTAATTACAATCATAAAAGAATGAAACCAATTTTGGACAATAAGGGTCATGTCATCGGACGTGAAGTGAATGGCATCTTGCTTGATGGCAAAGGTCACAATGTTGCCCGTTACAATGAATCAAGTGACCGGACGTTGGATGGCAAAGGCCGCAACGTTGGTGCCGGTGAACAGAAAAAAAGACAGTTAGTAAAATGATTTATGACATTACCACCACTCACGCCAGTAGATTTACTGACATATGAACAAACGGAAGAACGCCTGGAAACCATCTATCAGAATCAGGAGAAGATTTACAATGTATTACAGGCGCTCATTCAAATTGAATATCGTAAAAGCGGTATGACTGAAGAAACTTTTCGAAAATTTACCGGTCTGAATGAAAAAGGGGACGCTTGACATTTTCGGATTCGTTGGTAATATGTATTTGTGATTCGGATTAAGAGGGGTATGTGGATTAAAACTGAATCATATGGGTGGCAGAGGGAGTTGGGGCTGAAACAGTAAGAGCCACGGGGAATAAGTGGTGTTCCTGTTTAGGGGTTATTAAAATAGACACGGCGTTTGAAATAAAAATCGGCCTCTTGTTTCGTCGAAAGACGATGGTGTAAGCTCAGCGCAGCCAACACTTAAATGTGTAGGACAGTAACAATGCCAATTGATTTTTGTCAACCCGATAAGGTTGACGCTTGACAGAAAACGAAAGTCTGTTAAGATAAGTTTAGTCAGATGACGGGCGAGGCCAATCGAAACAGAACATTGTGGATACCAGCAGAAATGCTAAAGCTCAATGTGTGATTGAGAAACCTGAATGACAACGTCACTGACTGAAAAATTTGTTGATACGAAAACCGCGGCAGTGGATTAGTAAAGACGATTAAGTTCGCTATTTGTTAGTCGTGTGTCGAGGTCTGATAGATGCTAGAAATAGCAGGCGGTGAAAAAATAAGACGCCTTAATACTTTCAGTTTCGTGTTGACAAAAACAATTTAGGATTGCGGGGTGGAGCAGCCCAGTTAGCTCGTATGGCTCATAACCATAAGGTCGAAGGTGCGAATCCTTCCCCCGCTACCAATTTGACCAGAGACAAACACGAAAGTGTTTTGAAACTCCGGAGCGCCTATGAAACTTAAATGGCGAACCGAGTGACGTGAAAAGTTAAAATTCATAGTCGTATAAAGGTTAATATTTTCAGTTGGATAAGTCTGGAGAAAATCAGACTCGGGCGTCCAAGCCTTAAACGTCGGTAGTTACGATACGTAAGTTGTGGTAACACAATGTAACCGGAAATAACTTCCAACAGGAATGAGTCAGTATATGTGGGAATATCGAAGGCTTCGCTGAAGAGCGAATGTGGATTGCCCATCAGAACAGTTTGCCCTTCCGAACTGTGGATGCTGATAAGAACTTTTGAGTTAAAGTACAAACCGTAATCGGTGTCTAACATACCTGACAACCATTCGCTTTCAACTCGAAAGACAATTTTTAACTCGCGACCCATGTGGTCAAAGAGCTCGGGGTTCGATTCGTCGGGCCCTGCATTTTTTAATGGTGGATGTGTCAACAAAGTTTTGATAGTCCGTGTGATAAGATGCATATAAGCGCACGGAGGTAAACCAAGAGTTTCGTTCACCACCAATTTTTTGAAGTTTTACCTTTATGGGTACTACTTATTTCTTGTAAGCGGATTCAGTGTGTCGGCGCACGTGGCCTTTCCAGGTCAAAGGTTCAGTTCAATTCTGAGAATTCGCTCCAATTTCAAATCTGCTGTGGTACGATTGTTTTGACATGAATGGATGCTCCTCGGGCCATCACGCCACTTGATAAAGGATAATCTACTAAAACTCTGTCAGTATCTTCCCATCCTACCACTGTAGCAGTTCGAATATCCAAAGGATTCATTGAATCAACGAATTGAAACGTGTCGCCTAATTTGTATTTAGCAGTTTTCCAAGTCGGATAGGGATGAAGATATAGTTCACGTTTTTTCATACGTTTAATTTACCAAAACTTTTAACTAAGTCAAGTGGTCAAACATCTTCAGGACATCCACCACGAATTGCCGCACATTCCCAACAGTGGTCCGGGTCACCACAACCACAACCAGTTTCGGCGATAACGTCGCAAAGTTTCGGATGTGGATTTATGACTAACTCAAGTTCATTGATACGAGCCAACACAACATCGTTGCAATCTAGCTCATTGTTTCCAATTGCTTCGTAAATCCAGTCTAACTGAAATTTGGCATCGTTCATGTAGTTAATTTACCAAAAGTTTTATTGAAGTCAAGCGTCACTGACCCATCTCATGATTTTCCGATTCATGTAGACGTTCATTTCGATATGATTGTTCGGATAACAAAGCCCGAAGCCGTCCAATCTCCGCTTGTAGTTTTTGTTCAACTTCCATTACCGGCGCCATACATTCGACTGGTATGAAGCATTGATATTTAACATTCCAGAAACCTTCCTGTGGTTTACCAACTCCATATGACGCAGCTGCGTCGGAAGAGTCGGAAGCATATTGAAGAGCAGCAGCATCACTGGAGAAACGTTTGGTGAAACTGTTGTCGGAAAATGGCGGAAGGAAACGATAGGTTTTTCTCATACACTTAATTTACCAAAAGTTTTATTGAAGTCAAGCGTCCCATAGCGGGAGGGCAGTACCACCGCATGGGAACGGACACCCCACCAGTGGCGGAGTGTCCTAGCCTTCCCAAGATGTTATCCCTTGAAGTCGTTAATCGGGCCGAAGTGAACCAATAGAATCGGGCCATCAATACGCCCGAGAAGAAATGATTTGAATTGATATTTTCGTTTGTTGGCCACGGTGTCGACGATGTCAAGACCCTTCAAATAAGTGTCGTCCATTTTGACAACCACCACTTGATGAGTACAACCAGAGTAGTAATTAAACTCAACGATGGCGACAGGCCTCATAACCGGCCCCTTCATTGCAAACGCAGGTTCAATCGTCGGATGCCGTTGACGGAGATTGACAGATTTCTTTGTATGTTTCCGGCGCCAGAATGTCCACCCCGGCCAGGTCTCAGGCGTATCGCCGACAGTAGTCGGATAGACGACTTTAATATCGTCCATGTCCTCTGACTTGGCGATATCCCGGAGCCGAATGGGCTCAGTAGGTTTAAGTTGCCGGTGATTATCAGTGTTTGGAGTTTTCATTTAGTGTTATTATATTATCAAAACTTTTTAAAATGTCAAGCCTCAACCGGGTGGGGTAGTACCACCCGCGGTAAACTATTTGGTACCAGCCGCTTTCATTTTATTTTTAGTTTTACCATATCCACCGATACCAGCTTTCTTAAGGGCCGACCAGGCTTTGGCGAACAATGAACCAGCCGGTTGCTGTCCATGAACCAACAGAGCAAAGCTCGGCCCCTCATTGTAGGCGTGAGAATCATCATGGTCAATTTCCAACCCAAGTTGTTTAGCTTCATCAATCGACTTAACCACCTTGGCGAAACGAAGGCTGTAGTGTAAAATCATCCAGTCATGAGTACCACCGTATGATGCCGTCAGTTTGAAGTTATTGGGGATTTTGTTCAACCGTTTAACCCAGAACGGAAGCGCCTTGGTATAAGCATAGAAACGTTTGTCAGGGTTATGGCGGGCAACTTCCATCCAAGCGTCAAAATATTTTTGAGTGAAGAAATCGCCGGCCACATGAACGCGGGTGGGTTTTCCAAACTTTACTGGTGGTAATGACCTTTCAATCAATGCCACTGTAGCATTTTTTCCTAACGACAGGGTATACAACAAAGTGAGGAAATTGCGCCAACGAGCCATCCGAACACCAGGACGCATCACTTCATCAATTGCGGTGAAACACCGGAATTGAGTGTGAGGGCCGTCCTGAATACCAAAACCGCTGAACTTGTATTTTTTAGATTCAGCCGTATTGTTACTCCTTTCCGTTTTCAACGTCGCACATGAACGACAGTCTTTAGCGAATGGACATGAGTGGCCAGCGGGAATTGAGAAAGTAACAATGTCTTTCAGTTTTGAGTTATTGAGGCCAAACCGCAGGTTGTCAGATTCAGGTTTGAACCCCATGCTTTTCAAAAGGGAATACATATATTCCCTCATTGGTATGTCAATCATGTGAATAAATTATCAAATGTTTATAGAAAGTCAAGCGTTCGGTTATGACTTAAATTTTTGCAGGTGTAGTATCGACCTTCCGGGCCTTTCGGTCGCCTCACATACTTAATCTAACAGAAACTTTGATTGAGTCAAGCGTCACAGATGAAACGCCAACAATGACAGAACAAAAATAATTAAGAACTCAACTGAGAAGATGACATTCATGATTTCAATACTTTCTTTACTTCATGCAGATTGTCCAATGGCTTTGCAAATTTTGGATTTCCTTTCGGTGAGAGTGAAAATCCTTTGCTTCGTTGAAGGATTTCGGCCCGTGACAGACAGAGAGTTTCCTGAATGGAACGATTCTGGTTACATTGATAACATGCCAATACCTTTCTTTTCTGTCCATGTTTGCGTTTAACCCATCGATGCAAGTGATACCTACTCACAACATGGTCAATTGTTGCCATCAACGGGTCGGCGTTGCCAACCAAAGATTTTTCACAAATCAACTTTGTGACTTGTTTACACCAATGACATCTGGGGTCTTCGGCAAACAACCGAACTTTAAGACTGTGATTGCTCATCAACGTTCCTTATCCAAGACGCCGGAACACAACCGAGTCACTTCTGCCTGTGATTCACGCACCTGTCGTTTATATTCTTCAACAGAATCTTTGTAGTCATCGGTCAACTCGGTTAACCGAACTTTTTCATCCCGTAAATCGTTCAACTCTCCGTTCAATTCTTCCCGTAACTTACAGACAGGACAACGACGGGCGTCATATTGAACTTTTTCATGACGGTATGCGCAAGTTTCAGACATAAATTAATGTTTCTTTTTGTCGTGACAGTTACAGTCACAAGATTTTTTACACCATTTGAATTTCTTTTTTAGATACACAATCGATGATGGACAGATGATTGAAAGAATGAACAAAACAATCATGGTAGGAACACAAATGATTCCTCCATCAATACAAGCCAAAGTGGTCATACGTCAATGAGAAGAATGAACACACTTGCCGCCAATAGATACCGAATCGTTTTCATATGGTGAGTATGACATGGTTTTTATATTTGTCAAGCGTGTGTCAGTCCCAATTTTTTTGGTCGTCTCTGGCATCGACCGGGTCAGGCCGTGCATCAGGCGGACGATTGCCGTTGTTTTTCGATTTGTTTTTACCGGATGAATACTGCCGGTACTTTCCGTATTTGTCTGTATTTCTGGATTTTCCCATAAAATTGTTAGTTCAGGCCAAGGCCATTGAATTCAGAATCAACGTGTTCCACCTTGGGTTTGACAGGAGCTTTGGTAGGTTGAACCGTGGCCGGAACCGATTCGATGGCGAGAAGCTCATCCACCTTGGCCTCAACTCGTCTCATAAATTCATCCATGACAGTTTTGTGTTTTCGCTTGTCAGTTCGGTCTTCTTCAATGAAACGAAGCAAACAAGCATCTTCAGGATTGGATTTATATCCTTCGATGACCAGGTCATAGGCCTGTTTATAGATTTCGGCTAAGTTACTCATTTTCAGTTTCTTTTTTGTGTTTGGAGTGACGTTTGTAACCGTTGCCCTTTTTAGGTTTAGTAACCTTGGTGGGCATGTGAGTCGGACGACGAATGTCGTTCAACGACTTTCCATGTAAATTCTTCTTCATGAACCTAATTTATCAAAGATTTCGGTTACGTCAAGCGGTCAGTCCCACCAAAGACGTGTAACATCTCGGAGTGGATACCTCGATGCAATGTATTGATGTTCATCGGCTTCGACGGTGTTTTTCACGTTTCCATTAACATACACACAAACACTGCCTTCACGGGCGAGAATGATTTGAGAATCTTTCGGCAACTTACGAAGCATGTCCGGTCTGAAAGAGTTGTATCCCTCTTCATCTTCAGAAACTCCGAGGGCTTCTGACATAATTTTGACTGCGGTATCAATTGACACCGGAGATACTGCCCGAAAATCTAGCTGTCTTGTATCTTCGTTGTATGCAACCAAAACAGAACGACGGACGGCTTCATTTACAAACTGTTGATTAATTTTCATATGATTAATTTATCAAAGATTTCGATTACGTCAAGCCTCGTTCTTTTCGGAGTTGGTTACGTTTACAAGCCGGACAATTTTCCTTGTCAATACGTTCGTCTTTATCAGGATTGGGATAACAGGTATGAAACCAGCCTGGGTATTTCTTTTCTATGGCATCAGAAATCTTTCCAAACGCAAGGAAATCAAAAGCCAATTCGGTTCTTCCAGTTTCAGTGTCGGTGTATTCGTGAGCCATAACCGTTACATGAATCCTGAATTTCTTTCCAAGACCATCGTTGAATCGTTGTCTTACAACGTGTTTTACTTTTTTACATTCCATGAAGATAATTTACCAAAGATTTTATAAAAGTCAAGCGAAGAAAATGGCTGGAAGAGATAGGATTTGAACCTAATTGACTCGACTTCTGTTAGTCATGGTCGCTGTTCATCGAACACAATCAACTACTAATGCCGTCCATTGTGTGTGACCATCATAATCGAACCAAAGCCAAACTCTTCCATAAAAATGAATCTGTCATACCCTGACGCATATCAGGTTCTTATTTAGATTACTACACCGAACCAAGTTGCGTCTCATGGTCGGTTCGCTGTATGACAAAATTAAGGGACTTTAGGAGGATTTCACGATTGGTCATTAACCTTCCGTTCCGAGTGACAGGAGTCGAACCTGTTCTCCGCCCGTATTATGGGCGGGTGCTGCCATTACACTAACTCGTCTATTCTCTCGGGTGCCCAACAAAGACCGCTAAGTCTTTGTGACCCGTATGTTTGGCCTAAACAAATTGGTTCGCCGGGTGAGATTTGAACTCACAACCACAGATTTTACTCTGCTGCTCTACAACATTAACCTACCGAAAAATTCAACGTGTCAGCTTTCACACGCCTCTTAATTCCATTCAGTTAACACCTTTTGGAGCTACCAGCGAGATTGGTGGGAGCTGATGGATTTGAACCACCGAACCTTCCAGTTTTTATACTGGCTGCTCTGAACGTTGGTCTTTCAAAAGGTATCCACTGTCACGTTTCACAGGGAATCCCGAATCGTTGTACCAACACCTGACTGAGCTAAACTCCCGAAAATTGAAGAGCTTTGTCATCTTTCGTCTCAAACGACGTCTGTTTTATCTTAAACTAACCGGCATTAACGCCGGTGACAATTGGCTCTTTACGTTGGTTTCCTTATTCTTCCCTACCAACACTTAAAATTTACCATACCAACATCGAATCGTCAAGCCCTTGTTTGTGTCCAGAAAATATTATGTTCTTTTCATCGCCAATTCTCTATTTATTAATGAAAAGCATTTTACACACAGATATGAAAGAAACACCATTAATAATCGGGCAAAGGTTTGGAAAATTAACTGTATTAGAATACAAGGAAAAGAGAGGAAACATTCACTTTTGGAATTGTAAATGTGATTGTGGAAAAGTAAAATCATTTAGAAAACACTCCATTGTAAATATTGTTCGAGATTGTGGGTGTGGACAAATTAAAGACATGTCTAATAAACGATTTGGAAAATTACAAGTTATATCTCTACATCCTTCTAAATCTAAAAGCGGTCACGCTTTGTGGAATTGTAAATGTGATTGTGGCAAATATTGTGTTGTCCACGGAGGTTCTTTACGGAGGGGGGCAACTGTATCGTGTGGATGTTATCAACTTACTTGTGGAAACAAAAATCCAAGTTTTAGGGGATTTGGTGAAATTTCACTAACTCGTTATAATTCAATAAAATATGGGGCTAAAACTCGTCACGGTAGAACAATCAAATTTTCTGTATCAATTGAATACTTGTGGGAATTGTTCTTAAAACAGAATAGAAAATGTAATTTGACAGGTCAAATTTTAACTTTTCCTACAAGATATGATGATACCACAGCCACGGCTTCATTAGACAGAATAGATTCTTCTAAAGGATATATTGAGGGGAATGTCCAATGGGTTCACAAAAATATAAATTTAATGAAATGGGCATTTTCAGAAAAAGAATTTATTGGTATGTGTCGTTTAGTAACAACACATACCAATGATATTACTTCTTCTTTGAGAGAGATTTAACTGGCGGCTTTGTAGGTTTGGCCGCCGGGATGACAGAAACCACAACGTCCAATTGTTTTTGAAGTTTGGCTCGTTGCCGGTTACTGCCACCAGGAATGAGTGTGGCAAATTTTTCTTCAAGAGTCAACGCATTGTAAGCGGCTTGTCTCTTTAATGCATCCTTATGTTTGAGGTCACGTTTGGCGTGTAGGTGATACGTTTCGTATTGTGTCTTTTTTGGCATAACAACATCAATATACTTGGTTTGTTTTAAATGTCAAGCGTTGTAAAAATGACTTGACTATATATAAAATCTTGGTAACTTATCTATATGAATGAATTTGAAAGTGTATTGTGTCCGATGCATGGCAGACATGTGACCATTGTAAGACCATTGTATGGTACTCAGAGTGAATCTTTTGAAGGTCGGTTGACTGTTCATGCTGAATCATACCCGATTCAGTTCCAAGTCTCAATGACCGAACATGCCATTATATTCACTTTGGATGACGTGGCCGATGTTGATAGTTCTCACCGAATTAATGTCGTGACCATTTCTTTAAAAGGGCCAATGGATTATCTACCTCTGCCAATCAATTATAGTACCTCAGATTTGTGACGCTTGACTTTGGTAAAACAATTGATAGATTGGTCATATGAATAACAATTTACTCTTACAGGCTCAAAAGTGGTTGACTGAACTCGGCATCAAGTCTGAAACCAATCAAACCGTTCTCAAGGTGGCGCGGGCGGATGTCAAAGAGTCAGGACTATTCGACAATGATGCCGCTTTCATGAGTGAACTCAAGGCGTCGGTGAGTAAGAAACTTTACTTTGAAAAGGGCGACGACCTCAACTATCACATCAATTCGTTTTAACGAATATGTTCATCTACTTCATCATCGGATTTATCATTTCTCTGATTGCCACAACTATCTTGTGGACAGACGCCGAACCGGAATATAAATTGCCTAAAGCATATCCCATGATTGCTTGGTCAGTGATTTTTGTAGGCATTATGCTTGCCTGGCCATTTGTCCTTCTTGTCGGATTTTTTGGTTTAGTAACGGCTTGACAATTCACCAACTCTAACATACTATTTATACAAATGAAAAACATCAAATACCTACTGTGCATTGTATTGTCATTGCTGGCAATCAATCAAACCACCTCAGCCAACAACATCGTGTTGACTCAAAACCAATACACGTCCGGAACCGGCGGCGAATTCCATGCTGTGACCAGCCAGAATGGAACGTTCCAAACGTTCTGTGTTCAGCCTTCGGTGTATTTCACTCCTGGTAATATTTACAGTTACACGCTCGCCAATTCCGACAGTCACGGCAATCCATTGTCCAAGGGAACGGCGTTGTTGTTCTCGGAATTTTCCAGTGGAACCTTGGCCGGCTACAATTATACTGATGCCAACATTAGGAGTTACGATGCTGGGTTGCTTCAATCTGCCATCTGGGGATTGCAGTTTGGTAACGTTGTAAACAACAATCCATATTATTCCTACGCATGTAACGTGTTGGGTAACACCGTATTCGATGCCAACAATGGCCAGTATGGTGTTCAGATTGTTCAACTGTGGGCCGGTAACTGTGAAGCGCAGAATCAATTGATTTCTGTTCCTGATTCGTGTAGTGTTCTGTTGTTGCTCTCGGTCAGTATGTTGGTCTTGCTTGTGATTAGGTATGGACTCCAGCCTACGGTTGGAGTAGTACCCGCGCTGTGACGGTCGGGGGTACCCCCCGCGCAAATGATTCCCGCTACCCCCTAGCGGGAATTTTGCTTTATATGAGGCTTGACCAAAACAATAGTTGTGATAATATAAAGCATCATGAAACAATTGTACGTTCGATTTTTTAGTCATAAAACTGATACGTTGGTGACTACTACTCATTTAGTTTGGAATCGAACGTGTAAGGCAAGTATCAACCTCGCTGTTACTAATTGTGGCAATCAAATTGGCGAGTGGATGGAAGAACATCCCGATGGAAAAGTGGACTTCTTATGGGTCTGACACAACAACTGATTGAATGGTGGAATCGGAAGATGGTTCGTTGGGGTTGTAAACATTACGGCCATAATGGGGTTGTAACCATAGAAACTTACTCAACTCAAGTCACCATAAAAAATTGGGTCTTCGTCGGTAAAAAAATATTTTTTGTTCCTCCGTTTAAGGAATTTAAAATCACCGGAAAGCATAGATGCACGACGTGTGGTACGGTTTTCCTTGGAGTTATCGTTAAAGAAGAACTCTTTACCAATAACCGTTATGACGCATAGGGACGGCATAACCATCGCAGGGTATTTGCGACTATGAGCATTGTAATCTTTTTTTCTGACAAGTCAAGCGTTCAAAATGACAATGGAATTTTTGCAGGGGCCGATACCCTACTCTTGGCGCCTCACGGTCGGCCTCATCGTCTCTCACCCCAATAGTTTAACAAATAGGCCGCCAGAGTCAAGCCTTGCGGTGACGTGGGGCGTTACGACGGAACCAAGCCACTGCTCCCGAACGGTCGGTGAAACCCTGGCCATGAACTGCGGTTTTGCAACCACACCCGCTAAAGTTGCATATGGTGTTTTCGAGATTGTCAGAATAAGGGATGCCAACGACGGTCGTCCAACGTGACCCGCCACCACATTCCCATTTTCGCCATACAGTTGTTTCTTTCATATGGTTAATTTATCAAATGTTTGTATAAAGTCAAGCGGAGTGAATGACGCTTGACATTTCATTGTAATAATGTAGGATATTCACATGAACGGAACAATCCATTTTAACTCACTTGAAGCGTTGGCCATCTTTCTTAAGGCCTTCACCGGCTCAACGGCCACCTTTGAGGTTCTGCCGGTTGGTTCCGGTTGGGTCTTAACATTTCTCGGCGGTTATTAATACCATATGAAAAAGTTTTGTCTGTTGGAACTTCAATACAACGCCAATCGTGTTCTATTGGAATGTGAAACACCAACCAAGTCGGAGGCGGTTGAAATTTTTCGCCGACTCCGTCCTGATTTACTTCTGAATGATGATGGTTATGCTCGAACTGATGAGGAAAATTTTGGTGTTCACGATGGTCATCTATCTTATTGTGTCGCCGAACACGTCGCCGCTTGACAATCCTTTAACTATTGGTAATATACACACATGATTTTCTTTATCACTGAATTCAACTCCGTAACTGGAGACAAACTGATTCCCGCCGACCAGGTGAGGGCGTTGGCAACGTTTGTTCATCGTCACACTGGCGACCACATACCACGTTGGGCAAATGGAATTTGGAAGGATGGCAAGACATATCCCCTTCAAATTCTCCAATGATGCAGACTGGCTGGCCCATACACGTTTCGTCGTGAAAGCCGGTGGCCGGTTGAATGAAAAGGCTGAAGCCTGTGAATCATCTCCGACCTGGCCGAATAATCCTGAGTTGAGAAAATGAAAAAATTCTGTGAACAGGCCATACAAACGCTGACCACTTCCACCGGCCACAAGTGGGCTGAGGAATATGTCAGATTGCGGATGGAATTCCACCGCAAACATGGCCACGGGTTGATTCTCTCGACCTGGCATGGCATTGATTTTTTCGACAACTTGTTGAACGCCATTAACTTGGGAGGCATTGAAGAACCAAATGGCGAGTATAGGAATAATTTTCTCAAACTGGTGATGTTTGGGATAAACGAGGCTTGACAATTTGTGATAACAATGTAAATTGACAGTATGAAAGACAAACCAACAGAACCGGTTTACATGAAGGCCAAACGTGAGTTTTGCGTCGGCCCTGACAAGTCAATCGTGGCCATTGAAAAAGGCCAAGTTTGTCGGGTGTTGTCAACGGATGGAACAAAGATGATGGTGGAACCAAAACGGGGTGGATTTTTCGGTTACACAAATTGCTCTGACTGGGAACTTGTGAAGGCTTGACATTTGTCAAAAGAACCATATACTGAAATCACAATATGAAAAAACAAATTTCAGAAATGGTTTGGCCGGTTGAAGATTATACCGGCAAGATTCACATGGGAGTCAAAGCCACCATGGCGACTTACTCTCACCTGTAGTTCACACTTCACCAGCTCCGCCCGTATCTTGAACGTGGTTACAGTTGGCTTAAGAATCTCTCACCCGAGCAGTCGGTCTTGCTCGACCGGATAATCACCACGGCGCTGGCCAAACTGGTTCAGTCCGGCCAAGTCAAAAAGGTTACGAGCAAAGTCCAAGTTGAACGTCAATGGCAATGGTCTTCCAAGGTTGCCGCCAGTGGTTATACTGACATTACCAGTCAGGATGAAGTCGCAACCACCAATGAAGCCAAAAAGGCAATCAAAGACAGGGCCATCGGAGCCCGTGAATTGTGGGTATTGAATGGTCGCCCTAAACTGACGGTCTTACACTGACACGCTTGACAATTTCTGAACAACTGATAAATTATAAACATGAAAACAAACGAACAAGCAGTCAATGAAACTTTGGTCAACCAACTGTCTGGTGAATACAGCGAGTTTGAAATTCAACAGGCCGCCGCTTTCGTCCGCCGTAACGAGTCTGGTCTGTATCGGTTTGACCCCCGGCTCACTCAGTTGATTACCACGGTTAACGGCATCATCAACGCCTAAACAATTTGTCTCTGACGGAAACCCGAAATCTTGGCCGGCGCCACCTTAGTCTTTGCCGGCGTCCTTGGTGGTTCGGCACCTGTTAAATTAAATCCGCAGTGGCGATACAACAAGCCCCATCCAAAAGGTGGGGCTTGACTTTTGCGTATCATTTGTTAAATTATTCATGTGAGGCGACCGAAAGGCCCGGAAGGCAGTTCCGCCACCCCAAATTCCTTTAACGGTAACGAAATAACCACGCTTGACTTTCTACAATCATTTGATAAATTAGTCACATGAACAACTTACGAAATTTCTGCTTACGAGTGTCGAATGACTATGAGCGAAAAGTCGCTGTTGCATTTTTCAAACGAGCAATGCACATTCCGTTACGACATTATAATCGTTTAGGTGAATATGTTGGACTGATTAATAAACATCCCTTCGCCGATGATGCAAAGGATTCCCGTCGTGGTGTCATTTGTGGGAATGTGGCCTGTCCAAATGAAACCATCATACCATTTCAGAACATTGCACAATTGGCCGACTCGCCCAATCGTGTGAAGGCATTGAAGTCGGCGAGAGCTTCGGCGGTAACACGCTTGACTATACACAAACCTTTGATAAATTAACAGTATGACATATTACAAGACATTCAAACGGAGTTGCACGGACTGGAAATCTTTCGCTCGTTCCCGAAAAATGACCGTGGACACTGGCCTCACTCGTGAAGAGGCTCGCAAACGGTGTGAAGAGTATGCAAAAAATCGGACAGCGGCGCAGATTCGCAAGGGTACGATGCTGGAATTTACAGCGCAATAATTTTTAAGTGAACCAACAGGAGAAAGTATCCGGTGATTTCCTTCGCTTAGGTCATCGGATTATCCAGAGCAAGGGCTACTTTGGAGAAAATTAGAGACTGTGGGAAAGGCCCACCCACGCTTGACATTTGTTAAAACAATCGTATGATGTTATCACAATATGAATGACACATACCCCATCACACTCGACCAACAGTTTTTCTTTGGTGGCAATGCTACTTTCACCGTCGAATCGAAAAAGACCGGTGAACACAAGACGTTCAAAATTCGTCAAACGAAACCGTCGCCTCAATTTCCTAATCAGTCTTTCATGGTGTCGCTTCTGTCTGGGTCTGACAATGAGACCAGTTACTCTTACATTGGTATCACCAACCCGTTAGACGGCAATCTCCGGCTGACCAAGGCCAGTAAACGGACGGCAAATAGTTCGGATGTCATCACCTTTAATTGGTTGATGAAACATCTTTTTACCGATAAGACATTGACAAACGCGGTGGTTCACCACGTTGGAAAATGTGGTTGCTGTGGCCGGACGTTAACCGTCCCCGAGTCAATTGAGCGTGGAATCGGTCCTGAATGCTGGAACAAATTGAACGGCTGAGGCTTGACGTTTCTCAAAACAAATCTACAATCATTTTTGTCAGTAACGAAACATTTAAACAAACAACAATATGGCAACCAAGACTTACACTCACGAAAACGTCACTTACGAGGCCCACGGTCGTCGTTGGGACTTCAAGGCCACGGTAGCTGGCAGCGAAATTTACAGCTACGGAACGTCCCGCATGCCAGGCGGCCGTGTGACCGCGGACAAGGTGGCTCGTGTCATCAACGGCGCCGTCAAACGTAATTCGAGCCGGAATGACATTGACAATCTCGCTCGCGCCAACATGAACGATATTTTTCATCGGGCCAAAAAGGCCGTGTCCCGTGTGGTTACTCCCATCGGGACATTCGTTAAGTGACCTAAACAACGGGATGGACAGTGGGCGCTGTACCACGTCGAAAGACAACGAAAATTATAAGTGTCCATCCCGCTTTCCTCACGCTTGACATTTCTACAATGTTTGGTAAATTATTCACATGAAAACAACTCACGAAATCAAAAAGTTTCTTCAAACAATGGGCCTGACTGTCAAGGGCAACACCAGCGCAGGGAAGGGTAAATGGCAATCTTTCCATGTTCCTTGTGACCGGTTGCCTAATTCTCACGCTCTCCAATACAGTTTGCCGGAGTTTCCGGTGGAGTTTCGCCGTCTCTGTCTTCGCACAATCTACGGTGACAAGTTTGAAATTCGCCCTTCGGCGTGTGCGGGCAATGTTGGTCAATACAGCGTCGCAATGTATCCTCATGAATGGGAACATGTCATGGCTCTGTGGCCGGTGTTGTCTCAAACTGAATCAATTAAATGTGACATTGAGACGCAAGTTGCGGCTCTCGAAGAGGCTTTTGCCGCTGCTGTGACCGCTTGACAATCCTTTAACATTTGATACACTTTCCTTGTTGAAATTAACCAACATACACACAAACACAATATGAAAAACATTCGTTTACTCGCAATCGCTCTTTTGGACACTGACAACGGCATCGCCGATGATGCTTTCGCCATTCTGGCCCCTGAACTGGCCGCCACGGGCAATCAGGACATTCTGGACAAGGTGGAATCCAAAAAGGGCCGCAACTGGCTCGGAGAGGATGACGCCGAGCAACTCCGCAAGGTTGGTGAACCGGCCAATTGTTGTGAGTTGGGCAACTGTCTCTGTGGCGAGGCCCATTGACACGCTTGACAATAGTTAAAACAATGTCATACTGTCTTTGTTGGACGGTATGACATTTAACAAATCAACAATATGAAATTCAATTTTGCCTGTATTCAAAATCCCCGACTGAAGGATGACAATATTTCGTCGCATACGGTGGTTGGTACGTTGCCTACCGGTGAGACGATTGAAGTCACTCGCCGGCTTAACCACTGGGAAGTCAATCTTCAAATTGTCATTGACGGAATCGTTTGGCATGATTCGTCTGTGGCTCAAGACGAAATTCGACAAGTCAACATCCTTCGTGAATCTGCTCTGAACAATCGTGACAATCATCTGGCCGATAAACGGAGTAAAATCCATAACAATGCTCTGGTGTTAATTAACAAATTTGTTTAACAATTGATACCATTTTTGTATGAAGAAATTTTGCCTTATAACCAATGTTAGTGGAATGAAATACTGGAGCATGGTGGTTACTACGTCAAAAGACTTTTTCCACAAGGCAGCCATTAAAAAATATGGTGGCCCAATTTACGTCAATGACTTGGGCGGTTTCTTCACAAAGGATTGTGTCAAGGAAATTCACGAAACTGTTTTCGCAAAGACGTTTCCGCCGTTGCCGTCCAAGGCTTGACATTCCTTTAACAATTGGTAGACTGTCTCTGTTATGAAAAACAAAATACTGGCCTTCGCAGCTTTGCTCGAGGCCCACACAATCCAACGTCTGAAAGAAAATGGTTTCACTTCACAGGGAGTCTTGGACAGAGCCAAGACCCATGTTCATGACGGTAAAAAATACGCTCGAGTTGATAATGCTGACAGTGGCCGTTACATGGTTGAAATGGCTACCGGCAACATCTTTGGCATCAAGGCTTACGGACAAGTCCACAAGGGACATTTCTACGGAACGGTGGACACTATGGCCGAATATTTCTGGGGCGACTATTACCCCGAACGACTCACGGCTCCGTTGCCCGCAGGTCGCAGCCGGTCAGCGGCCTGTCCTGGGTTGACGTTCGCACCAAAGCCGGAGGATGAACCTGCTTTTAAAGTGGTTAGAAATATTCTTACAGGAACTGCGGTGGCAATTCCAGCTAATACGCCATTCTGCTGTGACCCGTCAACTGAGACTTACCACTCAATGTAAGCGAAGGTTTGACATTTTACATTTATAATATAAATTCGTTGTATGAGAACAAAATACTTCATAATTGGTGGTGGGCAAAATGTAAAATGTGTCAAAAATGGACGTGTCACATGTTCATTTGGATTGAATGATTGGAAGCCTTCCATATATACGGTTGACACATTGCTTCGTGACTCTGAGGTTAAACAAATCACTCGTGACGAAGCCCGCAAACGGTTTCCCAAGGCCTTTCGTAAGGCTTGACATTTCGGATTAGTTTGATAATTTGGTAACACAACGAGGGAGTGATAAGACTCCTTCACAACACGAAAATCATGGCCATTATGAAAGTAAACAAAGACTACGGTTAGTTGACACTCCACATTGAACCACCGAAGGATTCCGGTCAAGTTCTTATCAAATCTGACTGAATCAAAGTAGGGAGTATTACTTAAAATTTTTAAAATTGTAGAGAGTAGCCCGCCTGACATACCGGCCAATCAAAGAGCCGTTAAGTTGGGCGGGCTTGTTTCTGCGCCGCTTGACAGACGGAAAGGATTTGTTAAACTATTGGTGTCAGAAATGATGAGGCCGTCCCCGAAGGCGCCAAGAGTAGGGTATCGGCGGCTGCATTGATTTTATTTTGAAAAATGGAACGCAAAAACTGAAAGGCGACGTTACCACTTGGTAAACATTCCGCCTTTCTCGGCGCCGTGGCCTTTGGATTCTTTCCCCGCTCATTACTCAAATCCACATTATATTTACGCCCTACGGGTTGCGGCCTGTTAAGTTTCTTTAGTCTATCGGCTTAGACCTCCATGACCGATTCATAATGAACGAGTCATGGAGTAAGGTGGGCGGAGACAATCCTGTCCCCGGCGTGGGGTGTTGTTTATGTTGTATTGTTATCACATGAATAGATTACCAAACTATACTAACAAGTCAAGCGTGGTAGGTGACGCTTGACAATCCTTTAACAATTGGTATGATGTTATCACAATATGAATAACACAATTCCATCCTTTAAATCAAACATCGCCGCCGGTCTAGCCAAGTATCCCAAGGCGGCCAAGAAACGTATCGCCATCGAAAACGTTACCTACGGCGTCCGCCCGCAAGATTGTGACATGGCCTGGCAAATGAATTTCAGCGCAGACGTTGCCGCATACAGTTGGCCCGCCGTGGTGGTTACTTGTATGAAGTGGATTATCAAACAGAATGCCAACGTGCCGGTTGAAACTACAACCCCTAACGAGGACGTTGTTCCGCCGGAGTTTCCTTATGGGGTGGCCTATACAACCGGAACTTGCTGACGCTTGACAATCCTTTAACAAATGATAGACTGTCTTTGTTAAGAGAAACAATTACACACACAACAATATGAACGCAAACGAAATCATCGGACAAATTGAATACCGTAAGGGTCGTAATGTTAAGGTTACTTGGCAACGGGTTGCCAAGACGTTGAAGGGAGCATCCTCACTGTTGATTGTCAAACGGACTGCTGCTTGGGTTCGTTCTGGGATTGACTACGCAAATTTGAAAGTCGTTAAGGATGGAATTGCAACCGGCGAACGTGGTGAAGTTCAACCACTTCCGTGGGGTGAATGGATTCAATTCCCTTTTATCATCGGCCATAAGGGGATGGAATATGTTCGTCTTTATCCGGCCAGTTTCGAGAATCTTGTTCCTAAAGTGGAGTGGTCAATTAACGGACGTCCGTCAAGTTACGAATCGGTTGAACAATATCTGTTGTCATCCGAAAAACGGAAAGACGAAGATGATAAACCACTCTGTTTCACCGTCAAGGCCGACTCGGTGATTTCAATTGAAGATTAATTTCGGTGAAAGTCATATTGTAACCGTCACTGGTGAAAGATTCCGGTGACGGTTTTTTCTTTGAGTGTGTGTTACCTATCATCCTCTCACGCATTTTTTGTTTCCACTCTTCCGTATGTTTCTTTCCTACGTTTCTCTTATTTCCAATTAAAGACAAACTAATTCTCTTTTTTGTTTCGTCGCTTCGGTTTTGTCCATGTTTCCCCTTGCCACATAGGCTTATATTTTTTCGGTGCTCATTAGAAAATATAATTCCTTTATGTGACTGACTCATTTTCTTTTTAGTTTTTACTGAATGTTTCCTTCCGAGAAACCCGTCACCAATATCTGCGGTCATACTCGAATTATAACAATTAATTCTGTCTAATTTTGATTTGTCAAGATAATTCTGTTCGGTATCAAATAACGTTTGTTTATGTGGTTCTACAAGTTCAATTATGATATAATCAAAATTATCCTTGCCATATTTATTCCACGCTCTTTGTAATCTTATACAATGATGATTATTATGTGACAATTCTCTCTTATGCCTACTATAACGATTTGTAATATTATTAGATGACCCAACATAATACTTACCATCAATCTTGTTTACTATCTTGTAAATTCCTGATATTTTATCCATCCTAATAAATATTATGGTATGCGTCATAAAAGATACTATAATCTTTAAATCAACGCAGGTGTAGTATCGACCTTCCGGGCCTTTCGGTCGCCTCTCTTCTCACATGAATAGTTTAACAAATAGGCCGCCAGAGTCAAGCGTCCGCCCGAGTTGAGTCTGTAAATCCTTTCATCGTGTCACGCTTGACAATTGTTAAAACAATGTCATAATGTATTCAGTTAAGAGAAACAATATCAAACACATACACAATATGAAACTAAAAACATTAGAAACCAAAATCAAATTGGGTGTTCATGCTTTGGCTGAACTGAAATCGCGGGTCAACGATTCAATTGCCATGGTTGACATCATCCATCAATATGACCCGGCTTATATTCCGCCGTGGTTGTCGGGTAAAGACAGCCTTCGGATTTACAAGGTGAAAAACGTGGCCGACGCCATCTTGGCAGTGTTAGATTATTTTAACGGCGAAGGCGACGGCACAATGAAGACCAACGAAATCGTTTCTGCCGTAAATAAAAAATTTGGAACTACTTACGCACCTGGAACTATTCGGCAAGCATTGTATAACTATAAGGCGGCCAGTTATGCCCCCGAATATGTATGGACAGTGTTTTCATCCTATTCGGATGATGAGGGGTATTGTATAGTAAAAGTTAGCCACGGAGTTTATACTAAACTACTTCGTGATGAATTGGATTCGACATTCAATTAATCATTTCCACCGTCAAAGTCAAGTCTCGAATGTGAGGCTTGACTTTTTTCATTTGTAATATAAATTAGAAACATGAAACAACATGAACTTATTGCTTTGGCCGAAAACTATGGTTCAGAATATCTTCGCACGACCGGCCGAAAAAACAAAATCACTTACGATGCCGGCTGGTTCACGTTACCCAATGGTGACAAGGCCAGACCGTCGGAAGTCAAAAAATTTACTGGAGTTATGAAAGTCCGTCCCACCTACGTCCCAGTCGCTTGACAATCCTTTAACAATTGGTATCATCGGAATATGAAATTTTATTCGTGTGCAACGTGGCCCGCCTCTGTTCATCAAATCACAACGAAGGATGAACATGAGTCGTGGACCGCAGCCAAGGGAGTTTGTGACCTGCTTTGTCAAAACGGCTTCGGTGGTGATAAACAGGCATATCCACATACGGTATGGATTGAAGATGAAAACGGCAACGCACTTCCCCGTGACCCGTCCACACTCAACCATATTTCTCCGGAACGGTTTGTTTATGAAAAGTATATTGGCAAGGTTGGCTTTGCTGTCTGCCAAGTATGTTCGGACGCCTACAGTGAACCGTTAAAACTCAATTCAGACGTTACTTTCATCGGTTGGTGTGAATCCCATCGTATTCGTGTACGGCAACGCTCTGAGGGGTTTGTTGTGTTGGTTGAAATGGATGGCGAAGAGTTTTGGTTTCATACGATGGCCCTGCCTGATTTCTCCCGTCAGGTCGATGTTGAGACGGCTTGACATTTCTACAATGCTTGGTAGATTGTTTACATGAAACATTACATCGTTTACAACCAAGACGGCGAAGAAATCGACACCATCAAAGCCGTTAATCACATCGCGGCCGAAAAGAAAGCCCGTAAAATGTATAAGTCGGACAAGGTAAGCGTGTCCTACACGGAGATTTAACCAAACAGACGGAGTGGGAAACGTCTCACTCCGCTTGACTTTCATCTACAATTTGTTAACATAATCACATGAAAATAATAATTACCAAAGAGGACTTGCTTTTTGTCCTTTCAAATCATTTCAATATTAAAGTCACCGAGTTTACTCTGGAAAATCCGTTGGTTGAACAACTCCAGAACTTCATCAAACAACATCCGGCCTATCAAACGACGGGAAAGATTGGCGCCATCAAAGGCATTCGTGAGTTGAATCTTGGTAAGGAAATGATGCACCTCGCTGATGCCAAATACGTGATTGAAAACTGGGACAAGCTTATACAGTTCGTTCAACGTGAGGGACGTATGCCTAATGAGGGTTGTAATTGGAAAGGGATGAACTGACCGCTTGACTTTCTTAAAACCTTTACTAAATTGAAGATATGGAACCGAACACGTCCGTCATTGTTTACCGAAGCCAAAGCGAAGCCAACATTGATTGGTTCATGAACAACATGGTTTTCCCCTGGATGTATGACCACTGGCTTGCTATTTTGATTGTCATGGGTTTGGGCATCATGTTGTATGTTTTCTTTGGTAATGGCCGCCGGCGTGGTTATCGTCGTCCTACTCAACCGTGGGACTGACGCTTGACATTCCTTTAACTATTGGTAGACTGATTATATGATTAAAGCGCCAATATACAATCAATGGGAACTTGACCGTCTCTCAAAGACAACGCCTCCAGAAGAGGAAACACAAGCCACCCGTGACCGTTTGATTCGTCAAGGCCCTCCACTCGGGACGCATCGAGTTCATTTAGGCCCGCTCGGTTACATCACTCAAGGTCACTGGGACCGCAAGCCTGACTGGGCTTACATTGATTGTGTCTTGGTGTTGGTGAACTATCTTGGTTCTGGAATGTGGGTGCGGTATCCCAAGACTGACATCGTCGCTTGACTTTCTGAAAACATTCGGTAAACTAACAATATGAATAAAACCTTCGTTCCTACAAACGACCATTTGCGTCACGCCAATAGGTTGAAGGAAATCTCCAACGAGCTTTTTACGATGGCAAACTGTCTCGCTGGTGATACCACCGGCATCGCTGCCGCATCACTCCACGGTGTAGTTGGCCGCCTCACAAACGTCGCTCGAATGATTACGAGTGGCATCACGTTGGATGACAGAAAGCAAGTCATCCGTGAACATTTGAAGAATCGGACATTCAACCGCAACAAGAGCGAGGCCGAAATTGAACAGCTGGTGGAGATGTTCGTTAAAATGGACGCTTGACCTGACAAACAATTTTGGTAAACTAACAATATGAGAACAATGTATTTCAAAAACAAACATGCTACCTCCATCGTCTTTTGGCGATTCAAGGACGGTAAGATGATGTTTTTAAACATTCGTGGAAATTGGTTGACTTCAACCCGAACCATCACCGGTGGCCAGCAATACTACGAATGTGTCCCCGATGCGACTTGGTATCAAATTAGTCGTGATACGGCTCGCAAGTTGGCTCCGAAGGCTTTCCAAAAGAAGGCTTGACCAGACAAATACTTTTGGTAAACTAACTGTATGAAGAAAATCATTTCAATCTCTATGGAAGCGTTGCCTTCCATTCATTTCAAAGACCTTGTTGACGCAGGCTGTAAAACGTATATCGCTATCATCAATCGGGCCAAGAATAACATTCAAACGTCAACTTACATGCTTCAACATGAGTCTGACGGTTACATCTTCCGTGACACTGCAGAATCTAAGAACGGTCATTCCGGCTGGCATTCTACAATCCGGAGATGCATTGAAAAGGCTACGGAAGTGGGTAACACTGAAGTGTTTGTTTTCGACTCCATTAACGAGGCCGCGTTGTTCATCACCAACTGCTATCCCGTAAAACGCTTGAATCGTTGAAAATTTTTGGTAAACTAACAATATGAGAACAAGATACTTTTACAGCAAATCAAGCGACATCATTCCAATATGGCGCCACAAAAATGGACAGATGGAGTATCCACAATCTTCATTAAACGACAGAGGGTGGCAACGTTCCAATCGGCGGCTTGACGGTTCGCAGAAGCATGACTCTACCATTACTGACTCCGGCTGGCGTCAAATCACCCGAGACGAAGCTCGCAAGCGATGTCCTCAAGCTTTTCGGAAGGCTTGACCGAACAAATCTTTTTGGTAAACTAACTGTATGAAAAACAAATCAATTGACTATCAGGCTGTCATCCGCCAACTGAACAGTAACAAGCCTGTTACACCTTTGCGGCCAAAGAAGCTGGTTCGACCTACGTTGACCATCGAACAGTATCGTATCATTCGGATTTTTGTCAACGCTATTTGTGGCGGTCATAGTTATCATAGTCATCATGGTTATCAAGCCCGTATAGATTGAAAGGGCTTGACAGTTCAGCCAGTTAAGATATACTTTGGATGTCAGTAGAACAACTAAGAGGGAGTTAAGCAACCTTACTGGCATCGGAACGTGACCGGTTCACCCCATAACACTCCCCACTGGGCTGGGGTTCGCCATAGGTCAAAACAGACCCTACGGGCCCCCGCGTAGGCGGTGGGGAGTACCCTTCTGGACACGGCTATTTGACACCCCCCTCGACCCCGCGCATACCCACGCATGACGGGGACACCATTTTTCAATCTAAAATAAAATACGTATGCACGTAACTCTGGCTAGTTGGCTCTTTATACTGGCTCTTTAAACGGTAATACCTCCTCTTTAAACGGTGATTATATATTTCTTGGTTATAAAACTTGATTT
>Ga0302286_10000528_pt1 | contig 31304 bp, 25 predicted proteins | sample III_Fen_E2_3_FD_198765 | JGI IMG/M metagenome (GOLD analysis project Ga0302286, IMG submission 198765) | Peat permafrost microbial communities from Stordalen Mire near Abisko, Sweden - III_Fen_E2_3 | ecosystem: Environmental > Terrestrial > Soil > Wetlands > Permafrost | place: Sweden: Abisko...
GCTTGGAACCTGAAGAAATTGATGGAAAAACTCAAATTAGAGTTTTTGCAATTTATTTTCAAACTATTTTTTCAACGAAATTTTGATATTGTAATTTGAAATAAATTACTTTATAAGGAGAGACTATTTAGATCCGATTTATTACCCATTTTCCGATCCAAAACCCACAAAATCTCATTTGTATATCATCACAGGAGAAAATAACTTTGATAAAAAAAAATCATTTAGTACTGATACAATATGTATTAAACTTACATCTCAGCAAATTGATTCGATATATAACTTAACATTTGACTTCTTATCAAAATACAGAGCCGACAGATACGAGGTTGGAAATGATACTTTATCCACCGATTCTCCAAGAGCTAAAGTCACATTAATGTGCAATCATAAAACGAATATTGCAATTATCGAATATCCAGGTATGGCAAGTAATATTACGAAAGAATATAAAGCCTTAATAGCTTATGTGGACGTAATTAAAATAAAGCATCAGAAAAAGTAATCATTATCCTTTGCTGACTCTTTCAATAATACGGAGTAATAACAACATATATAATTAGACACCAATCAATGGATTATTTCAAAAAGAAGCTAAAGAAGTACGTTATATTGATGATAGGAATCTATATCGGGATTGCGTTTTTAGGAGCATTTCTACTCATGCTTTATCCCGACATGTTAACAGTACATTATTCTCCTATTTCAACAAGAGTTTATTCTTTGAGCGACTTAGTTGCTATATCAGAATATCTTACTAATTTGATTTTTGTGTATCTCATCCACAAAGATATGAGAGCTATCAATCAAAAATCAATTCTAATATTAATCGTCACCTACTTATCATCTGTGACCGGAATAATTTTATATTTAGTCTTATTATTTGCCAATGAGTATAAACCCACAAAAATTAAGTATGGCTCAAATTCATAAATTCATTACAAAATACGGGCTGATTCTGATATTATCCTATTTAATCAGTCATGTTTGGTTTTATCTGGTATCGATGTTGTTTCCAGTCAGTCTGATGGATCATTATCTCTGGATGGCATTACCCAATTATATTCATTACTTTCTTCAGGTTGTGATATGTGTGTTACTCCTTATTGATGTCAGAAAATATGGTATTAAATTCTATTTAGTGCCGCTAATCGGTTTGTTTTATCCACTTTTGGGAGTGGTTTCGTTTTTGATTTTATATATTTATAAAAGCAGCAACGAACAAATAGAGTTGAAAAAATAGTTACCCTTATAATTAATCTACAAAAAGTATTATTATGAAATTAAAATTAATCATGGTCTATCTATTTGCTTGTACATTAAGCATATTTGGCCAAAGCAGAAGTGATTACGAGAAGAAAGCTAATATCTGTTTCAGTAAGGATGATTATGTCGGTGCTGAAGCATTCTACAAACAAGCTATTGCTGTCTCGGAAAGTAATTATGACGAAATGTATGTGTTGTATGCTAACATGGGTACAGCTCAACGTCGTAACGGGAAGAAGAAAAAGGCTCTGGAGTCGTATAACATAGCCGATAAACTAAAACCGAATGATGTATTCATTCTCAATAACCGGGCATCCCTAAAACTACAATTAAAAGATAATAAGGGCGCGTTAGAAGATTATATACATTCGCTTAACGTTGATCCTTTAAACGAAGCGACTTTAATAAATCGCAGTCATCTTTATAAAGTAATGGGTGACACTATATTAGCATTAAAAGATTTGGAAGCGGTCTTAAAATTCAAACCAAAAAGTTTGCCTGCCCGAAATAATATTGCTGACATACAAATGAACAGAGGACGGTTTACCGAAGCATTAAAAACATTCGATGAATTATTGGAGGAAAACCCAAACGAACCTATACTAATAGAAAATAAGGGTGAAGTTTATTTGAAAATGAAGGATTACAATAAAGCATTGGAGTTTGTCAATCAGGCCATGAAACTTAAAAGCACATACGATACTCCGTATATGACACGTGGAGAAATTTATATGAAGCTTGGCGATCTGGGTAAAGCCAAAAAAGATTTTCAAAAAGCAATTAAACTTGGTTGTGACGACGATAAGGTCTTTGAATTACTTGATAAATGTAGATAAAAGAAGCTTGTGTCATATCGGGTTTGCATTCAATAGTGATAAAGAAATATAGCAAAAAATGAAACATTCAAAATTTAAAAGCAAAATTTTCTATTGGTCACTTGTTGTCTTTTTAAGCGGACTTATTATTAGTCGGTTGTATAACGAAATAGCTTGCATCAATCCAATGTTAATATTATCTACAACCATTCAAGTTACATTGTTGGTTTTGATTTTAACTAAGCATAAAGCTGCAAAAATTGGACTGCAAATTTGGTCAACCCTGTTTTTGATAATTGCGCCCATCTTACAAATTAGCGGACGTGCATTGAAATGTTTTGTTGATGGATTCAGCAATAATGACTATTTGTTTTTATTTAACGTCGGATTTCTCCTGCTCGTAGGAATCCTGATTCTAATTTTCACAAACAGTACTATTGATATTGAAACTATAGAGATAGAAAAATAAAAAACAATGAGAAAAATCATAATAACATTTGCTTTCTTCTGCTCCTTAATCACTTTTGGACAGACAGCACAAGAGCATTTTCAATCCGGAATTACTAAACACAAACAACAGGATTTTGCCGGAGCCATTAAAGATTACAGTCTGGCTATAAAAGCCGATAATAATTTTAAAGATGCTTACTTTAATCGCGGAACTTGTGAATTAGGACTTAAAAACTTTAAATCTGCCTTGAAAGACTTTACGAAAACAATTGAACTTGATCCCGGGTTTCCAAAGGCTTACTACAGCAGAGCAACTGTTTATGTAAGTCTGGAAAAACTCGCGGAAGCATTACGGGATTTAGATAAGACAATAGAACTTGACAAAACACTTCCAAATGCGTGGACTCTTCGTGGACAAATCAGATTTCAGACCGGAGATAGAAATAGTGCCCGTGAAGACTTTAACATGGCAAAACAAATTGGAGATAAGCAAGCAGACAAATACATAGAAAACTATTTTGGCAATGAGCAACAATCAGGCGAATCATTATTGCTTGATTGGCCGGATAGCGAGCACTGGATTGTTGGTGATAATCAGGAAAATACAAAACAACATGTAATCGACCTTATTCATGATAACGAAACTGTAGATAAATGGACAGAATTAGGAAATATGACGTTATACAAAGGTGTAACGGGTGTTCCGATGGATAAAGCAATGAATTTAATGTTTGAGCAGGCAAAACAAACTGCCCCAAAAGCTAAATTGACTTTTATAGAGAAAAATGAAAATACCGAATATCCATGGATTATTTTCACGATTGAATCTCCGGGATTTACAAATGACAAAACACCTGAATCACAATTGTGGTATATTACTCAGGGTAAACATGTTCTGTACACAAATTTTAGAGCAATTAAACGAGCTACAATTCCGGAAGAATTGAAAGTAAAATGGACTGCATTTTTTAAAACAGGACAAATCGTCAACAAATAACACAACCTGAACATCTGGTAAATTTTATCCGCGTTAATAAGCGTTAAAATTATCTCTTTCAATGAGCAAACCTAATCAGCAAACCAAAAAATGCCTCTATGAAAAAACTGCACCTCTTTATTATTCTTCTAACGTTGAGCACTCTTTCAAACGCTCAGGATATTGAATATGCCAAGTCGGTTGTTCGGAAATTAACATCGCCCGAACTGAAAGGAAGAGGTTATACCGAAAAAGGCAACATGCTTGCTGCCAAATTTGTGGCAGGTGAATTCAAAAGATTCGGACTCCTTCCGGTCGGTAATTCCTATTTCCAAAAATTCAATATCTCTATCAATACTTTTCCCAACGAAGTATCGGTAAAAATCGATGGCGAAACCTTGAAACCCGGCATTGATTATCTGATAGAATCTTCGTCTCCGGGCATAAAAGGGAAATATAACGTGGTGAAAATAGATCGGAAAGGAATTGACTCCAAAGAGAAGTTGATTGAACTGATTAAGCAAACCGGCGATAGTTTTGTGCTCATCGACAACACGGTAAAAACATCTGACGATAAAGAGTTGAACAAAAAAATTGATGAATACATTACCTTTTTAAAATATAGTCCTCAGATACCATGCAAAGGGGTTATCGTATATACAAAAGATAAATTGACCTGGGATAATTCCACTTCAGTGAAAGCCAGACCTATTGTAATTATCAATAAAGAGATGGATTTGAATCGCTTTAATTCGCTGGAAATTAGCCTTGATAACAAGTTTATTGAAAAATACGAGACTCAGAATATTGTGGGTTATCTGCAAGGCAGTGTAAAGCCCGACTCGTTTATTGTGGTCACGGCACATTACGACCATCTGGGCAAAATGGGGAAAGAAATATATTTCCCCGGAGCAAACGACAATGCCAGCGGCATGGCAATGATTTTAGATTTAGCAAGTTATTACGCGAAAAATCCGCCAAAATATTCAATCGTGTTTATTGCCTTATCGGCCGAAGAAGTTGGTATTCTGGGTGCAAGAGAATTTACGGAACATCCTTTGATAAAACTGGAGAAAATCAAATTCTTAGTTAATTTCGATATAGCGGGAACGGGTGACGAAGGTATCAGGGTGGTGAATGGAAGTGTATATAAAGATAAGTTCGATTTATTGACTGGGATAAACACCGAACAGAAACTGTTGCCAAAGGTTGATATTCGTGGAGCTGCTTGCAATAGCGACCACTGTTTATTCTATCAAAAAGGAGTTCCCTGCTTTTATATCTACACACAGGGAGGCATCAAAGCCTACCACGATGTGTACGATAAATACGAAACACTCCCCTTTACCGAATTTGCCCACTATCGCACCCTGATGATTAAATTTTTTGATGCACTCTGAAAGTTAGCACAACCGACTTAATCACATCCTTTATGAACTCTGAATATTGGGAATCGAAATTTAAGGAAGAAGGTGCAATGTGGAAATTTGAACCTTCCGATTCTGCATTGTTAACCCTCGATTTATTCAAGTCCAATCACATCAGGAATATTCTGATTCCGGGTGTGGGATACGGACGCAATGCCAAACTGTTTTATGACAATGGATTCAATGTCACCGGAATTGAAATATCACAATCGGCAATAAATCTGGCAAAAGAAAATGGCCTTAACTTCACCATTCATCATGGCTCCGTACTGTCAATGCCTTTTGATAACAGCCGGTATGAAGGAATCTTTTGTTATGCCCTTATTCATTTGCTGAATAATATTGAGCGTAAAGCTTTTCTTCTCAATTGCTATAACCAGTTAGCCATTGGCGGAATAATGGTATTTACGGTGGCAACTACACAAATGAGCATGTATGGCTCGGGCAAAAAATTAAGTAAGAACCGATTTGAGATAATGAAAGGATTAAATGTGTACTTTTATGACCGAAAAGCCATCGAAAAAGAATTTAGCCCGTTCGGCTTAATTGAATACCGGGAAATTGACGAACCTATCAAGCATTTAGAGGGTTACGCCCCCCTGAAATTAGAATATGTAATTTGCAAAAAGCAATAAGTATACACGACACTCACGGTTGCCGAATAAAAAACCGGTGAATTAGAAGAAAAACAAACTATAAAATGGAAATCAATTGGGGAATTATCGGTTGTGGCAATGTCACTGAACTAAAAAGCGGACCGGCATTTAATAAAGTGGTACATTCGCACCTGGTAGCGGTAATGCGTCGCAATGCTGCATTAGCAAAAGATTATGCAGCACGTCATGGTGTACCTGCGGCCTATTCATCTGCTGCCGATTTAATCAATGACCCACATGTGAATGCGGTATATGTGGCTACTCCACCCGATACTCATGCAGAATATGCCATAAAGGCAATGAGAGCTGGAAAACCTGTGTATGTGGAAAAGCCAATGGCAAAAAACTATGCGCAGTGTGAGGAGATGATACGGGTATCGGACGAAACCGGAATGCCATTGTATGTGGCTTATTATCGCCGCACACTTCCTGCTTTTCTGAAAGTGAAAGAGCTGGTTGAAAGTGGTGCTATCGGGAAACCTCTCTCGGTGAATATACGCCTTCATAAAGCATTTGGAGTGCGCGATCAATTTGCAGCACAACAAACATGGCATGTAAATCCTGAAATTGCAGGTGCCGGTCATTTCTACGATTTGGCCTCTCATCAGTTCGATTATCTCGATTTTGTATTTGGTCCAATTATAGATGTAAATGGTATTGCAAGCAATATTGCCGGATATTACAAAGCAGAAGATACTGTTTCGGCAGTATTTACCTTTAGCTCAGGGGTAGTTGGTACAGGTAGCTGGTGTTTTGTGGTTGATCCGCAATGTGAGGAAGATATTATTGAAATAACTGGCACTAAAGGCAAAATAAAGTTCGCTTGTTTTAACCTGGGCGATGTAGAAGTAACTACCGGACAAAACATTGAACAATTAAGTTTCCAGAATCCCGAAAACATTTCTCATAACCTTATCAAACAGGTAGTAGAAGCAATACGTGGCGAAGGTCAATGTGTCAGTACCATGCACTCGGCAGCCCGTACCAGTCGTGTATTAGAAGAAGTGGTGAAAGGCTATTACAAGGTAATATAAAAGCAGTTTAATTCTGAATTTACAGAAAACAAAAGCACATAATACAACACATTGACATGGAATTAGTTGAAACAATACGGATTATTCCTGCGGCCTTAATAGGACTGACAGTACACGAGTGTGCACATGCTTACACAGCTTATCGTCTGGGTGACCCCACAGCAAAAAATGCAGGACGCGTCACTTTGAATCCGTTGAAACATATCGACTGGATGGGGTTTTTCCTGATTGTAGTTGCCGGATTCGGTTGGGCAAAACCGGTAATGTTTAATCCTGCGAATCTTAAGAACAAACATCACGACGAGATAATGATTTCGCTTGCGGGGCCTTTATCCAATTTTATACTGGCCTTTTTGTTCTTCATTATTGCCCGTGGACTCTATTTTATCGACTTTTTCAATGATACACAAGTTGGCCTTGAAATCGTCAATATGATTGTGCTGTGGGGTGTAATTAATATCAGCCTGTTTGTATTCAATCTCATTCCGCTTCCCCCACTCGATGGCTCGCATATCTATCTTACTTTTCTGAAAGATATTAACCCGCAACTGATGATGAACTTATACAAATACGGTACCGGAGCTTTGTTGGTAATTATTTTACTCGAAAACTATGGCAATGTCAACATTTTACATCTCTCGGATATGATAAACTATGTCACCTCTATCTTCATGAAATTATTGGCATTTAAATAAAGCCATTATAATTACGCATTCATAAAATCATAAATCAAGTAAATCTTTTAATTCAATAGTCACTATATTTGCAGGTTGCGTTACTACACTAATAGTCAACAAACGAAGAAAGGTAATTCTATTTGAACTTAAATAAAAACTAGAAACTAATGAAAACAATACTCACTATTTTTTTGTCGGCAATCACTATGGTTGCGGCATTCGGACAAGACATTACCGGACAATGGGTCGGCGTACTAAAAATTCAGGCTGGCATGCAATTGCATGTAGTCTTCAATATTACCAAGAGTGACAAAGGCTATACTACAACCATGGATAGTCCCGATCAGGGAGCAAAAGGTATTCCGGTAACCGGCACCACGTTTGAAAACGCAAAGCTGAAATTAGAAATTCCCGCTGCGCATATAGAGTATAACGGCGAATTAACAGGTGATTCGGTAACAGGCACTTTTCAACAAGGAGGACTAAAATTGCCATTGAATCTTTCGAAAAAGCATGGCGAAACGCAGGCTAAACGACCGCAGGAACCTCTAAAACCTTATCCTTATTATTCGGAAGAGGTAACCATCAAAAACGAGAAGGCCAATATCACCCTTGCAGGCACATTGACTTTACCTAAAAAAGAAGGAATTTATCCGGTGGTAATATTGATTACCGGAAGCGGTCCTCAAAACAGAGATGAAGAACTGTTTGGGCATAAGCCTTTTCTGGTTATTTCCGACTACCTTACGCGCAATGGTATTGCAGTGCTGCGATATGACGACAGGGGAACAGCACATTCTACCGGCGATTTCAAAACGGCCACTACACTCGATTTTGCCTCGGATGTAGAAAGTGCCATTGCATATCTGAAAACAAGAAAAGATATAAACAACAAGAAAATAGGGTTGATGGGACACAGCGAAGGTGGAGTAATTGCTCCGATAGTTGCCTCGAAATCGAAGGATGTAAGCTTTATTGTTTTACTCGCGGGAACGGGTATCCGTGGAGATAAGCTACTTTTGCTGCAACAGGAATTAATTGCAAAAGCAATGGGCTTGCACGACACGGAAATTGCTAAAATGGTAGCAAGCAACAAAAAAATATTTGATATTGTGGTGAACACAACAAATCCCGACAGCTTAAAAAGTAAACTACGCATAGCTGTAAAAGATGCAATTGCTCAAAATCAAGAATCTAAAAAGTCAAAAGAAACTATGGATGATGCAGCAATGGAAAGTCAGGTGAGCCAGCTTACTTCTCCCTGGATGCAGTTTTTCATTAAATACAATCCGTCCGATGCATTAGCTAAAGTAAAATGTCCGATGTTGGCTGTGGGTGGAGAAAAAGATTTGCAGGTACCTGTGAAAGAGAATCTACCGGCTATTGAAAGTGCATTAAAGAAAGGTGGGAATAAACAGGTAACCACAAAAGCCTTTCCGAACTTAAATCACCTCTTTCAGGAGTGTAAAACAGGTTTACCGGGCGAATATGCTACCATCGAACAAACCTTTTCACCCATCGTATTGGACGAAGTCACGAAGTGGATTTTATTGCGCGTGAAGTAATACCTTATTCTTTCTTTTGAAGGTCGGGCGTGTGACATTTGGATACAGTATCCTTCAGATCACAACCGCTGCAACCTTCACAAGGAGAACTCTTCTCTGGTGCACGTAAGCGTTTTACTAACGAATAAACGACAATCATCGCCACAATTGCCAATATAACATATACGATAATATCTTGTATCATAACAATTTATAATTCAAACAATTAAACAAACAGACTTCCGATTTGATACGTTAAGAAGGCCACCAGCCAAGCCAACGAAGTAGTATAGACAATAGTAAAGATTGCCCATTTCCAACCCGCCTCTTTTTTAATAGCAGCTACCGCAGCTACACACGGAAAATAGATCAAGATAAACAGCATAAAGCCCAGTGCCACAAGCGGCGTAATCACTTTTTGACCTATCTTTGGTCCCGAGGAATGCTTCTGCTCCACCAGTTTATCCTTCAATGTTCCCGAATTTTCATCGGCCTGATAAAGTACTCCCATTGAGCTTACCACTACTTCTTTTGCGGCCAAACCGGTTACGATGCTTACTCCCATTTTCCAGTCATAACCCAAAGGTGCAATCACAGGCTCGATGGCATGTCCCAACTGCCCGATATACGATTTTTCCTGTTTCTCAGCCTGTTGCTGAAGTTTAAGAGAAGATATTTGCGCCACTTTATCTTTTTGTGACAATTGAGTATTTGTCTCTACTAACTTTGTTTGCGCCGAGTAATCAATCGAATATTGCACGTTGCGCGGAAAATAGCCTAAAGCCCAGATAATTACCGATGCCAGTAAAATTACATTCGACATCTTTTTAAGGTATTGCTTTGCCTTAAACCACATGTGAATGGAGGTGTTTTTCAATGTCGGAACACGGTATGGCGGCAATTCCATCACAAAAGGAACTTCCTGATTATTGAACATAAATTTTTTCAACAACAATGCCATCAAAACAGCTAACAATATGCCTATCATATAGATAGCAAAAAGCATTAAACCTTTGTTACCCGGAAAGAAAGCTCCAATGAGCAGTAAATAGACCGGCAAACGTGCACTACACGACATAAAAGGAATAATCAGCATAGTCATGATGCGGTCTTTACGGTTGTCCAACGTGCGGGTTGACATAATTGCAGGTACATTGCACCCAAAACCCATCAACAGCGGAATAAACGATTTTCCATGCAAGCCGATTTTATGCATCAGTTTATCCATAATAAACGATGCCCTCGCCATATAACCGCTGTCTTCCATCATCGAAATAAAGAAAAACAGAATCAGAATATTGGGCAAAAACACAATCACACTTCCTACTCCACCCACAATACCATTGACCAATAAATCACGCAACGGTCCCTGTGCAAGGGTGTTTTGGAGCATATTGCTCAACCATATCACACCACTTTCAATCCACTCCATCGGGTAACCACCCAAAGTAAAGGTAGCCTGAAACATCAGCCACATAAAGAAAAAGAAGATAGGAAATCCCCACAATTTATGAGTTAATACATCATCCAACTCCCGTTTGTTATCGCGTTTGTCGCGCTTTATTACCCGATAAGTCTCTTTCAATGCACCGTCAATAAAACCATATTTAGCATCGGTTATAATAGTTTCCGAACTTTCACCATATTCCTTCTCTAATTGCTTGATAGCTGACTGATTGGTTTTCTTTATCTGTTCAAAATTTCGGTATCCTTCCAACTGCGAAAGCATAGTTTTGTCCGTTTCCAGCAACTTAATGGCCACATAACGTGACGATAGTTTATCGGTTAGATCAGGATTTTTCCACACTTCATCCTGAATGCTTTTAATTGCCTTTTCAATCTCATGCCCATAATTGATATGTATGTGTCGTACGTGTGGATCGCGATCTTCATACACCTCTATAACTTTATCAAACAGCTCGTTAACTCCAATCCCTTTTGATGCCACCGTGGGAATCATCGGAATACCAATCATACTGCCCAGTGCTTTGTAATCAAATTCAACTCCTTTTTGTTCCAACTCGTCATACATGTTCAGGGCAATTACCACCTTGATATTCATGTCAATTAACTGAGTGGTCAGGAACAGGTTACGTTCAAGATTTGATGCATCCACTACATTCACCACAATATCAGGCATTTGCTCTGTAATATGGCGACGTACATAAAGCTCTTCAGGCGAATATTCGGTGATGGAGTAAGTGCCTGGCAAATCCACAATGCGGAAGGTATAAGGGTTGCGTTTCATGGTAGCCTCTTTGGCATCCACCGTTACTCCACTATAGTTCCCCACCCGCTCATGCGAACCGGAAGCAAAGTTAAAAAGCGTGGTTTTACCGCAATTTGGATTACCCACCAAAGCCACATTGATAGTGGTACTTTTTTCTTCTACCGATTTGATTATCTCCTCATTATCAAGCGTTCCCGAGAAAATCACGCCTTCTAAACTATCCGCTTCGTCTAATGCTACAATCTCCACTAATCGGGCTTCACTGCGCCGTAAAGAGACTTTGTAACCCATAATTTCGTATTCCACTGGATCTTGTAGAGGTGCACTTTTTATCACAGTCACCTGCTTGCCCTTCACAAAACCCATTTCGGTAATGCGTTTACGGAAAGCCCCGTGCCCCAACACTTTAGTAATAATGCCTTGTTCGTTAGTAGTTAAGTCCGCTAAACAGGTTGTTTTAATGGTTGTCATGCGCTATTTTGTTCTTTTTTTTTAGAGAAAATCGGTTTTGGATATGCTAAAACGCAATACCCAAACGTAAAGTACCTACCAATGCATTCGGTAGTTTTGCATCTGTCCCTGCAGGATTGATAATATACTGAATGTCAGGTTTCAAATAAATATTTTGATTCAATTGAAAATGATATGCCAATTCTAATGTTGTTTCGCCTCCAATTGAATTATTATCGTGAATACCTGCATAAGCCACGGCAATTCCGGCTTCGTCATTTGGCCTGTTTGCAAAAGGAGCCTGATAATGAAGGCCTAAACTGCAATATGCGTTATTGGAATTTTTTTGCCTTGGACTAATCCCTAATTGAGAGAAAAGTGCAATTAAACCCTTGTGACTTGTATGCATAATAGGTTGGTCAATCACTGCGTAAAGACCATAATCGTTATGAAAAGCGCCCACACTATCGTTATGTTGTTGATAATAAGCACCCAATTTATAAGTACCTGCGTGATTAATCATAAAGTTATGGCTAAATTGCAATTCGGTAATTGCCAAAAATCCATCATTTTTGCTTAATTTCCAATGTACATTATATGGATTTACCTTCAAGTTATCGGGAGTCCCATCAAAAATGGCAGCTTCCCATATCAAACTCGGAGAAATATTCCACTGCAATGAAAGTCCCAGCGCGGTGAGAGGAAAAATAGGAGAAGAGATATTGTGGGCAATGCTCGAATGAATACCAAAGGAGCTATTATTAAAGAGTGCGCCATACTGACTCGTTGCAAAATCAACATTAAGGTCTTGCAAGCCTGCCGTCATAGTTATTTTATTGAAAATTTGCTTGAACCACAGTTCGTACATAAAGGTCATGTCGCCGGCTTCGATATTAGAAACACCCTGAAAATCACCGATTAACTTTGCCGATGGCATTCCACCATGTGTGTTTCCCACATTGATAAAGAACAAACCATTGCGCCACCAATTAGCTTTTTGGGTATTAAATCCCATTTCAAGGTTCGCTAATCCAAGATAAGTAGCGCCGGTTTTAATTCCACCGCTAATATTTGAAACATAATCGCCTGTATATGAGGCTTCATAAAAAAAAGGAGAATCGATGCGTGTGGAGGAAGACTGTGCCCGAACGGACAAGAAAGTAACGGTCACCAATACGAAGGGTAGTACTTTTTTTATCATTTTTTCTTTTGTAGGTTTGATGCTACAAAAGTAATATAATTGTGAAGACTATACTATACCTTAAAATGAGGATAATAAAGAGCTTCACTCCCTTAATGTAGTGAGAGAAAAAATATCAAAAGCTACTCAATATCCTCATAGCTAATCAAATTATTGAGCAGTGCATACACGGTTAGTCCCGAAACAGACTTGATGCCGGTTTTACGAATAATATTTTTACGATGTGAAATGACAGTATGAATAGAAATGAAATGTTTCTCTGCTATCTCTTTGTTTGTCAATCCTTTTACAATAGAAGTAAGAATTTCATTTTCTCTTTCGCTCAGCTCCTCGTTTTCTTGTTGTGCTGTCTTGAATTTAACCGAATTAATATTATTGAGCTTATTCGATAGCTGCGTCTGGTCATCATTGATAGTGATTACGGCATCAAATTGAGCTAAAATCCATTCATCCACAAAACTATACACCAAAGCCACCAAGGCAATTTCGGGCGGAAGGTTAAAAAAACTACGAATAAAAGTACGGTGTTGAAAGCTCATTATCAATGGATTGAAAACAAGCACATCGGGACGATATGTAATGCAATGCTCCTGCAGTCTGTTGACATTCAGTAAATTACCCACCAACTTCAACCCATTAATATCTTCCATCAATGTCGCAAAACCTTTGCTCACCATTAGTGAAGGTTCTATGAGTAATACCCGTTTATCTCCCGTTTTATCCAAATGCATTTGTATTTGTTTTTAGATTGACGAAAGAGAGTTTTCGAGTAGTAACACCGTGGGAACCAAGAGTTTTTCTTCAATCAGCGTATGACGGTTCAAATCATCCTCAAAATTAAAGAGTTGCACCAACAGTTCATCGCGCAGGCGATCAGAATTGTTATCAGGAATATATTTGATAATGATATTCTTGAGGTCGGTCAGCTTAATTTCAATATTTGCATGCTTGTCTTTAAACTGTTGGATTGAGAACTTTGACTTACGCGATTGACTCAATAACTGTTTGATATAAGGATATACAACCTGATCTTCGTGAGCCAAATGCTTTTCCACCTCATGCCGGTATTCGTCAAAAAAACGGTTAAGTGCTTTACCATGAGTTTCGCTACAAGTGTTAGCCAATGCATCCAACAACTTATGTATATTGGGCAATGCCACTTGTAAATAGTATTGATGCGATTGTGTAAGAAAATGGAGCACCTGCAATATCGGACAACGTTCAATTTGCTCCTGTTCCGGCAATAAATCATTATTAATAAGCATATTGCATATCAGCAATAATAAATCCTCGTCAACCGAGTATTTTTGGCAAACTTCCTCCACTGTTTTTTCTCCAAATCCCAACGGAATTCCCAGTCGTTTCAGTACCTCAAGATTTTTTGAATTGGCATGTATCAAATCTGCCATCTTCATCTGAGCAAAGAAAACCGGATAATGGTTAATCGTATATTTTGAGGTTGTAACCATCTTATTAAATATATTATTGTTTGATAATCAGCGCAACAGCATAGGCTGACATACCTTCTTCTTTACCTACAAAGCCCAGTTTTTCGGTAGTAGTAGCTTTGATAGAAATATCTTCCACATCAATAGCGAGTTGCTGTGCCAAAACCTTTTTCATCTCAGGGATATAATCTTTAAGTTTAGGTTGTTGTGCACACACTGTTGCATCAATATTACTAATTTCAAAGCCTTTGTTGCGAACCAACGCAATGGTGTTGCGCAAAAGAATTTTGCTGTCGATATTTTCATATTTTTGGGCTGTGTCAGGAAAATGAAATCCAATGTCGCGGGCATCCGCTGCACCCAAAAGCGCATCGCAAATGGCATGAATTAGCACATCGGCATCCGAATGTCCCAGTAAACCTTTTGCATGGTTGATACGAATGCCGCCCAACCACAACTCCCGGCCTTCGACTAACCGGTGTACATCATACCCCATTCCCACTCTAATCTTCACCATAAGTAATTACTAATGAATAATTTATAATTTACAATCCACTCATCACAGCTTTAACTGATTGATTTAAGGCAAATATAAAGCTAAATTCTCAAATATAAGTGTGACTGTCGCAAGTTTAAATAAAGACTCCCCGCATTTCGCTCAATTGAGAAAATGCGGGGAGTTTATATGATCGTCAATATTTCTATTTCAACATACTCGCCATACCGGCTAAATCAAATCCAAGTGTAAACCTGAGCGTTTGATCCAATGGGTTTGTTTGCGATGTAGCAATTACGTAGGCTGCATCCAAACGGAATACGTTCAGCTTGAAACCGGCACCAAAGGTAAAATACTTCCGATTGCCGCTAAGTTCCGATTCGTAGAAATAACCACCACGCACAAAAAACTGCTTGTTATAAGTATATTCTGCTCCCAATGAGTATTGAATACGTTTTGCAAAATCTTTGTCGCCAAACGATTTAAAGATACCTGAAAGAGGAGAAATATCATAATACAATTGATGTCCGTCCACAGTAGTAGCAGTATCGGCAGGAATCAATAACTTATTGATATCCAGATTGATTGAGATAGTATTAAACTCATCTAAAGGATGCTCGTATGAAAGACCTAATCGCAGATTGGTAGGTAAAAACAATTTTGTGTCGCCTTTGTCATACGAAATTTTCGATCCAATATTCGAGATATTTAAACCAAAACCAAATTTAGCATCACCGGTTGAAACAGCGATAGGTTTTGTAAAATAGGTTGATACATCGGCAGCAAATGAATTGCCCGGCCACATATCACTAATTTGTCCACCACTAAGGTCGGAATGTATATACCTCAAAGCAACACCTGCCGACCAATTTTCAGAGAGCTTACGTGAATAAGCTACATCTAAAGCAAATTCAGACGGCTTAAATGAACCCATAGATTCCCCACTGGTACCAGTTAAGTCAACTTGACCCAAAGAGAAATAACGCAAAGAAGCACTTACAGCCTGCAATTCACCTATCTTATAATAACCCGCCACATAGGCCAAATTAATATCACTCACCAATTTACGCAACCACGGAGTGTACGAAAGTGAAATACCTGCACCATCTTCCATAAATGCATATTTGGATGGGTTCCAATATTGCGAATTGACATCGGGAGTAGTGGCACCACCTACATCACCCATACCACCACCACGAGCATCCGGGGCTATTGACAACGAAGGAACACCTGTAATAAGAGGATTTAATGAATTATCAATTTGAGCTGATGTGTTGACACAAGCCAAAGAGATTAAAATAAATAAAATTGCTGATTTTTTTATCATAATGTATGCATGAAAATATGCCTAAAAAAGGTTTTGAGAGACAATTATTCCTCTCAAAAAGCCGAAATGCAGGCCTACTTTATTGTTTCTTGTTAGTTTTGGTAAATATCATCTTAAATAACGCCCTCAAATCAAATTTATTGCTTAGCTACAAGAACTTTTTGTGTTTTTGAAGCTACATCGCCATTTTTCATTGAAACATCCACCCGATAGAGATACAATCCAGCTCTCAAACGGGTACCCGAACTATCAGTTACATCCCATGGTACCACGGTTGTAGTCGATTCGGTAGAAGTATTTGCCGATAAAACTTTCAGCATCCGACCACTCAAATCATAGACCGAAACTCTGAGACTTAATACAGCATCCGGCCTATCGTGCACCAGCACAAAATTTGTCGAACCATTTACTACCGGATTCGGATAATTATACACTTTAAACAAGCTTGGAGCCAAGCCTTTTTGTACCACAAAATCAATAGTTTTGGAACTTGAGTTGTTCAGCACGTCCCACACCTTGAATGTAAGCGTATGTTTTCCATCAGATAAAGTGGGCAACAAATACTGAACCGAACCACTTCTGTAGTCACCAACCGTAGGCTCAAAATAAGAGTTCACAATGTAATAGTTTGAAGGATCCTGATCAATCGTAATCGTCATGTCATGACCAATACCATTGCCTACTGTATTAATGCCTGTTTCGTCGGTAACATCGGCAAGGAATAAGGGTGTTTCATTGACCTTATCGCCGGATTTAAATGCCTGTGTATTCAAGTACAGATCAATTACAGGGCCATTTTGTTCCCATTGAATGGCACTATTAGAACCTCCCACTAAAAAACCTGTGAAATCGCCCTGTCCTTCACGGCCTTTATCGTCAGCAGCATAAAAATTCATCCGGCCTGTGCCGAATTTATAATCAATATCTTTTGGAATAATCGATTCGATAGTGAATCTTCCGTTTTTTACCTCTGCTTTGCCTGAAAAAAGCACATTAGGTCTATCCTGATACACATAGGGAGTGGAACCTGCATCATTAGCCAATGTGCTAAGAGTCTCAACTTTATCAAAGATAACAACTTGAACATAGCCATTAAAATCGGAACAGATGCCGCTATTATCTTGTAAATTAACATGCCCTTTCACCACAAGCTTTCCTAACGCATTGACAGTAACTGTTTGTGTGGTAGGCAGATTGTTGATACTATCCACCATTACAGTATAATTTGGTGCCGGAAAAGCCAGTTTCAGAGCCGGGTCACCAATTAATAGAAAATTCAACTTATTGTCATTCCCCGGTAATGCGTTTTTTGTAAGTCTCATTATATCTCCCAAACGTAGTGCATCTCCGGAAGCATCTTTATAGAATACATTTTTGGCAAATTGTTTATTAATAGCAAAGTTATCGCTCGAAAATACTGTTCGGCTTGTAGTAAAAAGTGCAATTCCACCGCCATTGGGATTAAGAAAAACATTTTCGCCGGCAGCCACTTCAGTGAAATCGCACCTCGTAAAATCACAGGTAGCTGTCACCCACATTGCTAATTTCTTATTATACATCGAAAGAATATCTTCATTCGTAATAATAGCTTCATTTGCTAAATTGATATGGCTCCCATGGCCGGTATAATTCAGCATCAGCAAACCTGATTTAATCATATTGAGCAGTTTCTCTTTTGCTACCGGATAACTTTCGCCACTTGACGAAGTGATTTGTTTAAATGCATCCAAATACAACTTCGTAACCTGCACGTAAGGGTTTGCTGCTGTGGTCCACTTTGCGATAGTGTCGGCTTGTGTAACATGCAAGTTGGAATCTCCATCATCGGCCACAAAGCAAACCTGATTTTTCCAATAACCGGTGTTGGTATTATCCATATAACCAATTACCTTATCCACAGTTGCTTTCGCCTGATCAAGAGTGATAATAGGAAAACGACCTACACCGATATCTAACTTATCGGATGAAAGATTTACCCCTGTATTGTCGCCTAAAAACCCAAAATAGTCATCCGAAAAATATGAATTCACCTGACTCAAAGAGTTACTTGATTCAAAGTAAAGCAGTTTTCGGTAAGGAGCAGATACGGAAGTAAGCCCTTTATTGTCATAACAACCTCTGCCAAAAAGCAACAAGTATTGAGGCGCAGAACCTTGTCCTGCTAGTGCTCGGTTGTAGAACATTTTCATCAGGCGGCGGTAAGCAGTTGCATCGGCCGTACCAGACGAAAATTCATTATATGTTTGTTCGGATGTCACAACAACCACGCTTAGATTATCTTTATCGCGGTGTTTTTGAGCTAATCGTTCTGCTTCGCTTACAAAAGCTGCAGGTGAGATAATCACCATATCGGTCTGTGCTAAACCATGAAGATTTTGATTAGGTACATTTGTTTGCACAATTTCGGGAGCTCCAAAAGCTGATGATTGCGTAGGATCAATTGCTAAATACTCCTGCAATTGTTGAGAGGATGCGACAAATGACAATGACTGCGACTGACGGGTTACCGTAACTTCTTTAATATTTTGAGGATCTGTAACATTCCAGACCTTAATATTGCTACCGGCAGCTGTCAGCGAATATTGTAATACCTGACCCTGGTTAATATAATCGGGATTGCGAAACGACATAGCAGCATTTGTCATTACAAGTTTCCGATACACATTCAACTCAATGTAATTGAGATAACCATAAGAAGCATCGTTAGGCTTATTATAGGTTAATGCAATGCTTGAATTATCGCCTGTGGGTGTAAAATTATAAAATCCTTTACCCTCCTGAGCATTATCGTAAGTACCTAGAGCCGATATATAGAAGGTACCCAAAGTGGTTGCTCCCAGCTTTGTAGTGTAGGAGCTTGAAGCACTCGCCACTGCTATAGCATTGACATTCACTTTACCGGTACGTGAAACATCGGTATTGGGAAATGAGAATGAAAAAGAAGAGGTAGTGACAGTACTGAATTTTTCTCCATAAAACTCTCTTCCTGAAGTAGATACGTTTAGCAAATCGCTTTCATGCACATTGTAATCCAGAAAGTAATCGACAGTAGTGGTTGGTGTAGCTGTTTCGGCTGCAATAGCAGAAATTTGCTTAGCCGGTGTAGAATTTTGTGTTACAAAGTAATATCCATTATTACAATATGGATTTGCTGTATGTGTAAATGCCTTTTTAGTAGAATCATATTGCCAACTTACAGGTCCTTGGGCATAAAATAAGATATAATCGCCTCCTATGTAAATGCCATTTTCAGGTAAATCATCTAAAAAGGTCATTGCAAAATTTTCGGGTAGCATTGCGCCTCCATACCCGTGAATATGCACATTCTGTGGGTTTGTAACACCCATCTGTTTTAATTGCTCAAAAGTAATTTTATAAATTCCGGTGGAAGAAACCTTGATTTTTGCCCATTGACCTGTTGACAGAACAGAAGCTGACGCAAAAGTTTGGCCTGAGAATAAAGATGCACTCTTTTGGTTATCATTTGGTTGCGATGCTTCCGCAAAAGGAAGTGCCACAACAAAAAAAATAATACTGATTGCAAAAAAGAATATGTGATTTTGGCGAAATTGCATAGAAATAAACCTATTAGACGAACCAAAGATACGGAAAAAAATCATTTTATCAAAAAATCAAACATAAGCGACTCTTCAATATAGCCTTGCAAACGGTCTCCAATAAGAACAGTACCTATGCCTGCGGGAGTTCCCGTGAAAATTAAATCGCCGGTTTTCAGTGTGAAAAATCTGCTGAGATAAGCAACTATTTTATTGATATTGAATATCATGTCTTGCGTATTGCCTCGTTGTACTGTCTGTCCGTTAATATCTAAATGGAACCTGATTTTTTGAGAATCCGCAAAATCACTTAAGGACACAAAATTGCTGATAGGAGCCGAATTATCAAACGACTTGCAAATTTCCCAGGGGCCACCTTCTGCGCGTTGACGGCGTTGTAAATCGCGCGCTGTAAAATCGATTCCCAGTGCGATTTCGCTATAATAGCGATGTGCAAACTGCTCTTCCACACCTTTACCCAAACGATTGATACGCACTACAATCTCGGTTTCGTAATCAATTTGTTCAGAGAAATCAGGATAAAAGAAAGGCTTATTGTCCTTGAGTAGCGCGGTATCTGCCTTCATAAAAAATGTAGGCTCGGTAAGTAATTGACTAAATTTCAACTCTTTGTTGTGGTCTCGGTAATTCCAACCAATGGCAAATATTTTCACTAAGCTTTTTTTAGATATTTGAAAAATAGAAAACCGTAAATTAAAAACGCACTACTCTTTGATTAATAATCAATTACAAATACAATGCTTTGTAAATCAATACGCTATTGCCTGTTCCTTTGTAAGTGTCTTTCCCCTGCGAAGAGACAATCACTAATGAACCATTTGCTGTAAGTGAAAGTCCTACAGGAAACGAATCGGCATCAATTTCGCAAATTTTTTGCATATCGGCACAACGCACCACCACCACTTTGCTTGACTTATTGACTGCTGCAAAAATATATTTTTCATCGCCTGTAACCGATATTGTTCGGGCTCCCTCACCCACCTTACACGTTTTCCAGTTGGTATATTCTTTTTGACCGCTCTTATCTTCGGACAAAAATGCCAGAAATTCTTTCAATGGAGTTTTTTGTACCAATCCCCACGTGTTGGCGCTTAAGTAAAGTGTATTATTGGTAACGATTAAATGCCGGATATTACTGCTCATTCCATTTACCGTACGCAGATATGCCATCTTTTCTACATCAATTACCGCAATGCCACCACCGCCCATTTTTCCAATCAGTAAATATTTGTCATCGGGAGTAAATGCGGTACCCCGCAAGCAATAACCACAATTTGCGTCTCTGTTGACCTGAGTAGAATTATCATAATTCAGCTTCATCTGATAACCTACTACAATCTTTTTCAAGTACTTCCAGTCTTTTACATTATTGCTCGACATGTCGATTAACGAAACTGTATTATCTCCCCAATGAGTGATGGCTATCAGCTTATTATTGTGAGATGTGGCAATCATTTTAGGTAGCGGACCACAAGGCATCACGCGCACTATTTCATCTTTCTTTGTGTCAATAATAGCAACTGCAGACGGTTCTTGCGCATTGGTATCATAACTTCGCCGATAGTACGTAATCCAAAGGTATCGTTTCTTATGGCTAAAAGTTCCCTCAACGGGTTTACCAATAAATACATTAGGATGTAATCGATTTTTTCTGAAAGAATAGCCAAAAGGAAGGTCTTTGCCAAAAAGTGATGCTTCAGCCTGAGTAAACGTATGCTTAATTACTTTTAGCTTGCGGAAAGTGCGAAGATCATACACTACCGTTTCTCCTCCTTCGAGGTTGTTGACATAAAATTTACCGGCTTCCTCCAGTATCTCAACCGATTTGGGAGAGTTTATGTCTGAATCATAAATATCTGCCTCGTGTTTTGAACAAACTTTATAGGCTTTTTTTCGCGCAATGAGCGCTAATTTTACAGTACTGTTAGTAGGTGTCGATGCAACACCAATAGCAGGATGACATACTTTAATTTTATCCGGAAGAGCCAAAAGACTCACACAAACACACACACATAAACTTAAGACCGCACCACGAATCTTCATCTATAATATAGTTTTTTATTTCTGCTTTTATAATATTTTGATTTTCAACACAAACAATCTAATACAAAGTTCAAATGGATGGAAGATTTTTCTTATTTACTATTTTTCAATCGATTGAACATCACAGCCAGATGAGCATAAATGGAAGTATTTTGTACGACAATATCGTTTGGTACACGAATACGAATCGGTGTAAAATTCCATATTGCCTTAAAATTAGCCTGAATCATCAAATCGGCCACCTCTTGTGCCTGACTAATCGGTACGGTCAGGATGCCGATGTTGACACCTGTCTGCTTTTTCAGCTCCTGCATTCTGTCGATGTGATGAATTGGGATATGGTTGATATTGGTACCCGCCATTTCAAATTTCACATCAAAAGCAGAAATAATTTCCAGTCCAAACTGGCGTAAACCATTGTCCTGCAGAAGTGAACCGCCTAAACGACCCACACCGAACAAAAATGCTTTGTGAGTTTCGGTAAAGCCGAGAAAGGTTTCAATCACCTCAATCAATGTAAAGGTACTATACCCTACTCTGGTTTTGCCGGTCACATTAATATACGACAAATCTTTAGCTACCATCGATGCTTCCACACCAATATCCTTGGCTATCTGCGTGGACGAAACCGTGGTTTCACCCCGTTCCAAAGCCAGTTTGGCATACGACAGATACCAGGGAAGGCGTCGCAGCGCGGGTTCGGGAAGACGTAGTTGTGATAAGTTCATCGCTTTGATTAACAAGTTGTTTAACGAATATTTTGCAACATTATTGTGCAAAACAGTATTTTGCATTTACTTATTTAACTAACAACGAATGTTCTTTGTTCTATTGCTTTAGCACTTTGTTCTATCATTTTAGCACATTGTTTTAATGCTTTAGTTATTCGCTCTATCGTTTTAGCATATTGTTCTATGGCTATAGAAATTTGTTCTATCGCTTTATTGATTTGTTCTATTGCTTTAGAGCCTATTGCTATTGTCTTTTGTCTTGGTTCTTGGTTCTTGGTTCTATATTATTGACAAGTACACATCAAATTACGGTCGCCGTATGCATTGTCCACTCGTCCTACCTGTAACCAGAATTTATTATCGCGCACCCAATCAAGCGGATAAGCTGCTTTTGCACGTGAATAAGGGTGCGACCACTCATCTGAAGCAATCTCAAATTCGGAGTGAGGTGAGTTGAACAACACATTGTCTGTTTTATCCGCTAACCCGGTTTCAATTTCCTTTATTTCATTATAAATAGACAACATTGCCTCTACAAAACGGTCAAGTTCTGCAAGCGATTCACTTTCAGTAGGCTCTACCATCAGCGTGCCATGCACAGGAAAAGAGAGTGTAGGTGCATGAAAGCCATAGTCCATCAAGCGTTTAGCAATGTCGGTTTCGGTAATTCCTGAAGTGGCTTTAAAGTGGCGACATTCGAGAATCATCTCGTGCCCTACTCTGCCCGTAACGCCGGTGTACAACACACCATAAGTATCTTTCAGTTTTTCAGCCAGATAATTGGCATTCAGAATTGCAATTTCAGTAGCTTTGGTCAATCCTTCGGCACCCAACATGCGGATGTACCCGTAAGAAATGGGCAACACACTGGCACTCCCATAAGGCGCAGCAGCCACAGCTGTATAGGTTACTTCCTTGTCAACAAGTGGATGTTGTGGAAGATATTTTGCCAAATGCTGTGCTACACAAATTGGCCCCACACCCGGACCACCACCTCCATGAGGAATGGCAAAGGTTTTATGCAAGTTGAGGTGACATACATCGGCACCAATTGCAGCAGGCGAAGTCAATCCAACCTGGGCATTCATATTGGCTCCATCCATATATACCTGACCACCATTGGAATGAATGGTATTGCAAATATCGCGAATTTCAGGCTCAAACACCCCGTGGGTAGAAGGATAGGTAATCATTAATGCAGCTAAACGATCGCGGTGCAACTCTGCTTTGGCATGTAAATCGGCTACATCTACATTTCCGTTTTTATCACAAGCGGTTACCACCACTTCAAAACCGGCTTGCGCGGCACTGGCAGGGTTGGTACCATGAGCCGAAGCAGGAATCAACACCACATTGCGCTCTGTTTCACCTCGTTCATTGAAATAGTTTCGGATGGTAATCAATCCGGTATATTCGCCTGCAGCACCCGAATTGGGCTGTAGCGTAACTGCCGGAAGGCCTGTTATTTCAGCCAGATAGCTCTTTAACTCATCAAACAACTGATGATAACCTGCAGCCTGATTTGCCGGAGCAAAAGGATGCATGGCTCCCCACTCGGCATTGCTCAATGACAACATTTCGGATGCTGCATTTAGTTTCATGGTGCACGAGCCAAGCGAAATCATTGAATGAGCCAACGAAATATCTTTCCGTTCAAGCTTTTTGATATAGCGCATCATCTCCGTTTCCGAATGATATTGATTGAAAACAGGTTGTTGCAAAAAGGAGGATTGACGCTGTAATGAAGCAGGAATAGCATTCGTTTTATTTTCCGATAAATTTTCAGGGACTAATTTTCCTGCTGCTTCGCCAAAGAGTTGTATCAATTCGAGCAGTTGCGAATCGCCTGTAGTTTCATCCATACTGATACCCACTTCACCTTCTGCAAAATAACGCAGGTTAATGCGACGTTGCAAGGCTTTTTCATTCAACGGTTGAATGGAAACAGATACCGGAAGCGTAATTTTCAAAGTATCGAAATAGTGTTGGTTTACAATACCATAGCCTAATAATTGAAGCGCTTTGGCTAACGTCACAGCTTGGGAATGAATATTCCCGGCGATGCGCTTCAAGCCTTCAGCACCATGATAAGCGGCATAGAAACCGGCCATCGAAGCCAATAAAGCCTGTGCGGTACAAATATTGGAAGTGGCTCGTTCGCGTTTGATGTGCTGCTCACGGGTTTGCAGTGCCAACCGGAGAGCCGGCTTGCCATACACATCTTTCGACACACCGATAATGCGTCCGGGGATGTCACGCTTAAATTCTTCACGGGTTGCCATAAATGCTGCCGAAGGACCACCATACCCCATCGGAATGCCAAAACGCTGGGTAGAACCGAATGCCACATCGGCACCCCATTCACCCGGAGGTGTAAGTAATGTCAATGCCATCAGATCAGTAGCTACTCCCACACGACATCCATTGTCATGTGCTTTGGTTACAAATGTTGCATAATCGCGTGCTTCACCATTTGAATCGGGATACTGGAGAATAGCGCCAAAAACAGGCACAGAAAAATCGAAAGAGGCAAAATCGGTGACAAGAAGCTCAATACCCTGAGGTACAGAACGTGTTTTGAGCACCGACAAGGTTTGCGGCCAAATATTGACATCAACCAAAAGTGTATTGACACCGGCCTGTTGTTGCGCACGACTGCGGGCATTGTGAAACAAAGTCATTGCTTCGGCTGCAGCTGTTGCCTCATCGAGCAAAGAGGCATTAGCCAAAGGCAAGGCAGTCATTTCAGTCACCAAGGTTTGAAAGTTGAGCAATGCTTCAAGCCTTCCTTGGGAAATTTCTGCCTGATAAGGCGTATAAGAGGTGTACCACACCGGATTTTCAAACACATTGCGCCATATCACGGCAGGTGTCGCCGTATTGTAATAGCCCATACCAATGTAGTTTGTAAACAATTGATTTTTAGAAGCCAACGAGCGAATATGTGCAGCATATTCATATTCGGTCATAGCCTCTGGCAATTGCAATGGATGTGGCAAACGGATGTCTGAGGGAATGGTTTGAGCAATTAGCTCATCTAATGATTCGACACCGATAGTTGACAACATTTGGGGAAAATCTTCTTTCGAAACACCATTGTGGCGATCAACAAATTGTTCGGGTTGCATTTTGGAATGTAGGTTTTAACTATTTTACAATTGCAAATATCTGATTATAATACAATTGCTATATTCTTTCAAAAGTTGTTTAGAAAGCGTCAAAGTTACATCTCTTTTAGCAAAAGTGAAAGTAAAAAACGGTTAACTTATTGACAATTAAAAGAGAGAAAGAGTATGAAAGATATTGGTGTCAAATTATAACAAAAGCATAGCAAATCCGCACATTTTGTTATTGATTGAAGCTCAAAAATAAAAGAAACCCGTTCGGTCGCTTCATGCGGTCGAACGGGTAGTATTGTTGCCAAGACATCAAATATCTGTCCTGAAAATTTATTTGCTGCCAAAAAACCCTTTAATCGTATCAAGTATTCCACCGCCGCCCTGACCACCGGTAAGAGTTCCGAGTATTCCTTGTAAATTGAAACTGCTGTCGTTAGGGTCATTGGTTTTATTCACCAACTTACCCATCACTGTGGGTATTAGTTGTTGTACAATATTACCGGCAGTGCCACTGTCGAGTCCAAATTTTTGCATTAAATCGCCTGCCACACCCGACGAAATATTACTTACAGCAGGATGATCGGCCACATTGCCACCGCCTGTAAACATGCTGGTAATACTTTCGAGACCGCCACCACTGGCCAAACCTTTTAGTTTATCTATAATTGAACCGGTAGCTGTTTCGCATACGGCATCGTTTTGTTCGTTGGGGATTGCAGGATTATTAATCACGGCGTCACCTGCATTTGCTTTTACTAGGTTGAGAAGTTCGTCAAACATAAGTCTTTAATTTTAAGGAGTTAAAAGTAGGCTCATTTATTAAATCAAAAATAATAACAGCAGCTTTTGTCTGTATTAAGGACTGCAAATATAGCAATTTTTCTGAAAAAGCACGAAACTGTCAATTTTAGAATAAAAAATCAGTTTGAATTCGGTTGTTTTATCTGAAAAAAGCCTGTATCTTTGCCTCTTGTGAAAAATTTAACTGAATCATTTCTAATCAAAACCAATTTAATATGGCAAGTACAAAAAAACCTTCCGGTTCGGGTGAATCGCTGAAAGAATTTACCCTCCGTGCGTTAATCATCGGGCTTGTGTTAGCGGTAGTATTAGGAGCTGCCAATGCCTATCTGGGACTTGGTGCCGGTATGACCATTGCCGCCACCTACCCTGCCGCAGTGTTGGGTATGGCACTGCTTCGCATGTTGAAAAACAGCACTATTCTCGAAGAAAACTTTACCCGTACCGTAGGAAGTATCGGAGAGTCGGTAGCCGCAGGAGCTATCTTTACATTGCCCGCGTTTTACATTACCGGCATCTGGAAAAACAATTTCTCCTCATGGGAAACCTATCTCACCGCTTCGTTGATTTTGATAGCCGGTGGTATTTTGGGTATTCTTTTTGTGGCATTGATGCGCCGCGTGATGGTAGAAAACAAAGAACTTCCGTTTCCCGAAAGTCAGGCTGCTGCCGAAATTCACAAAGCAGGACAAAAAGGAGCTTCAGGCTCTAAGTTCCTCTTTATCTCGATGATAGTAGGTGGTTTGCTCAAGTTATTGGGCGAGTTCAAAGTATTTGCCGTATCGTGGAGCCAGTTTATTTATACCGGAGCTAAAACAATTACCGGCACTACCATTAAAACTCAGGGCGGATTTCTGGCCGGAGCACCTAAAGTGAGTGCCGCTTATTTTGGTGTCGGTTACATTATCGGGCCGCGTCTTGCTTCGCTCAACTTCAGCGGATCTATTCTTGCCTGGGGTTTATTTATACCTATTATTATGCTGATTGTGGGGCCGAGTGTTATTAACGACCCCGTGTACAACCTGATGGCAATAGATGGCACACCCAATTTTGCCGGATGGGAACATCTCTCTACCGATATTTGGAAATACATTGTACGTATGATTGCTATCGGCGGTATGTTGGTTTCGGCATTCTTTACCTTATATAATATGCGCAACAGCCTTTTCGAAGGTTTGAAACGCTCGGTAAACGACCTTAAGAAGGCAAAATTGGAAACTTCGGAAGCCGTAGATCGTACCGACAAAGATTTGAAATTTACATGGGTAATATTAGGCATTGCCGTAGCTGCCGTGCTGACTTTTGGCATCACTTTCTTTATATTCAATGCCAGTATCGTCATTTCGATAGCAGCTGCTACATTGATGGTGCTGTTAGCTTTCTTCCTCTCGGCTGTATCGGGTTATCTGGTGGGTATTATCGGCAGTAGTTCTAATCCTATCAGCGGATTAACCGTGACAGTGATTGTAATCACCGGGTTAATTTTTCTTGCACTTGGCATTACGCACGACACGCAAGGTGTAGCTGCCGTATTGGGAGTTGCCGCCATTGTAGCAGTGGCAGTAGCCGTGGCAGGTGAAATGTTTCAAGACCTCAAAGCCGGACACATACTTAAAGGAACACCGTGGAAAATGCAGATTGGCGATATTATCGGCGTGGTAATTTCGGGTTTGGTAATGTTTGGTGTGTTGATATTGCTCAACCAGGGCGATATAGCCAAAGGCCATGTAGAAGGTTACGTGGGTGGTTTTGGCAGTAAAAACCTCACTGCACCGCAAGCCGGACTGTTTGCCGTATTATCAAACGGAATTATTGCCGGACAAATGGTGTGGTCAATGATAATTGCCGGAATGATGATGGGTGTAGCCCTGATTCTGATGAAGGTAAAAAGTCCGATGCTTATCTTTGTGGGAATGTACCTGCCACTTGAAACAGTAGCGGCCATTTTCTTAGGCGGGCTGTTCAAAGGCATTGTAGATCATTATGTAGCAAAGAAAAAACTTAACGATGCCCAAAAAGGCGTGGTGGAAAACACAGGGGTACTTATGGCTTCGGGGTTGATTGCCGGCGAAGCGTTGATGGGCTTGGTAGTAGCTATCTTTGCTATTGGCAATATATTCTTAGGCAACGTTTTCAGCCTGTTCAGCAACCCACCCTACCTACTTGGTTTAGGATTGTTGATGGTAGTCGGTTACTTCTTAATCCGCATCCCTTTGAAAGTGGGAAGCAAAAGTAAAGAGTAATATTGTCAATATATACTTCAATTAATACAAGCCGGAAAGATATTCAGTATATCTTTCCGGCTTACTTTTTTGAGCTATTTCATACCCCATTTAATAGCCTTTGTATAAATACTCCAAACAGCAATTTTATTTAAAATACCAAAGAAAACCCCTGCTAAATATCACAAAACATCCTAAAACAATACTATTCTTAATTTCAACCACGTTATTGTAGAGTATCTTTGATTTTTTACTCTAAACATCAATTCTTGTGAAGAAAAGCTTATACACTTTATTATTTCTGCTCGTATGTGCCTACAAAGTAGCAGCTGTATCGGCGTTTCCTTATCCGGTAAAAATTACGCAACCCGATGGAAGTAGCGTAACCGTGATCCAGAAAGGAGATGAGCATGTACACTGGATGGAAACTACCGATGGTATTACCTTGTTGAGAAACAGTAAAGGGTTCGTAACCTATGCCACCACTGATGACAAAGGCAATATGGTGGCTTCGGATGTTGTTGCACAAGATGCAGACGCACGTCCGGCAAAGGTTAAGAGTTTTTTATCTGCACAATCGCAGAAGGTTTTTTTTAGTCAGCTACAACTCGACAGCCTTCAACGAAAAGTAGCGACGATTAATAATCAACGCCAAAATTCAGCTGCGTTGCCAACCGGAACAGGGAAAATACTGGTTATCCTTATGGGATACAGCGACATCCCGTTTTCAAAAACCACCAGCGATTTCAATAATATGTTCAATCAGGCAGGATATAATGTCAACAACAATAAAAGCTCTGTGAATGAGTTTTTTACTGCCACCTCCTATGGCAAATTCACTTACACATTTGATGTGAAAGGTCCATATACTGCAAAAAACAACCGAGCTTACTATGGCAAGGATATTGGCACGGCAGGCAACGACCAACATCCCGATTCGTTAGTACAAGAAGCAATAAGAGCTGTACATACCGAAAATCCGTCATTCAGCTTTTCAGGATATAGTGCTATTAATGTGATATTTGCCGGTAACGGACAAGAGTTTACCGGTGTAAGCACCGATGCAATATGGTCGCATCAGTCCGATATTACGCCACCCAGTTATTGTCCGGTATCACATTATCTCTGCACTGCAGAATTGTATTCTAACACTACATCCACCATGAATACCATGGGAGTTTTATGTCATGAGCTCACACACGTGATTGGGGCACCTGACTATTACGATACTAACTATAACAATACCGGCGATGGTACTTATGTAGGTACCGGCCAATGGGACTTAATGGCTGACGGTAGCTGGAATCGTGTGGGCACTAATCTTTACGGAACATGTCCCCCAAATATGACAATGTATCAGAAAGAACGGTTCGGATGGGTTACACCTACCCTACTCACAGCTCCAACCACCGTTTCGGATATGGCGGCAAATGGCACAGCTGCAACCGCATATCGCTTTAATACATCCACACCGGGAGAGTATTATTTATTGGAAAACCGTCAGCAAAGCGGATACGACAGTTCGTTACCTGGACATGGCTTAATTATATACCATGTGGCCAAGTACGCCGATGACCTTTACTATGACCTGAATATCACCGCTCCTCAAAAGATGTATCCGGTATGCGCCTCTGCCGCTACAAATCCATCAACCACTGCAGCATCTTATGGCACAATCAATTCCGGGGGTTGTCCATTTCCGGGCACCTCGTCAAAGACTTCGTTTACCGATAGCACAACTCCCTACGCAAAATCGTGGAGTGGCGAAAATAATTACAAACCGGTAACCGGCATTTCCGAAAATACAACAAGCGGTACTATCTCTTTTAACTTTATGTCGGGAGTAGATGTGGCACCCGCTCCGCTCAATCTACAAGGAACAACCTCCATAACAGGGTATGCACTTACATGGAATGCACCTTCAAACCTTCCGGTATTGGCCGATACCATTGTTGAACAACATTGGGATGGTGCCTCCGTGGAAGGAGTATTATCTACTGGTACTGCCGGCACTCTTTCTTGCGAGCAGGTGTTTAGTATAGCTTCATTGACAAGTTACGTGGGCAAAAAATGGACAGGTGTAAAATTCTTTCCTACCGATGCCAGTGCTACCTCCTATCACATTCAGATATATGATATGACAACAAGCGGCAGTGTATTGTCAGATCAAAGCATCAGTGGCGTAACGGCAAACGTGTGGAATGAATTCAGTTTCTCTAACCCGTTGACCATACAGGCCAATAAAAATTATGGCATTGCCGTACAGTACACCTCGCCCACAGGCACCACACTGTCAGTAGATCGTGGACCTAAAACAGAATCGAACGGTAACTACGGTGCTCTCCTTGTAGAATCGGGCAAATTCTATACAATAGGCGCAAACAATGACTATAACTTCAACGTGAGAGGATTGATTAATATCGGTTCGGCAGTGAGCTACAACGTCTATCAAAACGGTACAAAAATTGCCAATGTGAGCTCACCCAACTATACTGTCTTTCCTGCTACGACAGGTACATATTGTGTAAAAACAGTGAACAACGGTACCGAAGGAACTCAAAGTGCCTGTATCGACTATATTGCCCCGATATATACCGACCCGGTTATTTTCAACATTGAAGGCACAAATCCTGTATATGTATATGGAATACCAAGCGGAGTTTCTGTATATGCCTATTCTCCTATTGGCAAAATGATTAAGTCATTTATTTCTAATGGAAATGCCTTCGCGTTCTCTTTACCAACCGGTGTGTGGTTAATCAAAGCCGGAAGCCTTGTCAAAAAAGTGATTGTCAAATAATCTGACTTCACTC
>Ga0302286_10000530_pt1 | contig 31193 bp, 28 predicted proteins | sample III_Fen_E2_3_FD_198765 | JGI IMG/M metagenome (GOLD analysis project Ga0302286, IMG submission 198765) | Peat permafrost microbial communities from Stordalen Mire near Abisko, Sweden - III_Fen_E2_3 | ecosystem: Environmental > Terrestrial > Soil > Wetlands > Permafrost | place: Sweden: Abisko...
TTTCGTTCATAGGCAAGATATCTGCTGCTATTTCTACTATTCCTACACCGGTAATGGGTGGTATCACCATGTTGTTGTATGGTGTGATTGCCGTTCAGGGTTTCAGAATGTATGTTGAGCAAAAAGTGGATTTCAGTAAAAACCGTAATATGGTACTGGGTGCTGTAACTTTCGTTATCGGTATTAGTGGTGCGGTTATCAATATAGGTACGGTGCAACTCAAGGGTATGGCTTTTGCAGCTTTTACGGGAGTAGCGCTTTCTTTAATTTTCTGGTTGTTTGATAAACTGAAATTAATGAACGATAAAGCCTGATAAAGTCATTCAGCTAAAATGAATAATGTTGATAATTAATTAAATATCAATACGTAGAACTTACGTGTAAACAAAAAATGATAAACTACAAGAATAAACGTCGTCCTGAGAAGGATATGATTTTCGGTATCAGAGCCGTGATAGAAGCTATTCAAGCTGGTAAAGAGATAGATAAAATACTGATGCGCCGCGATATGACCAGCGAGTTATCACGCGAATTGTTTGCGGCTCTAAACGGCTTGCAGATACCGGTACAATACGTTCCGCTCGAAAAGCTGAATAAGATGACGGTTAAAAACCATCAGGGAGCTATTGCTTTTATCTCTCCGGTGGCTTATCAGCGCATTGAAGATATAATCCCGGGCATCTACGAAGAGGGTCGTATGCCGTTTATTGTGGTGCTCGATGGTGTGACCGATGTTCGTAATTTCGGTGCTATAGCCCGTACGTGCGAGTGTGCCGGAGTAGATGCGATAGTTATTCCTACCAAAGGGGGAGCTTCCATAACCGGCGATGCTATTAAAACTTCCGCAGGTGCTTTACTTTCTATTCCTGTTTGCAGGGAAGAAAATCTGGGTAATGCGCTTAAATTCATTGTATCATCGGGGATAAAACTGGTGGCAGCCAGCGAGAAAGCGACAAAAAATTATACCGAAGCTGCTATGACCGAACCAATTGCCATTATCATGGGAGCTGAAGATGAAGGCGTTAACCCTGATCACCTGCGCTTGTGCGACGAAATGGTCAGTATCCCTATGCTTGGATCTATTGATTCGCTGAACGTTTCAGTGGCTGCCGGAGTGCTGATATATGAAGCTGTCAGACAAAGACAATTGATTTGATGATTAGATGATATGGTAATGTGTTGATTAATATCAGTATATCAAGATATCGTCACATTATCACATTATTACATTACCACATCATCACATTACCACATCATTACATCAAAGAAATGACTGTATTATACGAAGACAACCACATAATTGCTGTAAATAAAACCTGTTCGGAAATTGTGCAGGGCGATAAAACCGGTGATGAACCACTTTCTGATACGATCAAAAAATATCTGAAAGAGAAATACAACAAGCCGGGCGAAGTATTCTGCGGTGTAACACACCGACTCGACCGTCCGGTGAGCGGGGTGGTGCTTTTTGCCAAAACCAGTAAAGCACTTACACGGCTCAATGAAATGTTTCGTACACAGGAAGTAAAGAAAACCTACTGGGCTATCGTAAAAGAAAAACCAAAGCAGCCCGAAGGCAGACTGGAGCATTTTCTGGTACGTAACGAGAAACAAAACAAATCTGTGGCACATGAAAAAATGGTGCCTAATGCCAAGGCTGCTGCACTGAGCTATAAACTGGTAGCGCATTCCGACACATATTATTTACTGGAAGTCCATCTGGAAACCGGTAGGCATCACCAAATTCGTTGTCAGTTAGCCAAAATGGGCTGTCCGATAAAAGGTGATTTGAAATACGGCTTTGCCCGCTCCAATCCTAATGGAGGTATCAGCCTTCATGCCCGCAATGTAGAATTTATTCACCCGGTGTCCAAACAGCTGATTCAAATCACGGCTCCTGTTCCCATTGATGATAAACTTTGGTTGACTATGGAAAAAACCGTTCAGGAATAGATTTTATATTTTTTTAAATTTTTGCGAAGTCGTTACTCCTTGCAGTGCCGACTTCGTTCAATTTATGTCTCCTTTTCCTTCAACTTGTTCTACATCAATGCTTATTGTATTTTATACAATATGTTTATTTTTGTTATTGTATAAAATACATAATTCAAAATGCTGTAAACGTGTTTTATAACATAATATTGTCCATCCAATATTCCAACCAAACTTTCTATTTTTGTGTCCGGAACTAATCTGGTGGAATAATGTTTAGCGAAAATTTATATAATCCTCATATTTCTGTCGATTGTGTTGTATTCGGATTTGATGGTGAGAAACTGAAAGTCTTGTTGATTGAGCGTAGCATTAATGAACAAAACGAATTATACAACGACAAGAAACTACCGGGGAGTATTATTCTCACTGATGAAGATTTGGATGATGCTGCTTCGCGTGTACTGAATGAACTTACCGGATTAAAAAATATATACCTGAGTCAGTTCAAAAGCTTCGGAAGCCCTGTAAGAACAGCAAATCCTCGCGACGTTTTGTGGTTAGAGCGAACTACAAAAATGAAAATTGGACGTATTGTAACGGTAGCTTACGTAGCTTTAATTAAAATTGACCGGAAAATAGTGTTTAATGCCGAAGATACTTCTGCCAACTGGTACGATGTAAATGAAATTGCAAATGTGCAACTGGCCTTCGACCACAACAGGATTATTAAGGATGGTTTATTGCACATCCGGCACAGGCTGGATTTGGAACCACATTTACTGTTCGAGCTATTGCCCAATAAATTTACAATATCACAACTTCGCTCACTGTACGATGTAGTGCATCAAACTCGTTCCGATGTTCGGAACTTTCATAAAAAAGCAATTCAAATGCCATACCTGGTAATGCTCGATGAACTTGAAGAAGGAGTTCCACACAGAGCAGCCAGACTTTACAAGTTTGACAAAAAGAAAAAATGACCCCTAAACCCGTAAATGGGAATTATCAGGCATAGTCATTTTTAATCTATTGGAATGATTTATTGAATGAAAATATAATAATACTAACTATTCTTCCTTCCCTTCAGGGGTTGGAGGTCGTTTAATCCTTTTATATATGTACTTATTAGGTTATGATTTAGGTAGCTCGTCAGTTAAGGCGAGTTTGGTAAATGCAGTGACAGGCGAATGTGTGTCATCGGCATTTTTCCCTAAAAAGGAAATGGAAATTATTTCGGTAAAAGCCGGTTGGGCTGAACAAAATCCCGAAATTTGGTGGAAAAATCTAAAGCTGGCTACGCAAGTAGTGCTCGAAGAATCCGGTGTTAACTCGAAGGATATTAGAGCAATTGGTATCTCATATCAAATGCACGGGCTGGTTTTGGTAGATGAAAATCAACAAGCTATCCGCAATTCTATTATCTGGTGCGATAGTCGCGCAGTGCCTTATGGCGAAAAAGCGTTTAATGCACTTGGTGGTGAAAAATGTTTATCACATACGTTGAATTCTCCGGGTAATTTTACGTTGTCGAAAATGGCTTGGGTAAAAGAAAACGAGCCAGAAAATTTTGCTAAAGCAAAATATTATATGTTGCCGGGCGATTATTTGGCCATGCGCATGACAGGCGATGCTCGTACCACTGCTTCAGGATTGTCCGAAGGTATTGCATGGGATTTTAAAGCAGAAGCTCCAGCCAAATTCTTATTCGATTATTTTGGATTTGATACAGCGTTAATTCCTGAAATTGTTCCTACTTTTGGTCAACAAGGAAATCTTAAACCTGAAATTGCTGCAGAATTAGGCTTGGCAAGTGGAACTCCTGTTACTTACCGTGCGGGTGATCAACCCAACAATGCATTGTCATTAAATGTATTGAATCCTGGCGAAATAGCTGCTACCGGTGGTACTTCGGGTGTTGTTTACGGTGTAAACAGCGATTCTAAATACGATCCTCAATCACGTGTAAATTCATTCGCTCACGTAAACCATACACAAGAAGCTACTCGCGTAGGGGTATTGCTTTGCATCAATGGTACTGCTATCCTAAATACATGGATTAAAAATAATGTAGCTCCGGAAGGAGTCAGCTATGCCGAAATGAATGAATTAGCTGCCGGTATTCCTGTAGGAAGCGAAGGCGTTAGCATTATTCCATTTGGAAACGGTGCAGAGCGTGTTCTTGGAAATCAAGAACCTAACTGCTCTATTCACGGAGTAAACTTCAACCGTATTGGCAAAGCGCACTTAATTCGTGCTGCTCACGAAGGCATTGCTTTCTCATTCAAATATGGTATGGACATTATGAACCAAATGGGTATTGAAACCAAAACGATCCGTGCGGGACATGCCAATTTATTCTTGAGTCCTATTTTCCGTCAAACATTGGCTAATATCACCGGAGCAACAATCGAATTGTACAATACCGATGGTTCGGTAGGCGCAGCTCGTGGAGCAGGAATTGGAGCAGGAATATACAAAACTCCTGAAGAAGCTTTTGCAACATTAAAGAAAATTCAGGTTATCGTTCCTGAAACTTGTGATATTGAGGCAACGAAGGTGGCTTACGAAAAATGGTTAAGCAAAGTGATTGCCTAAAGGGTGTTTGGGATATTCTTAAATCAAAAAGAATCAAAATATTCTTCAGGTTTTATTCATACAAAACAATATATCAATAATACTAATTAACAAAAACTCAATATAAACTTCTCTTACGTTCCCTTTTTAGGGGGGTAGGGGGCAAATAATTATTTATTATGTCAACAAAAGTGTATTTTCCATCAGTGGAAAAAATTAAATTCGAAGGTAAAGACAGTAAAAATCCTTTAGCATTTCGTTACTACGATGCTAAGAAAGTAGTTTATGGCAAAACCATGGAAGAATGGTTTAAATTCTCAATGGCTTGGTGGCATACTTTGTGTGCAGAAGGTGGTGATCCATTTGGTCCAGGTACACAAGTACACCCATGGGTAGGTGCTGCTGATGCATTACAAGCTGCAAAAGACAAAATGGATGCAGGTTTTGAATTCATGACTAAAATTGGTATCAAATACTATTGTTTCCACGATATCGACTTAGTAAGCGAAGGTTCTTCTATCGCAGAATACGAAGCTAACTTGAAAGCTATCGTTGCTTATGCAAAAGAAAAACAAGCTGCTACCGGTATCAAATTGATGTGGGGTACTGCTAACGTATTCTCTCCAGCTCGTTATATGAACGGTGCTAGCACCAATCCTGATTTTGATGCTGCTGCTCGTGCTATGCTTCAAATCAAAAACTCAATCGATGCTACTATCGAATTGGGCGGTAAAGCTTATGTATTCTGGGGAGGTCGTGAAGGTTACATGTCATTGTTGAACACCAACATGAAACGTGAAAAACAACACATGGGTACTATGTTGCAAATGGCTCGTGACTATGGTCGCGCTAAAGGTTTCAAAGGAGTATTCTTGATTGAACCAAAACCAATGGAACCAATGAAACACCAATACGATGTGGATACTGAAACTGTTATCGGTTTCTTGAAACAATTCGGTTTGGAAAATGATTTCAAAATCAACATTGAAGTAAACCACGCTACTTTGGCTGGTCACACTTTCGAACACGAATTGCAATGTGCAGTTGATGCTGGTATGTTGGGAGCTATCGACGCTAACCGCGGTGATGTTCAAAACGGTTGGGATACTGACCAATTCCCAATTGATATCTTTGAATTGACACAAGCTATGTTGGTTGTTCTTCAAGGTGGTGGAATGCAAGGTGGTGGTACTAACTTCGATGCTAAAATCCGTCGTAACTCTACTGATAACAATGATTTATTCATTGCTCACGTATCGGCTATGGACGTAATGGCTCGTTCTTTGGAAGCTGCAGCTGCAATCTTAGAAGAATCTCCTTACAAGAAAATGGTTTCTGACCGTTATGCTTCTTACGATGCAGGTAAAGGTAAAGAATTCGAAGAAGGTAAACTTACTTTCGAAGATGTATATGCTTATGCAAAAGCGAATGGTGAACCAAAACAAATTAGTGGTAAACAAGAGCTTTACGAAGCAATTGTAAACATGTATATCTAAAAAACAGAGGTAAGCGGTAAGCGGTAAGTGGCAAAAATTGTCGCTTACTACTTGCCGCTTTCTGCTATTATAACCCTTTAAATAATAATACTCATGGCATTTATTGATACTGGTGGAAGCAATTCCAATTCATTTCAGCAAGGTAGCAAGTTATACATTTTCTTACTTACCTTGGTTGCTACTTTAGGTGGTTTACTTTTTGGTTATGACACCGCTGTGGTGAATGGAGCCGAAAAGTCACTTGTCGAATTTTATATCTATAAAACCAGCGGTACAAACTATATCTTTGATCTTAACACGGTAACTCAGCTGTTCAGCCAATACCGTATCATGATGGTGATTGTACTGTCTTTCGTATTTATTATCCTTAGCGGACAATTTATTCGTTTGCTTGGAAAAAAGAATGGTGGTATTATCGCTGCTATTTTAATTGGAGGACTTGCTATCTGGGCTGTAAGTTTCTTATCTAACGCATTACCAAATTCAGCTGACACTGAAGCCATGAAAAATATGGCTGATGGGGTAAAAGGGTTTGTTATCGCCAGTGCACTTATCGGGTGTATCATTGGTGGTGCCGCTGCCGGATTTGTTTCTAAATCTTTAGGTCGTAAAAACGGACTTTTCATTGCCGCCGTTGCATTCTTTATCTCTGCAATCGGTGCATGGAAACCCGAAGCTTTTAATATATTTGGTACGCTTGATGTGTATTCATTTGTTGTTTATCGTATTATCGGTGGTATTGGTGTAGGATTGGCTTCCATGATTTCGCCTATGTATATTGCCGAAATTGCCCCTGCCAATGTACGTGGAAAATTGGTTTCTTTCAACCAGTTTGCTATTATCTTCGGTATGTTGGTTATTTATTTTGTGAACCTGATTATTGCTCGTCAGGGCGACGAACAATGGTTAGTTACCGACGGCTGGCGTTTAATGTTCCTTTCGGGAGCAATTCCTGCAGGTATCTTCGTATTGTTGCTGTTCTTTGTGCCTGAAACTCCACGTTACCTGGCTATGAAGGGTAAAAACGATAAAGCGTTGTCGGTTCTTCAGAAAATTGCCGGTAAAGAAAATGCCGAAAGTATCCTTACCGATATTAAAGGCACATTGCACGAACTGAATGCTCCATGGCTTTCGTACGGTGCAGGTGTAATTATCGTGGGTGTATTGCTTTCTGTATTCCAACAAGCAGTAGGTATTAACGTAGTGCTTTACTATGCCGGAAACATTTTCCGTAACATGGGTGCTTCAACCGATTCTTCGTTGATGCAAACCATTATCGTGGGTGTGGTAAACTTAGCATTTACCGTAGTAGCTATTATGACTGTTGATAAATTTGGTCGTAAACCGCTTATGATTATCGGTTCTATCGGTATGGCAGTAAGTATGATAGCTTTAGGATTTACATTCTACTCAGGTCATGTAGGTATATTGGCACTTATTTTCATGTTGACTTATACTGCTGCATTTGCAATGAGCTGGGGTCCTGTATGCTGGGTGCTGTTGGCCGAAATCTTCCCGAACTCTATTCGTGGAGCGTTGTCAATTGCCGTTGCAGCTCAATGGATTGCCAACTGGATCGTATCGCTTACTTTCCCAATGTTGAACGATAACGTATGGTTGACACAAACATTCAACCACGGATTCTCTTACTGGATTTACGGTATCATGAGTATCCTGTCGGCTATCTTTATGTGGAAATTTGTTCCCGAAACTAAAGGTCGTACGCTGGAGTCTATCGAAGAACTTTGGAAAAAGAAATAATCTTTTTTTATTATTCACAGGGTGACTTGAAGTCACCCCGTGAATATGACTTAAAATCCCCAAACTCAATTGCTGAGTTTGGGGATTTTTTTTGATACAAAATACAGGAATATTTATAAAAATTGTCAGATTCATTTTAAATGACTACCTTTGCCCGCAGAAAAGAAATGTATTTCTCGTTTGTTTATTTTCAACTCCTGTCTCTTCGATTAGAATTTGTGATAGCTTCGTTACTCTACTTCTCTTTTTTATCACAATTAATTATATTATATTTATGAACATTTACGTAGGTAACTTAAGTTACAATGTTAGAGAAAACGACCTTCAGGAAGCAATTTCAGAATACGGTCAGGTAGATTCATGTAAACTTATCATGGATCGCGAAACACGCAGATCAAAAGGTTTTGCATTTGTAGAAATGTCAGACGAAGAAGCTGCTAAGAAAGTAATTTCTGAACTAAACGGAGCTGAATTTGATGGCCGTGCTATGGTAGTAAAAGAAGCTCTTCCAAAAAAATAATTTCATTTTTTTCGGAAAACACACATAAAAACTTCTGTTATCGAAAGATGACAGAAGTTTTTTTTATGTCCGGTAGCGAGATTTTAAAGAGAGTTTCGGGGCGATTTTGGTTTATGTTCGGATCTCGCGACTTCCAAGTCGCGATTATTTTAATACTATTCGTGTGGGCTGTGTAATTGTTTTTTAAACCCCTCCGCTACGCTCGTCCCCTTAAAAAGGGGACACCTGAGTAGTCCGAGGCTTTTACAAATAACTAGAGTCATAACACACAAATTACAAACATATTTATTAAGGAGCAAATCCTCGAACTGCGATGATCTTCCCTTTTTAAGGGAAGTACCCGCCAGTTGGCGGGGGAAGGTTTTTTTAAGACTCAAATTCCAATTTCCAATAGTTTCCGGATGAAAAAGAATCTCATGCTCTTACTATTTTGTACACATCATCAATAAAATACCAAATTCTATCATATGCATAATAATTCATATGCAAGATGGAATTACCTGAAAACTCACTTATTTCAGGAAAAGACACCCATAGTGCTTTTTTTGTCTTTTCAAAACAGTCGTGCGTCAGTTCAATTTCCATTGTCTTCAATTCAAAAGCAGGACTTAGCGCTTCAATAACCTCGGCATGATATTCAGGTGAAATTTTCTCTAATCTTTTCTCCAGAAATCGCTTTTTCCATTCTTCATCATGACGTGGAGCAACTTTGAACTTGGAAGTATCTTCGTCGCTGTCATCCACACCATCGTATATCCGCTTAAACATAAACTCACAGATATCATTGGTGTGCCGTATCGCTTTTTCTCTAATTAAATCACGTAGATCGGTACTGTAACTGCTTATTTCAGGAAAATACTCGATAGCCACATGTTCCAAGTCCAGCACAAGCGGATCAATAAACTTATCCTTGCGCACCTTTTCTATTTCCATAATCTCCAGTAATTTACCGGCTTCTTCTAAAAATTTGTCGCGTGCATCCATAAAAGGGGTGATTAGATGGTTTTATATTCTATGTTATCAATTACTATTGTACGTATAGGATGAATTAAATTATATAATGTTGATTAAGTCGATATTTTCGAATAAGTCTTTTAGTAAATCATGGCTTTCATATATTTCATAATTAGTGTAAATATCATTAAATGCATTCTTGAATTTTTCATTTATATCTGTGTTTGTAGGTGATATATCAAAGGTTAAAAAAAGTCCAGCCTCTCCAAGGAGACTGGGAACATTTGGAAAGAAATAATATTCATTATACAAAAAGAGCAACAATGATTCTGGGGCTATGAGTCGATGTCGGTCAGATAAGGGCATTGGAAGAATAGCTTGCAGCCTGTTGCAGATTTCTTGAACAGAACTTTGTTTTTGCTTAAGCATTCTATAAAAATCAGGAAAAATACATTTCAGATAAACCAGAAGAAACCCAACTTCATTGCATTTTCTATATAAGGAAATATCAAAATCATTGAACGCTATCCTTGCATAAGCAAAGATTTTTTCTTGTTGTCTTAAACTGGTACTATTTATTGGAAAAATAGTATAAGCTAAATTTAGAAAAGCATTATTTCCATTATTATTAATTACTAAACTGGCAAACTCATAATAGGAGTACAAATAATTGCAAAATCTTTCTTTGTCAGGTTCCGGTATTGAATACTCAATGTCAATAAACCGTCTTAAATAATCATCAGCATTGATATTGGGGCTGTTATAAACACCATGAATGGCATTTTTTAGTTCGTTCTTATTGATTGAGAGAACAAACACAATACCTTTTACTGAAAAGAAATGTTTTACTTTCTCCAATACTTCAACAGCATAGTCAGGGCGGCAACGATCTAATTCATCAATTATAAACACTACAGGTTTACCTCCTTTGGTTTTGTCAATGTATTTGGCTAAACTATCTCTAAATTCAACTAATCCTTTTTTCTTATTTGCATATTCATTTACCTGTTCTATCATTATTTCACCGCTGGATTTAGCAAGCTCAGCGGCTACTTTACTAACAACTCCTTCTCCAATATATTTATTGGCAGCTGCTTCTATTAAAATAGGTAATATATTTTTGGATAAAATAGCTCCATTCTTCACGACTTCTTTGAATGTTGTTTCGGTTCCACTACTTTTCAGCGTTCCTAGCTCACCCATTAATGCAGCTAGCACATCATTATCAAAATCATTTTCCCATGCATTGAAATAGATGGTTTTATAGTCTTTTGCGATTGAAGCCTGCCACATTTGTACAAAAGTAGTTTTGCCGGTACCCCATTCGTTATCTATAGCCATTACAAAACCATCCGGAAATGTTTCGAGCATGTTTGTCAATGCAGGAGCGTATTTTTTTCTATCCAATTTACAGTTTCCAAATGGATTTAGAGGATCTATTTTAAATTCATGTTTTAGTTTCATACTTCGAATGCATTTACAAGATTTATTTTACAGGGTACGGAAAAAATTCTCGTCCAATTTGTTAGATTTTCATTTCCACGCCCCAAAGTTACAAAAATAAGTTAATTAGCCAAGTTTGATAGAAAATTTATTTATAACCGGTAGTTAGTGGAGTGGGGGAGTAAAGTCAATTTTCCTCAATAACGCTGTCAAATTATGCGACGCTATTCCTGATAATGCATAAATAGCGTCTAACTGTGCAACGGTATTTATGCAATGTAATTTATATCCACGCATATGTATCGAAAATAAACTATTTAATATTTATATCGTAGCACTATGCTACGATATAAATATTTTTGTAAGAATGCTTGCGCACTGTGCAAGAAAATACCTGACTACACAGGTATATCGCCGCAAAGTGTGACGATATAACGGAGTATTTGTTTTTTGCAAAAATTGTTATATTTTTGTGATGTCAATTAATAAGTAATACTATATGGCAGCAACATTCAAACAATACAATCCACAGGAGTTATATGTGCCTGTTTCCATGCCCGACACGCTGGAGGCTGAAAATGAATACGATTTACCTGCTCAGGGATTCCGGTCAACGGGTAGTGCGTTCTTCGATACTTTTATGGCTAATCTTCAACATCATGGTATACGCAATGCACGGTTTCATGCCGAACTACTCGGGATAAACTACGCGGAAATGTGTGTTGCCGTCAGCGTGATAACCGGAATGACCTACACGGATTTTGTGGAAGGATATATTCTTATTAAGGCAGAAGATCTTATCCGAAATAAATCGGCTAAAACTACCATACAGGACATTGCAGCCAGTGTAGGTTTCTCTTATTCGGGCTTTTATCAATTCATGGTACGCCACCGCAAATGGGAAAAGAAAAGAAGATGACGGGACTTTCGTTCACATTTGCTTTTGAATTACAAAATCTATAAAATGAAATGGTTATGATACGACTTGAAAAATTTACCCCAGATGATTTTGACCAGTTTATCAGCTGGATGGATACAGAAAAATTTATGTATCAGTTTGGCGGGGCTTCGTTTACGTTTCCGGTGTCGAAGGAACAACTGCACAACTACATAGCTGATCCGGCTCACAGGATATACCGTGTGGTTGATTCAGCAACAAGTAGGGTGATTGGACATGGATCTATCAGCCATTATAATGTAAAGAATAGAAGTGCGCGCCTTTGCCGGATTTTGATAGCCGAAGAGCAGGATAGGAGTAAGGGCTATGGACGACAACTCATTCGGGCTTTGCTCAAAATCTGCTTTGAAGAATTGGCACTTCACAGGGTGGACCTGGGTGTTATTGAGTATAACAAAGCCGCCATTCGCTGCTATCAAAGCTGTGGTTTCCAGATTGAAGGTACGTTGCGCGAGTCGTTTCTAATAGACGGTGAATATTATTCGGTACACAATATGAGTATTCTGGATAGAGAATACGCTACACTTACAACATCAAATTAAAATGCATGACAGTAACTATCAGAAAAATAGAACAACGTGATTTTCCGGTGTTGATTTCTCTTTTCAAAGAATTTGCGCTTTTCGAAAAACTACCGGAAAAGATGACCAACTCGGTGGAGCAAATGCTGAGCGAGAAAGAATACCTCACGGGATTGGTAGCAGTAAACGATGCGGATGAGATACTGGGCTATGCAACGTATTTCTTTGGTTATTACACCTGGATTGGTAAATCGCTGTACATGGACGACCTGTACGTACGACCTGATTATAGAGGTTCAGGTGTAGGTACAATGCTGATAAACGAAATCATAGCTTTTGCCAAAGCCGAGAATTGCAGGAAGCTCCGTTGGCAGGTGTCTGAATGGAACCAACCGGCTATTGATTTCTACAATAGCCTTGGAGCAAACGTCGATGCTGTAGAATCGAATTGTGATTTGGTGTTTTGAAAGTCAGATGTAATTTAAGTTAACTTTAAGGCGGATTTTCAGGCGGAGCAGGAGTAGGGTAGAAAAAGAACATCGTCATTACCATGTATTCTGTATTCTGCATTCCTGCATCAGATTTCTCTGTTATGTTCTTTGCAGCTCAAAGTCAGGCATTCCTGCTCATTGCTTGTCTAATGTAGCTTGAATGTCACTGTACTTTCATAGTTGATTGATTATCGTCTTTTTATTTCTAGCATCGCGTTAATCGTTTAATACAGCATAGATTTACTATCATTCAGCTCTGTAGATCCATTGGAGCGCTTCAGAATGGCGTGTATACAATCTCTCGTAAACTACACCAAAAATACGGCGAGCAATTAATCCTATAATTTATATTATGTATAATAGTATATTCCGGCTATTCCCTATTAACAAATAACACCTGCTCCCTGTATTTCTCATTTTTTTACTACTTACTACAAACCACCGACTACATACTATTCTCTGCCTAATGTTTACATCAAACTATTTTTGTACTTTTGCCGCCTCAATAAGAAAACTAATAAATGAGCAAAGAACCAAAATGCCCTAAGTGTGGAATGGAAAACACTTATTTCGATTCGTCTACAGATTTGTATGTTTGTCCGGATTGCAGTCATGAATTTTCAACAGAAGCTGCTAATGAAGAGGTTGAAGACAAAACACCTCGCGACAGCAACGGTACAGAACTACTCACCGGCGACAGTGTTACATTAATTAAAGATCTGAAAGTCAGAGGATCTTCTATCGTATTAAAACGTGGAACTAAAGTAAAAAGTATACGCCTCACCGAAGATCATGAGGAAGTTGATTGCAAAATAGACGGTACCAGCTTTGTATTGAAGACTTGTTTTTTGAAGAAATAAACCTATTCTCTATGTAAGTCCGAAGGACTTGAATGTGAGTAACCGCGGGTAAAACCCGCGGTAAAGGAAATTTACAAATCCGAACCCCGAATGGGGTTCAATAACGGTATTACTGATATTGAACCCTTTCAGGGTTCATTTTTAGTTTTAGTCGCATCCACGGGTTTTACCAGTGGTTATTCACATTAAATCCTTTCAGGATTTTCTTAAAGTAGAAGCCCCTAAACAGTTATGTCTAGGGGCTTCTACTTTAATGAATGCATTCTTTAAGCCCCTTTAGGGGTTTGGGGTCATTTATTATTTTATTTTTCTTTTATATCCACAATCAAATTCAGTTCATCAAGCTGAGCCTGAGCTATTATTGATGGTGAATCGGCCATCACGTCGCGTCCTGAGTTGTTTTTAGGGAATGCAATACAATCGCGAATGCTGTCTAGTCCGGCAAACAAAGACACCAAACGGTCTAACCCGAATGCCAATCCTCCGTGAGGTGGCGCTCCATATTGGAAAGCACTCATTAAGAATCCGAACTGTGCTTCAGCTTGTTCGGGTGTAAATCCTAGATGTTTAAACATTTGGTGTTGCAGCGCACTATCGTGAATACGAATAGATCCACCACCCAGTTCTACACCATTAATAACCATATCGTAAGCAGTAGCACGCACGGCTCCCGGATCAGTTTCCAACAACGGAATATCGTCTAAGTTTGGAGACGTAAACGGATGATGTGTAGCGTAGAAACGTTGCGTATCTTCGTCCCATTCAAACAGCGGGAAGTCTATAATCCACAGTGGTGCAAATACATCCTTATTTCTAAGCCCTAACCTCGCTCCCATTTCCAGACGCAATTCGCACAAAGCTTTCTGAGTTTTGCGTTTTTCGCCGGCCAGTATTAAAATCAAATCTCCGGCTTGTGCTTTGAATAATGAAGCTATTTGTTTTAAATCATCAGCCGAATAGAATTTATCTACCGACGACTTGAAAGTTCCATCAGCTTCACATCGAATATAAACCAGCCCCTTTGCTCCTATTTGTGGACGTTTTACGAAGTCGGTCAATTCATCCAATTGCTTGCGGGTATATCCTGCACAGCCTGTAGCACAAATGCCGCCCACATAAGGTACACTATCGAAAACCACAAAGTTACGTCCGGAAACAGCTTCTTTCAACTCCACAAACTTCATCTCAAAACGAATGTCCGGTTTGTCCGAACCGTAGTATTTCATACCATCTTCCCAGGTCATACGGGGAAATGCTTCGGTGAAATCAACGTTTTTTACGAATTTGAACAGGTGTTTCATCATTCCTTCGAAAAGGTTCAACACATCTTCCTGTTCTACAAAAGACATTTCACAGTCTATTTGCGTAAACTCAGGTTGGCGGTCGGCACGTAGGTCTTCATCACGGAAACACTTGGCAATTTGAAAGTAACGGTCGAAACCTGAAACCATCAACAATTGCTTGAAAAGCTGTGGTGACTGTGGTAAAGCATAAAACTCACCCGGGTTCATACGCGATGGTACCACGAAATCGCGGGCACCTTCGGGTGTGGAACCAATCAATATAGGTGTTTCTACTTCCAGAAAGTTCATCTGATCTAAGTAGCGACGTAGTTCAAAAGTGATACGATGACGTAATTCCAGGTTTTCACGTACATTGTTACGACGTAAATCCAGGTAACGGTACTTCATACGGATATCGTCTCCGCCATCCGTATTTTCTTCGATAGTAAACGGTGGCGTTTTTGATTCGTTCAATATGCTTAGCTCCGAAACAAGTATTTCTACTTCACCAGTTTCTATATTAGCATTCTTGTTGCTGCGTTCAGCCACTTCTCCACTAACCCGGATCACATATTCACGTCCCAGTTTATTAGCTACATCAAATAATGCAGCATTGACATCCTGATTGAATACCAATTGAGTTATTCCGTAACGATCACGAATATCGACAAAAGTCATTCCGCCCATTTTGCGTGTGCGTTGTACCCAACCCGATAAGGTTGTTTGTTGTCCTACGTTAGTCTGGCGAAGTTCGCCGCAAGTGTGTGTTCTATACATAGAAAAATTAATTTATTATTAATAATGCCCAATTCATAATTAATTGATGTCTAATTAAATAAAAAAAGATGTCAACAAATATAAGAATTCAGCAACTTAATGTTTTGAGTTGTAACAACTCTTTTTTCGAAAAACAGATAACAAAAGTACTAAAAAATACTTATTAAAAAGTTATATTAATGCATTTTAGCACAAAAAAAGATGTAAAGAAATATCCTTTCTCTACATCTTAATTATGTATTATGAATTGTAAATTTCGAATTATGCTTGAGTTAACTCAGGGCTTATTTTCTTTACAAGTCCTTTCAATACATCACCCGGTCCTAATTCAATAAATTCTGTTGCACCGTCGTTAACCATATTCTTTACGGTTTGAGTCCAACGTACAGGAGCTGTAAGTTGTGCAATCAGATTTTGTTTAATAGCTTCCGCTTCAGTTTGTGGATAAGCATTTACGTTTTGATAAACAGGACAAACCGGTGTACTGAAAGTAGTTGCATTAATAGCAGCTTGCAGTTCTTCGCTGGCAGGTTGCATTAACGGCGAGTGAAATGCACCTCCAACAGGAAGTTTTAATGCACGTTTTGCTCCTTTTTCTTTCAAAAGCTCACAAGCTTTGTCTATTCCTTCGATAGAACCCGAAATAACCAATTGTCCCGGACAGTTATAGTTCGCAGGAACCACGATAGCATCTTTAATACCTTCGCAAACTTCTTCAACTATTTCATCGCTCAGTCCAAGCACTGCAGCCATGGTAGAAGGTTCTTTTTCACAGGCTTTTTGCATAGCCATAGCACGTGCGTAAACCAGTTTCAATCCATCTTCGAATGATAATGCACCGGCAGCAACCAAAGCTGAAAATTCACCCAACGAGTGACCTGCAACCATTTCAGGTTTAAAATCGTCACCCAATACGATTGCTGAAATTACAGAATGAAGAAATACAGCAGGTTGAGTAACTTTTGTTTGTTTCAAGTCTTCAGGAGTTCCTTCGAACATGATATCCGTAATACGGTATCCCAGAATATCATTCGCTTTTTCGAAATATTCTTTTGCTAAAGGTGATTGATCATAAAGGTCCTTGCCCATTCCTACAAATTGAGCGCCCTGACCCGGAAATACATAAGCTTTCATATTATTTTAGTTACAAGTTACAAGTTACGAATCACAAGTTTTAAAACAAAACCCGATTATTCAGTAACCAGACACAGTTATTTAATTATTCATCATGAGAGTTACAATCAAAGCAGATTGTTTTGAAACGGAGCGCAAAGATAATATTTTAAATGCATAACTCATAACATTAAATAGCAAATATCCTTATATGACTGGTTTCCAATTGATATTGCAGTCAGTTGGTCAATGAAATAGTGATATTTTCAGATACAGATTATTTCTAGTAAATTTGCAACATACTAATAAGAAGTAAATGGAACAGATTATAAAATATTTCCCTAATCTTACGGATATTCAAAAGTCTCAATTTGAAGCACTTTATGATTTGTATTTTGAGTGGAATACTAAGATAAACGTAATTTCACGCAAAGACATTGAGAATCTGTACGAGCATCATGTGTTGCACTCACTAGCTATAGCCGAAATTATTCATTTTCAGCCTGGGTCTACCATACTTGATGTCGGAACCGGTGGAGGTTTTCCCGGTATTCCGTTGGCCATCTTATTTCCTGAATCGAATTTCGTTTTGATTGATTCCATCGGCAAAAAGATTAAAGTTGGAACTGAAGTTGCTACGGCTATAGGATTAAAAAACATAACATTAAAACACCTTCGGGTACAGGATGAAAAGGGCAAATTTGACTTTGTTGTAAGCCGTGCCGTTATGCCTTTGGGCGATTTGGTGAAACTTGTGCAGAAGAATATCAGCAAAAAACATAACAATGCATTACCTAATGGACTTATCTGCCTGAAAGGCGGTGAGTTACAGCACGAAGTTCAACCTTATAAGAACATAGCCGAGTTATTTGAGGTAAGCGATTTCTTCAAAGAAGAGTTTTTCAAAACCAAAAAAGCGGTCTATATTCCTTTATAAACGATGATAAGTTTATAACTCAATAAACAATATGTATAAAATGACAATAAAAACATTCACATTCAATCCTTTCCAGGAAAATACATACCTTCTTTACGACGAAACAAAAGAAGCTGTTCTAGTCGATGCAGGCTGTATCTCAGATACAGAAAAACTTGTTCTAAAACGATTTATCGAAGAAAACAGTCTGATTCTTAAGCGCGTAATCAATACGCATTTGCATCTGGATCATCAATTCGGGAATAAATTCATTTTCAATACTTTTGGTTTGAAGCCTGAAGCTTGTCAGGAAGATGAATTCTTATTGGATAATGTAGTTGCTCAGGCTCGTTCTTTTGGTTTTGCCATTGAGGAGGAGGCTCAAACGTTGGGAGCATATATTTTTGAGGATCAGGAAATAAAATTTGGAAATTCTTGTCTTAAATCTATTCATGTTCCCGGACACTCGCCCGGCAGCATGGTGTTTTATTCGGAAAAAGATGGATTTTTGCTGGTTGGTGATGTGCTTTTTCGCGGATCGATAGGCAGAACCGATTTACCGAAAGGCGATTATGCTACTTTAATACAGGGTATAACTAAAAAATTGCTCCCCCTACCAGATTCCACCGTTGTTTATAGCGGTCACGGGCCGGCAACCACAATTGGTTATGAGAAAATAAACAATCCGTATTTATAAACTACAGATAGAGATTGTTCTCTTTAATGAATTGCAACACAGAAGGATGTAGCCACTGGCTTACATCCTTTTTTTGTACGATGGAATCGCGTATTTGAGTAGATGATATATCGTAAAAGGGCGTATTAAGTAGCTGCATTTGAGGATATTTACTTGCCACTTCAGCAAAATCATATCCTTTTCGCGGATAAACTAAAACCGGGTATTCTTCAAGCAGTTGTAAATGGTTTTTCCACTGATCAAAAACCAGAGCATTATCACTTCCAATGATTAATTCAAACTGATAATCGGGAAATTGCTTAGATAGAACATGCAATGTATCAATTGAATAAGATGGAATCGGCATAGTAAACTCAATGTCGCAGGCTTTAAACTCAGGATGGTTCTGTATGGCAAAAACAAGCATATCCAATCGAATGAATTCATCCAATATTTCCGATTGTTCTTTCAATGGATTGCAGGGTGATATGACAAACCAGACTTCATCAACAATCTGATTGTCAGTTAAATATTCTGCCAGCTTTAAATGCCCGAGATGTACAGGATTAAACGAACCGAAATAAAGAGCAACGCGCATATTGAATTGGTTTGTTGGATGGTTTGGTTGATAGGTTTATCTGTTTGTCTACCAATTTATTAATAGCATACAAAACTGACTGGTCAATGAAAACAACCGACTTACTTAATTTACATATTTACCTGGTTACCTGATTAAAGTTTCAGAAATTCCCGTATTGAACGCTCTGCTTCTGCTTTTGCCTTATCTATATCGTCGTTTACAATAATCAAATCAAATTTAGGAGCAAAAGTCATTTCAAACTCGGCTTTACCAATCCGCTTTTCAATCATTTCAGATGAATCGGTTCCACGTTTTATCAACCGGTTTTTCAATTCTGCCACACTTGGAGGTGCAATAAATAAAGCTAATGCCCTATCGCCAAATTCTTTCTTGATATTTAATCCGCCTACTACATCAACATCGAAAACAATGTTTTTTCCGTTACCGGTAATGCGCTCAACCTCACTGCGAAGCGTACCATAGTAGCAGTTTTGATAAACTTCTTCGTATTCAAGAAACTCTTGATTATCAATTTTTTGACGAAATTCTTCGGGTGTCAGATAATAATAGTCAACACCCTGTTTTTCTGTGCCACGCGGAGCACGACTTGTGGCTGAAACCGAGAACTCCATATCGAATCCACAGCCTAATAAATATTGAACCAGGGTACTTTTACCTGCTCCTGATGGTGCTGAAAATATGATTAATTTGCCGGACATATTTTTTAGTCGGTAGTTATTAGTTGGTAGTTATTAGTCATTAGTTAGTAGTTGACAACTTGAAAAAGTAGAAAAGATTCTTAGTCTTTACTACCGACTTAAAACTACCAACTACACTTACTTATAATACGTTTAATACTTGTTCTTTTATTTGTTCCAAATCATCCTTCATTAACACTACAATCTTTTGCATTTCACTGTTATTTGCCTTGGAACCGAGGGTATTTATCTCACGTCCAATTTCTTGTGCAATGAAACCCAGTTTTTTGCCAGGAGATTTCTCGTGTTGCATGGTTTCCATAAAATAGTTCAGGTGATTGCGTAAACGTACTTTTTCTTCGTTTACATCGAGTTTTTCGATATAAAAAATCAGTTCTTGCTCCAAACGGTTTTTATCAATATCGATTTTATCGGACAATGCTTGTAAATTTTCTTCTAAACGAGCTTTTATTTTTTCAACGCGTTCTGCTTCAAAGGGTGCAGTTTCTTCCAGCAACTGTCCAATATGTGTGATTTTATCATTAAATACCGTTTCCAACGACTTTCCTTCCTGGATTCTGAACAAAGTAAGTTGTTCTAAAGCAGTCGTCATGGTTTTACGAATCTCCAACCACTCATTTTCATCCAGTTCCACTGTTTCAGTCTTCATGGTATCGGGCAAGCGAAGCAATACATCAAACCAGTTAGCCGGAACATCAATTCCTAATTTATCGGATAATGCTTTGATTTGCTCATAATATGACTCAATAACCGATTGATTAATTTGCGTTACAGACTCTTTACCGGAATTATCAACATAAAGAGACAGATCTATTTTGCCTCGCTCCAGTTTTTGAGATAATTCGTTACGAATTTCGATGTCTTTTTCGCGATATAAGCCGGAGATGCGTGTTGAAACATCCAACTGTTTGCTATTTAAAGATTTAACTTCGACTACTATCTTTTTGTTCCCAAATTCGCAGATGGCTTTCCCAAAGCCGGTCATCGATTGTATCATTTTTTCTGAATATTTATTTATCCTGCAAAAATACTATTTTTATTTTAAAGAATCGACTTTATAAGATCGGTCAATTCAATATATTGTGCTTCTTATATTTATAGCACATCTATGTAAAAAAATAAAGTCAGATATTTCATTTTTTAAAAATAGTTCTTATCTTTGTCAGTATTAAAATATCAGATATGAAATCGGTTAACTCATTCTTTTATTGGCGCAGCACAAACTATCATTATTAAACAATGAGGTTTGGTTTGTTGTAAGTATACATAAAACAAAAATCTAACATAAAAGCCTGTTGTTTATGCATAACAACAGGCTTTATTTTTTATCCGAAAAATTACAAAATAAATATTTACCGATTAATTTTTTACTACCCATGGAAAAAACAAAGAAATTTTTGTTGGCCGAAAGCGAGTTACCTAAAAAATGGTACAATATCGTAGCCGAAATGCCAACTAAACCAATGCCAATGCTGCATCCAGGAACAAAACAGCCGTTGAAAAACGAAGATTTGTATCCTTTATTTGCTAAAGATTTAGCTGATCAGGAAATGAATCAAACAGATGCATGGATTGATATACCTGAAGAAGTTCGCGAAAAATTAAAAATTTATCGCCCTACCCCATTGGTTCGTGCTTACAACCTGGAAAAAGCACTTGATACTCCGGCTCATATATATTTTAAAAACGAAAGCGTTAGCCCTGTAGGTTCTCATAAGTTGAATTCAGCGCTAGCTCAGGCTTATTATTGTAAAAAAGAAGGAACTACCAATATCACCACAGAAACCGGTGCCGGTCAATGGGGAACTGCCTTATCGTTTGCTGCAAAAGCATTTGGACTGGAACTGGCAGTGTATATGGTAAAAATCAGTTACGAGCAAAAACCATATCGTCGGTCGTTGATGCAAACCTGGGGAGCACAAGTTATTCCTTCACCCAGTATGTCTACCAAAGCCGGACGCCAGATTTTGACTGAACATCCTAATTATCAGGGAAGTTTGGGAACAGCTATCTCAGAAGCTATTGAACTGGCTATGTCAACACCAAATTGTAAATATACATTGGGTAGTGTGCTTAATCACGTGTCATTACACCAAACTGTTATAGGGCTCGAAGCCGAAAAACAAATGGAAATGGCCGGAGAATATCCCGATGTGGTTATCGGATGTTTTGGTGGTGGATCAAATTTCTCAGGAATTTCTTTTCCTTTCATGCGTCATAATATCAATGAAGGTAAAAAAACACGTTTTATTGCCGCAGAACCATCTTCATGTCCAAAACTGACTCGTGGAAAATTTGAATATGACTTTGGTGATGAAGCAGGTTACACACCTCTTTTACCAATGTTCACATTGGGTCATAATTTTGCTCCGGCTCACATTCATGCCGGTGGACTTCGTTATCATGGTGCCGGAACTATTGTTAGCCAATTGATGAAAGATGGCTTAATGGAAGCAGTTGATATTGAACAATTAGATTCTTTTAATGCAGGTGTGCTTTTTGCACAAACAGAAGGTATTGTACCAGCTCCAGAATCGGCTCATGCTATTGCAGCAGCCATCAACGAAGCATTGAAATGCAAAGAAGAAGGAACTACTAAAACTATTTTATTTAATCTCTCGGGACACGGATTGGTTGATATGACAGCCTATGATCAATATCTGGCCGGTGATCTTGTAAATTATTCTCTGTCTGATAAAGATATTGAAAACAATGTAAGTAAATTAGAACATTTGGTTTAATAAGAGAACCATTTCTAAACTCATTCAAAAAATAAAGGCTTCCTCAATAAGGAAGCCTTTATTATTAATTATAAATCTACTACTTTTTCTTTCTGGTAATTAATCTTAGTAATTAATCGCAATGAAGTGTCTTTCGTAAGATAGCTCCATGCCCAGTTGAAAAATATTATTATTTTATTTCGTACACTTAGAATCAACATTAAATGCAGGAACATCCACACGTACCAGGCTATCGGACCTTTGAATTTAATAAATGGTAATTCTACAACCGCCTTATGCTTGCCAATAGTAGCCATCATACCCAAGTCGTGATATTCAAATTCAACAGGTTCATAATCTTCATTTTTCAAAGACTTGACTATATTTTTTCCCATATTTTTGGCCTGATTGATGGCCACATTAGCAACCTGTGGTTGACCTTTTGGATATTTAGGAGTTTCCATATAAGCCACATCGCCCAATGCATAGATATTATCAAATCGTTTCAGCTTATTATATCTGTCAACAATGTATCTGTTTCTGAATACATCTTCAGATTCAAGACCTTCTATTATATTACCGGTAACTCCGGCTGCCCAAATCACATTTTTGGTAGGAATTGTTTCACCGGTGCTGAGCACAGCTACATTTCCATCATATGATTCGATCATTGTTTCTGTTTTTACAATTACACCCATATCTTCCAGGTATTTTCTGGAAGCAACTTTCGATTCATCACTCATATTATTAAGAGTGTATTTACCACCCTCTAATAGTATGATATTAAACTTTGAAAAATCAATGTTGTGGTAATCTTTTGGCAATACCTCTTTTTTTAATTCGGCAAATGCTCCTGAAAGTTCTACGCCTGTAGCTCCTGCACCAACTATTATAATGTTCATCCAGGCTTGTTTATCTTCCGGTCTGGCAAAAATTTCTTTTTCAAAACTAAACAGGATTTTATTTCTAATGTCAATAGATTCCTCTGTCGTTTTCATTGAGAATGCATTTTCACTCATTTGTTTATTCCCAAAGAAATTGGTTTTACAACCTGTAGCTATCACTAAATGATCATAAGTAATAGTTCGATCGTAAGCAGTCATAATTTTCTTAGCAACCGGATCTATACTGGTTATGTCAGCCATTCTAAAATCGACAGTCTTACTTTTTTGGAAAATTTTACGGAACGGGAACGAAATACTGGATGGTTCAAGTCGGCCTGTAGCCACTTGATAGAACAAGGGTTGGAATTGATGATGATTTTGTTTGTCCACCAAAATAACCTTTAAATCTGCTTTAATTAATGCTGTAGCTAACTGTAAACCGGCAAAACCACCTCCGATTATTACAACCTTATCTCCTTTTTTTATACCTAAATTACTCATTTCTTAGATGTTTTATGTATTCTGAAATCTAATACTTATAAACAACAAAAGTAGCTAATTGTTGATGAATAAAGAAATTTTTCTCTAATTAAATTTATCAGGTTCAATAAGTGATTGAAAACAAAGATTATAAACGAATAAAAACAAAACTAAAATATTATTTCTATCTTTGCAATCAAATAGTAGGTCGGTTTGTCGCCTTTCCCTTGTGGAATGGAGGAAAGTCCGGGCAACGCAGAGAACTATATTTCCTAACAGGAAGCTGTTTGTAAGGGCAGAGTAACGTAACAGAGAAAAACCGCTTCGACTTGTCGGAGTAAGGGTGAAAAGGTGAGGTAAGAGCTCACCGGATCTGGTGGTGACATCAGATGCCGTACGTCTTATAGGTTGCAAGATCACGTATACCGACGCATGTAGGGTTTCTCGCCCGATGTCGGGGGGTAGATTGCTAAAGGCAAATGGCGACATTTGTTCGAGATAAATGACAAACACTTTGTGCAAACAAAGTACAAAACCCGGCTTACAGACCTGCTATTTTCTTTGTAAAATTCTTTCCACCCTATATTCTACTTTACTTTTATGTTGAAATTTGTTGATTTTACCGCTCAGGTGATTAATTTTCTCAGATATGACATTTGGCGAATAACCGAATATGAATTATCACGATCACGACGTTACGCCTACCGTCTGGTGAAAACTATAATTTTAGCAACCAGAGGATTTATTGTAGACAATTTAAATGTAAGAGCATCAGCACTTACTTATTCCATTCTCTTTGCCATTATTCCTACTTTTGCTCTTATTATTGCTATCGGAAAGGGTTTTGGAGTAGAAAAAATGATTGAAAGTTCCCTGGACAATACGTTTATCGGTCAGGCAGATATGACCGCGACGGTAATGGGCTTTGTAGATAGATATTTAGCTACTACCCAGCGTGGTCTTTTTATCGGTGTGGGCATTGCAATTTTGTTTTGGTCTGTCATGAACCTGTTTATGCAGGTGGAAAGAGCTTTTAATAGTATCTGGCAGGTCAAAAAGAAACGAACATTTATCCGACAATTCTCAACCTATTTTTCAGGTATCTTGGTTGTTCCTTTATTGATTGTTTTCTCAGGTGGATTATCCATATATGTTAGTTCGGCTTTAAAACAATCTTACGTATATGATGTTTTGAGTCCAATTTTGAGATTCGCAGTGAAGTTCTTACCCTATATTATCAATTGGATAGTGTTTACAAGCATGTATATGATAATACCAAACATCCGGGTGAAATTTTCAAATGCTATGATTGCTGGTATTGTTGCCGGAACTGCTTTTCAGATTTTTCAAATGCTGTATATCAACGGGCAGGTATATTTGTCGCGCTACAACATTGTTTACGGTAGTTTTGCTGCTATTCCGTTGCTTTTACTCTGGTTGCAGATATCGTGTCTGATTGTCTTGCTGGGTGCCGAAATCTCTTACGTATCGCAGAATATGCATAACTTTGAATATGAGGTAGATTCAAACAATATCAGTCCACGTTATAAAAACTTTCTGACTTTGTTCATTACTTACATTATCGTCAAGCAGTTTGAGGAACAAAAACCTGCCTTATCATCTGATCAGATAGCCGAAAAATACCGGTTACCTATACGGATTGTCAATATGCTTATCGGCAGACTGGTAGAAGTGGCAATTTTAATTGAAGTAGAAACCGAAAAGAACAGGATTAAAACCTATGTACCTGCTTTTGATATCAATAAGCTGACGGTGAATAAGCTTTATTCGAAGCTCGATATGCATGGTTCGGAATTATTTCTCACTCAGAAAAACGAACTGCTGGATTCATTTTGGCAAAAAACGCAGGAAATGAAAATGCAATCAGAAGAACATCTAAAAGATATACTGATAAAGGACTTATAAAAAAAGACTTACACAATTTATTGTGTAAGTCTTTTTTTTGAGCCTCTTGTCGGATTCGAACCAACGACCCCGAGATTACAAATCACGTGCTCTGGCCAACTGAGCTAAAGAGGCAAGTGGGTAAGCACCCTACATCGCACTGCTACGACCTTTTACCCTTGCTGCGGTCAAGCCCTGGGGGAGTTCAAAGGGAGCTAGTCGTGTAGGACTTACCCGGCACAAAAGTAGTGCTTTTTGCCGAATTTACAAGGTTTGTCATTTATATTTTTTGCCGTAAGCCCTTACACAATTCATTTTCAGAAATCTATTGCCGAAAATAATTTCTAAAACAAATGTTTGTACACACATAATATGTCTTTTTTGCGTTTATAAAGCCTGTACATCGACAATGAAATGCTCTATTTCCGAACCCTGATTTGCCTCAACGTTTTAAAATATGTTCATGTAGAAAAATCGAATGCTATAATTTTCAAAAGATGGAAGTCTCGTTTTTATATCCTTGTTTATCATAAATGCAAATGATTTATTCATACGCACACAATTTTTTCGAATAAAATGAGTTTAGCTAATAGTAATTACACTAAAAACAGAATATTTCATGCTGTTGGATAGAACATATTTTCATGATTACTTGTCGACAGCATATATATTACTCATAAAATTGAAAATCAGACATGAAAAAACTCCTCTTATTAACTTTTGTTACATTAACGCTCATTGCTTGTAGAGATTCTAAAGAAATTCAATTCAACTCCATTAATCTAAGTGTAAAAAGCAGTGATTGGGTAGAAAATGTGGATAATCAGGGGCTAAACAGATATTACTCATGCCACTTTAATATGCCTGAAATTACCTCTACAGTGTTTAATAGCGGTTCTGTAATAGCCTATATCATAGTTAATAACTCAACATCTCAACAGAATTTACCCTATGTTCGTCATTTTGAGAATGCTAACGGAGCACTATGGACACAAACCATTGATTTTGACTATGCTGAAGGAGGTATAAACATATATGTTACAAATTCTGATTTTGCTGTAGATCCTCCATCGGCTATGGATTTTAGAGTTGTGGTGCTGTAGGCAAATTGAAAATAAATTTTCAAGAGGTGTTTGAATTAAAAAATCAAACACCTTTTTTATGTGATTTTCTGGCATCTTCGCTCCCACTCTTCTTGATATAAATTAAATGATGTACTTTTGATGAAAATTTTTTGATGCCGGATGAATAAAGAAACCAGACAATTTATTGCAGAAAATATTGAAGCTGACATACATCAGTTGGCGTTTCAGGCTGCACGTTATCCTATGGTAAATATGGCGTTTGCAATCTGTCAGATAAATGGAATGCAGAAAGTTAAAGCCAAAATTCCGCTTTTTTTCAATACAGAGGATGTTTTATATCCCGTTCAGTTGTCGCTTGAGCAATCTTCCTCTGAATCAACAGCTAAATACAAACATACCTTGTGCGAAGGAAATTCATTAACGGACCTTACGGGAGGGTTCGGGGTAGATTGTTGCTTCATGTCAGAGGGTTTTAAGCATGTTACATACGTTGAGCGACAAAAGGAACTGTGTGAATTGGCAACTCACAATTTCAAAGTGCTGGGAAAAAACCAAATTGAAGTGATTCACAGTGAAACAGAAAAGTACCTGTCAGGTATGAGTCGCGTAGATTGGATATTTATTGACCCAGCACGAAGAAGTAGCAGTGGTAAGAAAGTTGTTCTTTTGTCTGATTGCGAGCCGGATGTTGCAGCATTATCAAACGAGTTGTTGGCAAAAGCCACAAAGGTAATGATAAAACTGTCTCCTATGATGGATATTACAGCCGCTATACGCGAATTGTCCACCGCTTCTGAAGTGCATATCATCAGCGTAGATAACGAATGTAAGGAAGTATTGCTTATCCTGAATCAATCTGCTCCTCAGAATATCCGTATAAAAGCAGTAAATCTGCTCAAAAATGAGAAAATTCAGTTATTTGAATTTCATCTGAATGAAGAATCATCAGCCAGGGTTACGTATACTCAGAAAATTGAAAAGTACCTGTATGAACCCAACGCTTCGTTAATGAAAAGTGGGGCTTTTAAGACGGTTTCGCAATACTTTGGAATTCATAAACTACACTATAATACTAATTTATACACATCATCCGAATTATTACTTCACTTTCCGGGAAGGATATTTGAAACGGTAAAGACTTGGGGAAATTCAAAAGTAGAACACAAAGAACTAGCGCTACATTTACCTAAAGCTAATATTGCAACGCGAAATTATCCTATCAGTGTAGATGAATTGCGAAAGAAGTTGAAAATAAAAGAAGGAGGAGATACTTATCTGTTTGCCTGTACATTAGCGAATGAACAAAAGATAATTGTAGAATGCCGGAAATGCTTCTAACGGCATGATTAGGTTTTTGAAAATATTTAACAGAGAAATACACAATTAAAAATCAATATCAGCAATTACAGCTTTTTCAGTCATTTCAAAAAGAGTATTAAAGTTGTAGTCTTTCACTGCAATAGGTTCATGCACAATGAATTTCAACTTGTTACAAATACCAAGTGGAAATGAGCCATAGCGAAAAACTTTCCATGAATTATTGACTGTGACCGGAACAACTAACGCATTGGGTGAGTATTTGCACAAGATTTTCAGTCCATTAGCGGCAAAACTTCCCGGTTGTCCATCCCTGGAACGGGTACCTTCGGGAAAAATAACAGCCGACCGATTTGTAGATTCAATATATTCCCCCATTTTTTTCAGTGCAGGCAGAGCTTGTTTTGGGTCTTTCCGGTCAATTAATACAGACCCACCATGATTTAAATTATACGATACACTCGGAATTCCTCTTCCTAACTCAATTTTGCTGACAAACTTTGGGTGGTATTTTCGTAAAAACCAACCTATACCTATGATATCATACAACCCTTGATGATTAGAAACAAAGATAAGCGGTTTGTCTACAGGTAAATCAATTTTATTATCTACCTCGGCAGTTGACAGATTCACGAGTAAAATGTATAGCAGAACAAAATTCAAAACATCGACGCTTTTCTTATGAGCCTTGTAACCAAACAGATTAAAGCATACGTACTGAATTGGGTGAAATAAACAAATAGCTAGAAAAAACAGCAAAGCAGTGATAAGAGATAGTGGGTAGGATATTATTTTTTTCATCGATATAAATATTTATAGTCAAATGTAAAATCAGTCCATATTTATATAAAGCGATTTTACAAAACCGGAAATCTTTGACAAAAATAGTAATTTTTATTTTTCAATGAAAAGATTATTTATCAAAACTCCGGCTTAAATGTGTGTATTAGTACACATTTAAGCCGGAGTAAGATGTATATCTGTTTCGGGAAAGATTACTTTGTTGCTTTATTGTACTTGAGCATTTTACTTGCCCAAGGTATAAAATGCTGAACATTAGGAGCATCAGTATGTCCACCATCGTGTTGTCTCCAAGCTAGTTCACCCTCTAGTAAGCCTATTAACATCGGAGGCATTTTTTCCTTCAAATAATTATTGGAAACGCCGATATCTTTGACCCCCAATAATTTGAATGCTGAGCCTGCTGCAACAGTAGCCATGTAACTGCCTGTCTGATCCAACCATTTAGCATCACCTTTTTCGGGAATACCATAACTAATAAACGTAAGACGAGGTGCACAAAGCGCTATCAGTTCGTGCGAATCTACCGGTAAATCGCAACCAGTTTTACTTCCGAAAGTTGCTGCTGATGCACCATATTTCAGATAATTTCCGGCCATCCAATAATACTCACCACCTGTCAGGCTTTCAACAGCTTCACCAAAAACACGACGATGTAACGTAGCTCCACCTTTGCCGGACGAACCAATCAAACCCACTGCAAATCTAGGTTCAAAAGCCAAAGTTACCAATGCAGCCTTTCCATAGCGCGATACTCCTTCGATACCGACTTTCTTAGCATCTACCAATGGGTCAGTTTCAAGATAGTCCAAAGCACGAGCAGCACCCCATGACCAAGCCCTTAGAGCTCCCCAATCATCGGGTTTGCGTGGTTGTCCCTTGTTTACCAAACCAATGATGCCTCTGGTAAGTCCGGCAGCATTGTCAGCCTGAATACTGCTTGGATCAATTGCTGCATAACCCCAACCGGCAGCTAATAGTTGTTCAGTTGGAGCTGAATTGCCATCGGTAGGCGGTGCAAAAAAGCTTGGACCAGCCAGTTTTGTAATTGGCGAATACGCCGGATACTTATCCAGAACAGCCTTCATTTCAGGATTGTTCTGTATCATCATTTCCCTAAAAGCAGCATTGATTTTAGCCAAATCTTCTGCAGAAGGCTGTGCAGGCGAAGGCAATGATGCCGGTCCGAACATGATTAAAACCGGAACAGGACCTTTGACATTGGTGGGAAGTACCACTACCATGTTGATATTCACGTTTATCAAAGGATAATCGGAGTTATCTACATGACCTACCAATTGTTTGGCAATAACCGGAGTACGCCCTACAAGCTCTCTGTCTGTAATTTTCACTGTCCATGTTACAGCAGGAATTTTCTTAGGTAATCTGCCATATACCTCACGCTCAAAATCTTCAACAATTTCAGGGCGACGAAGTTTCCACCACATATCAGCCGAAGTTACTTTTTTACCATTCTTCAAAGTCAGAATATCGGGCAGCTGTGGACATGGATTAGCAATTGATTCGTCGTAGTTGGCATGATTTGGCGCATTTTCATTTCCACTTGGTCCGGGACGTAAAGATTTTATGCCCAGTTGCTTCATCATATTCTCCTGATCCTGCTCAGCAGTAAACGTCACAGGAGTAGGATATTTATTTCCATTATCAGTTTGAGCGTACGTTGATTTGACAATGACTGAAATCAACATCAATAGAATGATTCGTTTCATGGTATTTTCTTTTAAGTTTGCGATTTACTGAATATAAGTGAGAATAATTAATCGTGGATAAGATATATTACTTTGTATAGCTAAAAAGCAGTATTTCATTTGAATAATTTGAGATCAATAAACTCTCCCATTACCTTATATCCGGCTTCATTTGGGTGCAGGAAATCGCCCGAATGCAAATCCGGTAAAAGAGTATTAGGATTTTGAGGATCGCTCATTGCTTTTTCAAAATCAATTACCGCATCAAATCGACCGCTGGTGCGTATCCAGGTATTTACTGTATCTCTTGCTGTTTGACAAAAATCTTTGTCGTAGAACGATTTGGCAAATGGCAAAATAGTAGCTCCATAGACTTTAATACCTTTGGCGTGAGCCTTATCTATCATTGTTTTATAAGCTTCGATCAAATCGTTAGCTATTTTGGTAGCCTGATCACTATTTCTTACACCTCCAATATCATTAATACCTTCGGATATTATCAACCATTTTACGTTTTGTTGTGACAGAATATCGCGGTCGAAACGAACAACTGCCGGCTCTCCCTGTCCACCACGAACTACACAATTCCCACCTATGCCTAAGTTCAACACTGCACGATTCTTAGTAGCAGGATTTTTGAGTAATCTTTCTGATAATATATCAGACCACCTATTAAATTTACTTGTGCCTGAACCTCTTCCATCTGCAATTGAAT
>Ga0302286_10000531_pt1 | contig 31165 bp, 26 predicted proteins | sample III_Fen_E2_3_FD_198765 | JGI IMG/M metagenome (GOLD analysis project Ga0302286, IMG submission 198765) | Peat permafrost microbial communities from Stordalen Mire near Abisko, Sweden - III_Fen_E2_3 | ecosystem: Environmental > Terrestrial > Soil > Wetlands > Permafrost | place: Sweden: Abisko...
TTGTTCATCAGATAGAGATCTTCATAGTTCTTTTGAGGCCATATCTGCCGTGAGGCAGTAAATTATGAAGAAGGAACCATTCTCCCGGGTGCGGGAGGATGGTTCAATTTAGCTTATCATAAGCATTGAATATTTTTTAATGTTTGATAGATTTGGGAAAACATTCAATTTGATAGGTTTATATAGATTTTTAGGTATTTATTCTAATTTTAATTATATATATGTCAAAGTATCTTACTACTCAAGGATTATACCAGCCTGAGTATGAACATGATGCCTGCGGTGTCGGTTTCGTCGTACAAATTACAGGCGAGAAGACGCATGATATTGTAGAACGGGGTTTGCAAGTCCTGGAGAATATGGTGCATCGCGGTGCTGAAGGAGCCGATAACAAGACCGGAGATGGGGCAGGTATTTTGGTACAAATACCACATGAGTTCATTTTATTGCAGGGAATACCAGTGCCTGAAAGAGGACATTATGGTACAGGTCTGGTCTTTTTCCCAAAAGATAAAAAGGAAGCAGCTTTATGCATGGAAATGCTTAAAGCTGTTTTGAGTGAAGATAAGTTGAATTTGTTGGCAGTTCGTGATGTCCCTGTAAATAGCAACATTCTTGGCGAAATATCCAGATCCAATGAACCATCAATTAAGCAAATTGTTGTTACCGGTTCTGGAAAACCAGCAGAATTGGAACGTAAATTATATATTGCAAGAAAGAAGATTGAAAAGATTGTCGCTCAAACTACATTGAAAGAAAAAGGTAGTTTCTATGTAGTAAGCCTTTCGACTCAACGAATGGTTTATAAAGGTATGCTAACATCTCTTCAACTGCGTGAATATTATTCGGATTTAAGTCATCCGAATTTTACTTCTGCCATTGCATTGGTACACTCTCGTTTCAGTACCAATACTTTTCCAACATGGGATTTAGCTCAACCCTTCCGCCTTTTGGGGCATAATGGTGAAATTAATACTATTAAGGGAAATCGTTTTTGGATGCAGGCGCGGGAAAGTGTCCTGAAATCAGATCAGCTCGGCAATATGGATGATTTGTACCCGATTTTGCAATCTGGAAGGAGTGATTCCGCATCTTTGGATAATATGCTGGAATTTTTGCTTATGTCAGGTAAAAGTTTGCCATATGCTTTATCAATGCTTGTCCCTGATTCCTGGAATGATAAAAACCCAATTCCGGATAAAGTGAAAGCTTTCTATGAATATCACAGTATTTTAATGGAACCATGGGATGGTCCTGCAACATTATTGTTTTCAGATGGTCGCTATGCCGGAGGTATGCTTGACCGGAATGGTCTGCGGCCTGCACGTTATCTGATTACAAAAGATGATATGATGATTGTCGCATCTGAAACCGGTGTTCAAACATTTTCTGCAGATCAGATAAAAGAAAAAGGCCGTTTAAAACCTGGGAAGATGTTAATGGTTGATACCAAAACACATCGTGTCATTTATGACGCAGAGCTTAAAGATGAGATTGCTTCGGAACATCCTTACCGTGAATGGCTCGAAAAGAATCGTATCAAATTAGATAATTTGTCTTCTGGTCGTGAAATAAAAAATAGTTTGCCGAATCTAAAAGCCAATATGCAGGCATTCGGTTATTCTAAAGAAGACATTGAGCGTCTTATTATACCGATGGCATTGGAAGGTAAAGAACCGACAGCTTCAATGGGCAATGATACGCCATTGGCAGTACTATCTGATAAACCTCAACGTCTATTCACTTACTTTAGACAATTGTTCGCTCAAGTGACCAATCCACCTATCGACCCTATTCGTGAAGAGATGATCATGTCATTAACGGGTTTTATTGGATCTCATCAGGCCAATATGCTTGAATTGAGTCCTGATTATTGTAAGGTCGTTAAATTTAAAAGCCCTATTATCTCGAATAGAGAATTTGATATTCTTAAAAACATACGCTATAAAGGTTTTTCTACGGTTGAGTTACCAATGCTTTTTCCTCTTTCAGGAGGAACGGCTGCCTTGGAAGATGCCGTTAATAATTTGTGCGTAAAAGCTGAGCAGGCTGTCGATAATGGACATAATTATCTCATTCTCACGGATAGAGATGTAAATGCTGAAATGGTTGCTATTCCATCTCTTTTAGCTGTATCAGCGGTGCATCATCATTTGATAGAATGCCGCAAGCGCATGCAGATTGATATTGTGGTTGAAAGTGCGGAACCAAAAGAGGTTATGCATTTTGCATTGTTGTTCGGATATGGAGCCAGTGTCATTAATCCGTATATGGCATTTGCTGTTCTTGAAGATCTTGTGAAAAACAAGGAGATACAATCTGATTACGAAACGGCTGAGAAACATTATATTAAGTCTATAAATAAGGGTTTGCTTAAAGTCCTTTCAAAGATGGGTATTTCGACTTTGCGCAGTTATCGCGGAGCACAAATCTTTGAAGCCATAGGTGTAAGTACTGAAGTTTTGAATCGATATTTTGAAGGTACAATTTCAAAAATTGAAGGAATAACTCTTGAAGATATTGCAAGAGATGCAATCATCATGCATGAAAAAGGATTTGCCAGTGAAGATCCTCAGGAACCAATAAATGAAGGTCTCTATGCATGGCGTAAAGGCGGTGAATTACATGCCTGGAATCCTGAAACGATTTCTCGTTTGCAAATTGCAACGAAAACGGGTTCCTATGCAAAATTTAAGGAGTATGTTGCTGCTGTTGATCAAAAGGGTCACCCTATTTTCCTACGTGACTTTATGAAATACACAGAAGGAAAATCAATTGATATAAGTGAGGTTGAACCAGCTTCTGAAATTACAAAACGTTTTGTCACAGGTGCAATGTCTTATGGCTCAATTAGCCGTGAAGCTCATGAAGCTATGGCTATTGCAATGAATATTATTGGTGGTAGAAGTAACACGGGTGAAGGCGGGGAAGATCCTGAGCGGTTTAAGACACGCCCGGATGGAACCAGTACGCGAAGTGCCACAAAACAAGTGGCTTCAGGACGTTTTGGTGTGACAGCCGAATATCTGGTAAATGCCGATGAAATCCAAATCAAGGTGGCTCAAGGTGCAAAACCTGGAGAAGGTGGACAATTGCCCGGTTACAAGGTTGACCAACTTATTGCCAAGACTCGTCACTCTATTCCTGGAATTTCTCTGATCTCGCCACCTCCGCATCATGATATCTATTCCATTGAAGATCTTAAGCAGTTGATTTTTGATTTGAAGAATGTCAATCCTGCTGCCAGAATCAGTGTAAAGTTAGTATCAGAAAGTGGAGTCGGTACTGTTGCAGCCGGAGTAGCTAAGGCTAAAGCGGACATGATTTTGATAAGTGGTTGTGAAGGTGGAACAGGTGCAAGCCCTGCGAGTTCTATAAAATATGCTGGGCTACCTGTCGAAATAGGATTGGCAGAAACACAGCAAACGCTCGTAATGAATGGACTTAGAGGGCAGATACGGCTTCAGACTGATGGAGAATTAAAAACTGGTCGTGATATTGTGATTTCTGCAATGCTTGGGGCTGAAGAATTTGGATTCGCTACCAGTGCCTTAATTGTACTTGGCTGTGTTTTGATGCGTAAATGTCATTTAAATACCTGTCCTGTTGGAGTTGCCACTCAAAATGAAAAATTGCGTAAGCGTTTCACTGGCCGTTATGAATATTTGGTAAATTACTTTAATTTTCTTGCAGAAAATGTTCGTGAGCATCTTGCAGTACTCGGTGTGAAAAAGCTTGATGACATTGTAGGCCGTGCTGACTTATTGCAGTATGTTCCTAAAACAGACAATCTTAAAATGCAGAAATTGGATTTTTCCAAGTTGCTTTTTATGCCAGAACAATCTAAATATCAGGCAATCAGAAATATAAAACCTCAGGAACATGATATATTTGATGTTCAGGATCGTTCATTGATTAAACTTTCTATGCCGGCGTTGGAAAAACAAAGTCCTCTCCAGTTTACACGTGAGATTCGGAATACGGATCGTACAGTTGGGGCCATGCTTTCTGGTGAGATTGCGAAGCGTTATGGCAATGATGGATTACCCGATGATACTATTAGTTGTACTTTCAAAGGCTCTGCGGGTCAGAGTTTCGGGGCGTTTTTGGCTAAGGGTGTAACTTTCAGATTGGAAGGAGATGCCAATGACTATTTGGGTAAAGGTCTTTCAGGAGGACGTATTATTGTGGTTCCATCTGTCGGTTCGATTTTTGCCCCTGAAGACAATATTATAGCTGGAAACACTTTACTTTATGGTGCAACCGGAGGTGAAGTCTATATAAACGGGCAAGTTGGTGAACGTTTTTGTGTACGTAATTCAGGCGCGATTGCTATTGTTGAGGGTGCAGGAGATCATTGTTGTGAATATATGACAGGTGGTCGTACTGTTGTACTTGGAAAAACCGGACGTAATTTTGCAGCTGGTATGTCAGGCGGTATTGCCTATGTTTTGGATGAAGACGGAGACTTTGACTTTTTGTGCAATATGCAAATGGTTGAGCTTTCTCTTATAGAAGAAATGGCGGATAACCGGGAACTAAAAAATCTGATTGCTACACATTATCGTTATACCCAAAGTCCAAAAGCAAAGCGTATACTCGATAAGTGGAACGAATATGTTGGTAAATTTATTCGGGTGATACCTATCGAATACAAGAAAGTGCTTCACGATGAAAAGATTGAAGCCGTAAAAAAGAAAATTGCACAAGTTGAATACGATTATTAAGATGGGAAATCCAAAAGCATTTATAACAATTGATCGTAAGGAAGCCGGATATCGTCCGGTGAATGAGCGTATAACCGATTTTGGTGAAGTTGAACAAACGCTCAACAGTGAAGATAGGATGCTTCAAGCTTCGCGTTGTATGGATTGTGGTATTCCATTTTGCCACTGGGCTTGTCCTCTTGGTAACATAATGCCGGAGTATCAGGATTTACTTTATAAGGGTAAATGGAAAGAAGCTTTCGAGGTTTTAATACAAACTGATGATTTCCCTGAATTTACAGGTAGAGTTTGTCCCGCATTGTGTGAGAAAGCATGTGTGTTGAATATTCAGCATGCACCAGTAACTACCCGTGAAAATGAAGCTTCTGTTATGGAAAAAGCGTTCAATGAGGGCTGGGTCATTCCAAATCCTCCGAAACATCGTTCAGGCAAGAAAGTCGCTGTGATTGGAAGTGGTCCTTCAGGTCTGGTTATTGCAAATCGGCTTAATCAAATGGGACATAACGTTACCGTTTATGAAAAAGATCCTGAGATTGGTGGACTATTGCGTTTCGGAATCCCAAATTTCAAGCTGAATAAGAATGTTATTGACAGACGTCTAGAAATATTGAAAGCTGAGGGTATTAATTTCGTAGTGAATGCTGAAGTTGGTAAGAATGTTTCGATAAAAGAAATTCAAAAATCGAATGACGCTGTTTGTATAACTATTGGTGCCGGTGAGCCGCGTGATTTGCCAGTTGATGGGCGTGAACTAAAAGGTGTTTATTTTGCCCTGCAATTACTGAAGCAACAAAACCGTATCCTTGCAAGTCTTCCTATTGAAGGTGAAGAAATAAGTGCAAAGGGTAAGCATGTACTGGTGATTGGTGGTGGTGATACGGGTTCTGATTGTGTTGGTACATCTAACCGTCAAGGGGCACTTGATGTAACACAAATAGAAATTCTTCCAAAACCACCCGAATTTGAGAATATTGAAACGCCTTGGCCTAATTATCCCAATATTTTGAAAACATCTTCGTCCCATGAAGAGGGATGTATTAGACGCTGGTGTCTTACTACTAAGCGGTTTATTGGTAAAAATGGGAATTTGACAGGTGTGGAAATTGCTGAAGTGGAATGGGAGAAGGATCCGGTTAGTGGACGTTTTTCAATGAAAGAAACAGGCAAAACAGAAATACTAAAGGCTGATCTCGTATTGTTGGCGATGGGTTTTATCCATCCTGAACACGAAGGACTTTTGGATGAATTGACTGTCACTTATGATAAAAGAGGAAACGTCTCAGTCGGAAATCAAAATGATAGTTCTGTTAAAGGTGTTTTTGCTGCCGGAGATGCTGCTACTGGTGCCAGTTTAGTTGTTCGTGCCATGTTTTCAGGAAAACAAACTGCTGAGTATATTAATGCATATCTGAATAAATAAGTTCTGCATAGCTGATATTTATTTTAAGAATATCATAGTTCTATTCAAAAGAGTATGTTCCGAAATTTTTTTTGGAATATGCTCTTTTGAAGTTTATAAACTGTACTTTTTTTGTATACTTGCATTGCCTTTTTTAATTTTTGGCTGGATTGTAGGGCTGTTATCAAAATTTGATTTGTGCAAATAATATTGAAATATTTTTAACATGGAAGAAGAATCAAAAAATACAGGTTTGCCAGAAAATGCATTTCGTGAGCTTGATGCCAATGAAGAATATAGACCCATCATGTCTCCAGACAAAAGCTATCCTGAAGCAACTCCGTGGTCAGTGACCTGGGGGCTATTGATGGCAGTGCTTTTTTCGGCTGCCGCTGCATATCTTGGACTAAAAGTCGGACAGGTTTTTGAAGCTGCCATACCTATAGCAATTATTGCGGTCGGGCTTTCGAGTACTACAAAGCGAAAGAATACGCTGGGCGAGAATGTGATTATTCAATCCATCGGTGCATGTTCCGGTGTTATTGTTGCCGGTGCCATTTTTACTTTGCCGGCTCTTTATATTTTACAGGCAAAGTATCCGGACATGACCGTGAATTTTCTGCAGGTTTTTTTCAGTTCTTTACTCGGAGGCATATTAGGTATTTTATTTCTTATACCATTCCGAAAATACTTTGTTAAGGATATGCATGGGAAATACCCTTTTCCAGAGGCAACAGCAACGACACAAGTCCTTGTTATGGGAGAAAAGGACGGAAGTCAGGTTAAAACACTTTTGTTGGCTGGTATTGTTGGAGGATTGTATGATTTTGTGGTTGCTACATTTGGTTTATGGAGTGAGGTTTTTACATCCCGTGTTTTACCTTTAGGAGCTGCATTGGCGGAGAAGACTAAAATGGTTTTTAAGATAAATACAGGTGCTGCTGTGCTGGGGCTAGGTTACATTGTCGGTTTAAAATATGCAGCAATAATTTGCGCCGGTTCAGTTTTTGTTTGGTGGATAATTGTTCCAATTCTTGGTCAACTAAGTGATCCGGTATTACAATGGTTGAATCCTGCTATCGTGACATCTGTGAGCGGAATGTCGCCCGAGGTTGTTTTCAGTAGTTTTGCGCGTCACATTGGTATAGGTGGTATTGCTATGTCTGGTGTTATCGGAATTATTAAATCATGGGGATTAATTCGTTCAGCAGTTGGGCTTGCTTCGAAAGAGTTTAAGGGTGATAAAAAACAAAAAACAAAGATAGAACTTCGAACACAAAGAGACTTGCCAATGAAAGTAATTGCAATTGGTGTTATCGTAAGTCTCTTGGCCATCTTTGCCTTTTTCTTTTTTGGCGTTATGCATTATAATTTGCTCTATGCAGTTGTTGGTATTCTTGTTGTAGGAATTATTGCATTCCTGTTTACGACAGTTGCGGCGAATGCCATTGCAATTGTAGGTTCAAATCCAGTTTCAGGAATGACATTAATGACTTTAATCCTGGCTTCTGTAATTATGGTATCCGTTGGATTGAAGGGAACTGATGGCATTGTTTCTGCATTAATTATGGGTGGTGTAGTCTGTACGGCTCTTTCTATGGCTGGAGGTTTTATAACTGATTTAAAAATAGGATATTGGCTGGGAACAACACCGGCAAAACAGGAAAAATGGAAATTTCTTGGGACTCTGGTTTCCGCAGCGACAGTAGGAGGGGTTCTTCTAATTCTAAACAAGACTTATGGATTTGTTGGTGACAACGCTTTGGCTGCCCCTCAGGCCAACGCGATGGCTGCTGTTATTGATCCATTGATGTCCGGGACTTCAGCTCCCTGGATATTATATGGTATAGGTGCCTTAATTGCCATTATTTTAACTTTCTTCCATATTCCTGCTTTGGCTTTTGCCTTAGGTATGTTTATTCCGTTGGATCTCAATTTACCATTATTGGTTGGAGGTCTCATACAATGGTATGTGACATCTCGGACGAAAGAGGAGAAAGTGAATACAGAACGTGGTGAAAAAGGCACTTTAATCGCCTCCGGCTTTATTGCCGGTGGCGCATTAATGGGTGTTGTCAGTGCTGCGATCCGCTTTTCCGGTATAAATTGGATGCAAACCAGTTGGGCAGAATCTTTAAATGCTCAGTGGCTTTCTTTGGTAGCATATATATTATTGATCGGTTTTTTTATCTGGCAAATTCTGACTCGAAAAGACAAGACAAAAATTTAGATTATTCCCACTCAATTGTAGCTGGAGGCTTGGATGAAATGTCATAGGTTACACGATTGACACCTTTAACCTTATTGATGATTTCATTTGAAACCATAGAAAGAAAATCGTATGGGAGATGAGCCCAGTCAGCCGTCATGGCATCAGTTGAAGTAACAGCACGCAATGCAACTGCATTTTCATAGGTGCGTTCATCACCCATTACACCTACAGACCTGATAGGAAGGAGAATGACACCTGCCTGCCAAACCTGATCATACAAATTCCATTCTCGCAGGCCATTAATAAAGATAGCATCGGCTTCCTGAGCGATACGAACCTTTTCTTCCGTGATATCTCCGAGAATACGTACGGCCAGTCCAGGGCCGGGGAAAGGTTGTCGGTTTATAATGTGAGGCATCATTTCCAGACGGTTGCCTACACGACGAACTTCATCTTTAAAAAGCAGACGTAAAGGTTCACATAATTTCAAGTCCATGTTTTTGGGAAGACCGCCCACATTATGATGTGATTTGATGATAGTACCGGTGATGGAAAGCGATTCTATGCAGTCAGGGTAGATCGTCCCTTGGGCCAGCCATTTAACATTCTCTATCTTACGGGCTTCTTCGTCAAATACGTCAATAAAGCCTTTACCGATAATCTTGCGTTTCTTTTCAGGGTCAGTTACGCCTGCCAATTCTCTAAAAAAACGTTCTTTTGCGTTCACCCCGATTACGTTCAGACCAAGGTGCTCATAATCGCGCATCACATCCTCAAATTCATTTTTACGGAGTAGCCCATGATCAACAAAAATACAGGTCAGGTTTTTCCCAATGGCTTTATTTAGTAAAACAGCTGCAACTGAGGAGTCCACGCCACCCGATAAACCTAGAACCACTTTATCATTGCCAAGTTGTTTTTTCAATGAAGCGATAGTCGATTCAATAAAAGAAGCCGGCGACCAATCTTTAGTACATTCGCAAACGGTTAGAAAGTTATCTAAAAGTTTACTACCGTCCGTTGTATGGAACACTTCAGGATGAAATTGTACGCCCCATGTTTTTTCATCTTTTATGTGATATGCCGCAATGGGAACATCCTTAGTTGAAGCAATGATCTCAAAATTTTCTGGAATGTCCATGATCGTATCTCCATGAGACATCCATATCTGTGACTTTTTGGAAAAGCCATTTAAAAGATCATCTTTAGCTGAAAATGTTTCTATATTTGCACGGCCATATTCGCGAGATTCGGCAGGTTCCACTTTGCCGCCTGCGCTGTGAGCTATTAGCTGTGCACCGTAGCAAATGCCCAATACCGGATATTTTTTGCGAAGTTTTAATATGTCGGTTTTAAAAGCAGCCTTATCATATACTGAAAATGGACTTCCTGAAAGTATCACTCCTTTGATATCAGATGCATCATACGGAAACTTGTTATAGGGGATAATTTCACAATAAGTGTCTAATTCACGAACTCGACGAGCAATTAACTGCGTAGTTTGTGAACCGAAATCGAGGATAATGATTCTTTCTTGCATGAAATATTTCGTTAATTTAGAACACAAAATTACAGAAAATTCTCGAAAAACTAAGAGGAAAATCTTACATTTGCAGATAGCTAAGATTATTCTCAAACCTATAATTCGCATGAGTAAAAAAACAATTCTTTATCTGATGGTGCTATTATTATTAATGGCTTCATGTGCAGCTCCTTGCGGATGTTAATACCGTATAATAAAAAAAGAGCAGAAAAGAATTTTTTTTATAGAAAATGTGTAAATTTGCAAGCGATTTTGATTATACACTAATAATAAGATTAAAACAATGATTAAGGTAGGTATTAACGGTTTTGGCCGTATCGGTCGTTTGGTTTTCCGTGCCGCTCAAGAAAGAGATGACATTCAGGTTGTTGCAGTAAATGATCCTTTCATGGATGTAGACTACATGGTTTACATGCTGAAATATGATTCAGTTCATGGTCAATTTGGAGGTTCCGCAGAAGCTAAAAATGGCAATTTAATTGTTAATGGTAAAGAAGTTAAATTCTTTGCAGAAAAAGATCCTGCTGACATCGCCTGGGGTGCTGCCGGTGCTGACTATGTAGTTGAATCTACAGGTGTTTTCACAACAATAGAAAAAGCTTCCGCTCACTTCAAGGGTGGTGCAAAGAAAGTAGTTATCTCAGCTCCATCAGCTGATGCTCCTATGTTTGTTTGCGGTGTTAATCTGGATTCTTATACAAAAGACATGAATGTCGTTTCCAACGCTTCTTGTACAACCAACTGTCTTGCTCCTATAGCTAAAGTTATCAATGACAACTTCGGCTTGCTCGAAGGTTTGATGACAACTGTTCACGCTGCAACTGCTACTCAAAAAACAGTTGATGGTCCTTCCAAGAAAGATTGGAGAGGTGGCCGTTCAATCCTGAACAATATTATTCCTTCTTCTACTGGTGCTGCCAAGGCTGTAGGTAAAGTAATTCCTTCATTGAATGGCAAATTGACCGGTATGTCTTTGCGTGTTCCTACTTCTGATGTGTCTGTAGTTGACTTGACTTGCCGTTTAGCTAAACCAGCTACTTACGATGAGATCAAAGCAGCAATGAAAAAAGCTTCAGAAAATGAAATGAAAGGTATTCTTGGCTATACAGAAGATTCAGTTGTTTCTACAGATTTTATCAATGAAAAACGCACTTCTGTTTTCGATGCTAAAGCTGGTATCGCTTTGAATGATACATTCGTTAAACTGGTTAGCTGGTATGACAATGAATGGGGCTATTCAAACAAAGTACTTGATTTGATTGCTCATATGGATACTGTAAAATAATTTACAAAATAATACATACTAAAAAAGCCGTTCCTTTTGGGGGCGGCTTTTTTAGTATAATGAATTCTCCAAAGATTTCATTATACGCTATTATTTCATTTATCTTTGAATCCTAAAATCCAAAAGCCGATGAATAACCTTCTTCTGACGATTCTTGGTCCGACAGCTTCAGGTAAAACCCATTTGGCGGTATGTCTTGCTGATGTTCTGAATGCTGAAATAATAAGTGGCGATTCACGTCAGGTCTATCGTGGAATGAATGTTGGTACCGGCAAAGATCTATCAGAATATACTATAGACGGGAAACATATTCTTTATCATTTAATAGATATTGTTGAAGCAGGATATAAATATAACGTATACGAATATCAGCGTGATTTCGCGCAAGCTTATGCATCTATCCAGAAAAAAGAGAAACAAGCTATTCTTTGCGGTGGAACAGGTCTGTATTTGGAATCTGTTTTAAGAGGTTATAAATTAGTGCCTGTACCCGTTAATCCGGATCTTAGAAGTAGTTTGGATGGAAAATCGCTACACGAGTTGACCACGTTGCTATCCGGTTATAAGAAATTGCATAATACAACAGATGTCAATACGGTAAAAAGGGCTATAAGAGCTATAGAAATAGAGGACTATTACTGTTCCTATCCAGCGATTCAGCCGAAATTTCAAAAAGTGCCGAATTTGGTCTTTGGATTGAGCATAGATAGAGAAAATCGTCGTAAATACATTAGCAAGCGTCTAAAAGAAAGACTTGAAGAAGGTATGATTGTTGAAATAAAATTACTGATGGATAATGGCTTGTCTGCTGAAGATCTGATATACTATGGATTGGAATACAAGTATGTTACACTGTATATTACTGGTAAACTGTCATATCAGGAGATGTTCGGTCAACTTGAGATTGCCATTCATCAGTTTGCAAAAAGACAAATGACCTGGTTTAGGGGCATGGAAAAAAGGGGCATAAAAATACACTGGTTGGATGCTTTGTCCGGTACGGATAAAAATACACAAGAGATCCTTGAAGTTCTTAACCAAGTCTGCTGATTTTTCGCAACTTTTCTTCGTCAATAATTTTAATTCTTCTTCCGTCCATGGCTATGACTTTTTCTGAAACAAACATAGAAAGCGTTCGAATTGCATTCGAAGTTGTCATATTAGATAAGTTTGCCAAATCTTCCCGGGAAAGATAAACATTAATGGTTGCCCCATCTTCTTCCAAACCATAATTGTCTTGCATGAAAATCAAGGATTCAGCCAAACGTCCGCGAATATGCTTTTGAGTAAGGTTAACCTGTCTGGCATCAGAATTGCCAAGATCAATCGCTAAAGCATGGATAAAGAAAAAAGCAAGTTTTATATTTTGATGTAAAAGTTTTAAAATAACTTCTTTGGGAATAAAAATAACCGTAGATGATTCAAAAGCGCAGGCTGAAGCATTATAGTTCCCATCTGCAAGAATGGCTCGATATGCAAAGTAGCTTACAGGTTGCATAATCCGTAATATTTGATTGCGACCGCCAACGCCCTCTTTGTATATTTTAACTTTTCCATGAACCAAGCTCATTATATGAGTGGGTCTATCACCCTCACAATGAATGATTTCATTCTTCTTAAAGTGCTGAACCATAAAGTTGGCTTTCAGATATTCCTGTTCATCGGGAGTTAGCACTTGCCAAATCTCTACCAAATTTTCCAATTCTTTGGTATCTGTTAAGACCTGCTTTTTTACCATTTATTGTTATAAAACATACTTTTATAACGCAAAAATAGCATATATTATTGAAAAAGCAATTTATGAAGGATAAAAATCCATCTTTTGCCGTTTGAATCTGATTTTTTGGATAAACTGCGGTCATACAGGAGTTTTTTGCTATTTTTGCATCTCTAAATTGAAATAAATTATGACAGGTTTTAGTCATCCTGATAATACGGCTATTCTATTAATTCACTGTCCCGATCAAAAGGGTATTCTGGCTGCCGTAACTGATTTTATTAATGTAAATAAGGGAAATATCTTGTATTTGGATCAGCACGTAGATCGGAAAGCAAATGTGTTTTTTATGCGTGTAGAGTGGTCTTTGGAACAATTTATGATTCCTTTGGAAAAGATTGAAGATTATTTTGATACACTTTATGCCAAGAAATTTTATATGTCTTTTCGATTGTATTTTGGTGGTGAGAAACTCAAAATGGCTGTTTTTGTTTCAAAAACATCCCATTGCTTATTTGACCTTCTAGCCCATTACGCGTCCGAAGACTGGAATGTGGAAATTCCTTGTATAGTAAGCAACCATCCAGATTTAGAGCCAATTGCCAATAACTTTGGAATTCCGTTCCAATATTTTCCCATTACAAAAGAAAATAAAGACACCCAGGAAGCCAAGGAATTGGAATTATTGAATTCATATGGTATAAACTTTATTGTTTTGGCTCGTTATATGCAAATTATATCTAATGATTTTATTTCAAAATATCCGAATCGTATAATAAATATTCATCACTCTACTTTACCTGCTTTTGTTGGAGCAAGACCCTATCATGCTGCCTATGAAAGAGGTGTAAAGATTATCGGGGCGACAAGCCATTACGTTACTGCCGATTTGGATGCAGGTCCAATCATAGAACAGGATGTTGCACGAATTACACATAAAGATACAGTCGAAATGTTGGTACACCGTGGACAGGATATTGAGAAAATAGTACTTTCACGAGCTGTAGAAAAACATATCGAACATAAAATATTGGTTTACCAGAACCGTACAGTCGTTTTTAATTAAAAAACGACAAATATTGCAAAAGCCTTTATTTCATTAAATGTAGATTATATTAAAAATGGAAGTTGTCATTATAAAATACAATGCCGGGAATATATATTCGATTGTGCATGGATTAAGGCGAATCGGAATAGAGCCAGTCGTCACTGATGATAAAGAATACATACAGGCTGCGGATAAAGTTGTATTTCCTGGTGTAGGAGAGGCCTCATCGACCATGGCATATTTAAAAGCGAATAAACTTGACATACTGATCAAGAATCTCCGACAACCAGTTTTGGGTATTTGTATTGGATTACAATTAATGTGTAGACATTCTGAAGAAGGCAATACCGATTGTTTAGGTATCTTTGATACGGAAGTAAAACGATTTCAGCCATTGGCTATTGGAGACAAAGTACCTCAAACGGGTTGGAATACGATTCATTCTTTAAAAACGCAGCTTTTTACATACGATATGGAGGATCAGTATGTATATTATGTGCATAGCTATTATGCAGACTGTTGCGAACAGACAATTGCCGTGACAGATTATTTGCAACCTTATAGTGCAGCTTTGCATCGTGATAATTTTTATGCGACTCAGTTCCATCCAGAGAAAAGTGGATCTCTTGGGGAAAAGATCCTGCTGAATTTTATAAATATGTAATTATGGATATCATCCCCGCTATAGATTTGATTGACGGAAAATGTGTACGTCTTTCCCAGGGAGACTTCGAGCGAAGAACTGCTTATGACCAGGATCCATTGGATGTGGCCAAAGCTTTCGAAGATAATGGAATAAGTCATCTGCATTTGGTCGATCTTGATGGAGCGAGGGCACATCATATTGTGAATCAAAAGGTTTTGGAGCGGATAGCGTCCCGTACATCCTTGATTATTGATTTTGGCGGTGGACTCAAAACAGATGAGGATTTGCGTATTGCTTTCGAATGTGGTGCGCAGATGATCACAGGTGGGAGCATTGCCGTAAAATCTCCAGCTGTTTTCGAATCCTGGATTTCTCAATATGGAGGAGACAAGATTATTCTTGGTTCAGACGTCAAGGATGATAAAATTGCCGTTTCTGGTTGGATGGAAGATACAAATTTGCTTCTTTTCCCTTTCCTTGAAGGGTATGTGAAAAAAGGGATTCGTAAGGTGATTTGTACGGATATTAGTAAAGATGGCATGCTACAAGGACCTTCTACTGAGCTTTACAAAAGAATTATGGAGGTGTACCCTGATTTGTATTTGGTCGCAAGTGGAGGTGTGAGTTCATTGGCTGATTTAGAGCAACTTTCAGAATCTGGTTTGCCCGCTGTTATATTTGGAAAAGCTTTTTTCGAAGGAAAGATTGATTTGAAAGATTTACGTTCATTTTTAGTCTAACGATTTTTAAGATCGTATTTTAGATATGCTTGCAAAAAGAATTGTCCCCTGTTTGGACGTTAAAGATGGAGAAACAGTAAAAGGCGTTAATTTCTTAAATTTCCGACAGGCTGGAGATCCAGTAGAGCTTGGTGCCGCATATAGTCGTCAGGGTGCTGATGAGTTGGTATATTTGGATATTACCGCATCACATGAAGGTCGTAAGACTTTTACAGAAATGGTTAAGCGCGTTGCTGCAAAAGTTAGCATCCCATTCACGGTTGGAGGTGGCATAAATGAGTTGAAAGATGTTGACCGGTTACTGAATGCCGGAGCCGATAAGGTATCTGTCAATTCGGCTGCCATTCGAAATCCACAGTTGCTTAACGATATCTCACGTAATTTTGGTGCTCAGGTCTGTGTTTTGGCCATTGATGCAAAATACGAGAATGGAGATTGGATTTGTTATTTGAACGGAGGCCGAATACCTACGGACAAGAGATTGTTTACATGGGCGCTGGAAGCTCAGGATAGAGGTGCGGGTGAAATATTGTTTACCAGTATGACTCATGATGGTGTAAAAAAAGGTTATGCAAATGATGCTTTAAGTCATTTGGCCGATACCTTGACTATTCCTGTTATTGCATCTGGAGGAGCCGGGACTAAAGAGCATTTTCGGGATGCGTTTCTTGTAGGAAAAGCAGATGCGGCTTTGGCAGCAAGTGTCTTCCATTTTGGAGAGATATCCATAACAGATTTGAAAGATTATCTGAGAACTCAGGGAATCGTTGTTAGATAGAATAAAGTGAAAAAAATTAAATATATCCACATGAACTTAGATTACAGTAAATTAAACGGACTGGTACCAGCTATTGTACAGGATTTCCGAACAGGTAAAGTATTAATGTTAGGTTTTATGGACGAAGAAGCTTTAGCCAGGACGCAGGAAACAGGTCAGGTCTGCTTTTTTAGCCGTACAAAAAAACGTCTTTGGACCAAAGGAGAAGAAAGTGGAAATTTTTTAAATGTCGTTTCAATTAAAGAAGATTGTGACCACGATACACTACTTATCCAGGCTAATCCTGTAGGACCTGTATGTCATATGGGTTGGGATACCTGTTTTAATGAAGAAAACAGCATTGGCGATTTTGAATTCTTTCGTTACTTGCAGGATTTTATAGATCGTCGTTATCAGGAAAAACCTGAAGGGTCCTATACCACTACTCTGTTTAACTCAGGTGTGAACCGTATGTCACAAAAAGTAGGAGAAGAGGCCGTTGAAACAATTATTGAAGCTACGAACGGGACGGATGAAAGGTTTCTATATGAAGCTGCTGATTTAATGTATCATCTTATAGTTTTACTTACAAGCAAAGGCTACCGTTTAGAAGATTTGGGACGGGAATTAAAAGCACGGCACAAAGAATAACGAGTCTAAGGATGTCATAAATATCAGAACTGGTTTAATCTTTAAATTAAACATAAAATGGAGGATGATTTATTAATAAAATATGAAGGTGTTGAAATTTTGCGGGATGATGCTCTTGTTCTTCAGAATGTAAATCTTGAAGTCCGGAAAGGGGAATTTGTCTACATTATTGGTAAAGTCGGATCTGGTAAAAGCAGCTTTTTGAAAACGTTGTATAAAGAAGTTCCTATTGAGATTGGCTCTGCCAGAATTTTCGAGTATGATTTGACACACCTGAAAAGCAAACAGATTTTTCAGTTACGTCGCAGACTTGGGATCGTCTTTCAGGATTTTCAGCTTTTAACAGATCGTAATGTTGAATCCAATCTGATGTTTGTGCTTAAGTCCACAGGCTGGAAAGATAAAATTGAGATGCTGCAGCATGTTGAATATGTTCTTGAGAAAGTTGGCATGCCTGGGAAAGGCTATAAAATGCCCCATGAATTATCTGGAGGCGAACAACAAAGAATTGTAATGGCAAGAGCGTTACTCAATTCACCTGATATTATTCTGGCAGATGAACCTACCGGAAATCTTGATTCGGAAACAGGACGGGAAATCGTACAATTATTGCACACTTTCCGTGAATCCGGCACAACGGTACTTATGAGCACGCACAATTTAAGTTTTGTTCAAAGCTTTCCCGGACGTATCCTGAAATGTGAAAATGGCCGCATGATTGAATGATAAAAAATGTACCTTTGTACCCAATTATCGAACAAATAAAGAAACAATAAAATGAAAGTGCTAAAGTTTGGTGGTACTTCCGTGGGCTCAGCCCAAAGGATGAAAGCGGTGGCTGATATTATCCTGGATGGTCAGAAGAAAATTGTTGTTTTGTCTGCTATGTCCGGGACGACAAATACCTTGATTGAAATTTCGAATTACCTTTATAAACACAATCCTGATGCTGCAAATGAGACAATTAATAAATTGGCGCAAAAATATCAGGCTATTGCTGAAGAATTGTTTTCTTCAGAGGAGTATAGGCAAAAGACACATGAAATGCTTCAGTCGCATTTCGATTATCTTCGTGGTTTTACAAAAACTCTATTTACCCTTTTTGAAGAAAAGGGAGTGGTTTCCCAGGGAGAATTGCTTTCCACAACGATGTTTACGAATTATCTGAATGAAAGAGGAGCCAATGCTATTTTATTGCCTGCCTTTGAATTTATGAAACTTAATAAGAATGGAGAACCTGATACTGATTACATTCGTGAGAATTTAAACAAACAAATAGCAAAATATCCCGAAGCCGATTTATATATTACTCAAGGTTTTATTTGTTTGAACGCTTACGGAGAAGTTGACAATCTCGAACGTGGTGGAAGTGATTATTCAGCATCGTTGATCGGGGCCGCTATTAAGGCTGAAGAGATACAGATATGGACGGATATTGATGGTATGCACAATAATGACCCTCGCTTTGTCGATAAAACCAGTCCTGTTTCTCATCTTCACTTTGAAGAGGCTGCGGAGTTGGCATATTTTGGTGCAAAAATTCTGCATCCTACTTGCATCCTTCCGGCAAAGCTGTCCAATATTCCTGTTCGTTTACTGAATTCCATGGAACCCGAAGCCTTTGGAACAATTATTTCAAACCAGACAGAAAAGGGTAAAATCAAAGCTGTTGCTGCTAAAGATGGCATTACTGCCATAAAAATACAATCAGGGCGTATGCTTTTGGCTTATGGATTCCTGCGTAAAGTATTTGAAATATTTGAGAGCTATCAGACACCTATTGATATGATTTGTACTTCAGAAGTTAGTGTGTCGCTCAGTATAGACAAGAACAAGCATTTGCACGAGATCATTGATGAACTGAAGAAATTCGGAACTGTTTCAGTTGATACGGACATGGTCATTATTTGTGTGGTCGGAGATCTAGAATGGGAGAATATCGGTTTTGAATCCCGTGTTCTGCAAGCATTGAAAGATATTCCGGTACGAATGATTTCTTACGGAGGCAGCAATCACAATATTTCAATTCTTGTTAAGGCTACAGACAAAAAGCGTGCTTTGCAACTATTAAGCGATCAACTATTTAACCAATTAATCAATTAATCAATTAATCAATTAAGCGTAAGCTTATGTATTTTTTTCAATGGATATAAAAGGACAATTTCCTGTAAAAAGATTTTCCAGTCTGGAAACACCGTTTTATTTTTATGACACGAAAGTGCTTGATCAAACGCTGGAAACGCTGACTACAGAAGCAAATAAATTTCATTTTAGGGTACATTATGCCCTAAAAGCTAATGTAAATCCCAGAATTCTTTCTATTCTCTGTGGCTATGGGATAGGTGCAGATTGTGTAAGTGGTGGTGAGATCCGAGCCGCAATAAAAGCAGGTTTCTCTGCATCAAAGATCGTTTTTGCTGGTGTTGGTAAAGCAGACTGGGAAATCAATCTTGGCCTGGATAACAACATCTTTTGTTTTAATGTAGAATCTATTCCTGAGCTGGAGGTTATTAATGAGCTGGCTGCCGCCAAAGGTAAAATAGCCAGTATAGCTTTGCGAATCAATCCGAACGTCCGTGCAGATACCCATCATTATATTACGACAGGAAGTGAAGAAAATAAATTTGGCATTGCACTGAGCGATATTGACAAAGTTGTTGATATTGCAGAATCATTGGCAAATATCAAATTGATCGGATTGCATTTTCATATTGGTTCGCAGATTCTGGAGATGAACAATTTTGTCGATCTTTGTAACAGAATCAACGAAATTCAGGATAAGCTGGCAAAGCGGAACCTTATCGTTGAACATATTAATGTTGGAGGAGGTTTGGGCATTGATTACCATGATCCCAACAGGCAATTAATACCTGATTTTGCCGGATATTTCAAGATATTCAGCGATATGATTAAATTGCGTGATGGTCAGAAATTGCATTTTGAGCCAGGACGTTCAGTTGTAGCGCAGTGTGGAAGTCTAATAACAAAGGTGTTATATATAAAGGAGGGTGTGAAAAAGACTTTCGCGATTGTAGATGCAGGAATGACAGATCTAATCCGACCTGCATTGTATCAGGCATATCACAAGATTGAGAATTGTTCTTCTGATGAACCTGCTCAAAAATATGATGTTGTCGGGCCAATTTGCGAATCTTCTGATTGCTTTGGCGAAGATGTAGAATTAAATAAGACAAAACGTGGTGATTACCTGGCAATTCGTTCAGCAGGAGCTTACGGAGAAGTTATGGCTTCCCAGTATAATTTGCGCAGGTTACCGTTATCTTATTTTTCGGAAGACGTTTAATCGGATTTCACGTATAATCATATGATTTTTGAATGGTTTCAATTGTCTCTTTTAGAATCGATACTCATCGCAGTATTGCTATTGGTATTTTTAATTCAAGTTTTTTTTTATATCCGCTACTACTCCGGTATAATTAGACGATTTAAGCGTGACCAAAAAGAAAAAAAAATAATTGAGACAGAACAAAAACCCGTTTCAATTATAATTTGTGCGCGGGATCAGGCTGTCAATCTAAAGAAGAATCTATCTACTCTTTTTGAACAGGAATATTCGGAATTCCAGGTTGTTGTTGTAAATGACGCTTCTTCGGATGATACGGAGAATATCTTGATCCACTTTGAGAAAGATCATCCGAATTTCTATCATACATTTGTACCTCAGGGAATCCAAAGTGTAAGCGCAAAAAAGATTGCAATGACAATCGGTATTAAAGCTGCAAAGTATGATCAATTAATATTTACAGAAGCCTATTGCATACCTAAAAGTAATCAATGGCTATCCTCCATGGCCCGACATTTTGATGAGCATTGTGGAATTGTTCTTGGGTTTAGTACCTATATTGGAATGAAAGGTCTATTGAAGCAATTGGTCTCTTATGATACATTGTTTATGGCTCTTCAATTTATGGGCTTTTCCGAAGCTGGAAAACCATATATGGGAATCGGCAGAAACCTGGCATATCGCAAACAACTCTTTTTTGATAACAGGGGCTTTGCTTCACATTTATATTTAAAATCAGGTGATGATGATCTTTTTATAGGTGAAATTGCAAATAGTACAAATACACAAATTGAAATCTCGCCAGAAAGTAAGGTTTTGACAAAAGTCCATAATGTATGGCATCATTGGAAGGATCAAAAAGTCAATCAACTGACAAATACCTATTATTATAAATCAGGTACCAAATTTAGAATAAGATTGGAAGAAATTAGCCGTGTTTTGTTTTATGGATTGTTTCTGGCGTTACTGATTATTGGGGTGGTTAAAGTTAACTTTGTGCCGGTCGTTTTTGCAGCAGTTGCTTTTATTATCCGTTATGGCATACAGCTTTTTGTTATAAATAAGAGTGCCCGTATACTGGAAGAGACCCGGTACTACTTTTTAGTTCCGTTCTTCGATTTATTATTACTCTTCATTTCCTTCTGGCTTAAAATCGAAAAACATTTCAAAAAGGAAAACAAATATACTTGGAAAGTATTACACTGATCTTTCAATAAGGTATAAGCGCCTTCCCCTTTATAGACCCTAAAACCACTTTGCTTAATTGAACTGATGTGATTCAGAATATAATAGCGCTTTTCTCAGTGAAAAGGAGAAAAGCGCTATCCTGAAATTCTATTTCTCTTATTTTGTTGTCTTTTGGACAGCAAGATATGTTTTAAACCAGAGCTTCTTGTCAAAAGTAGTCGTAGCTGAAGTGTTAAGACCCATCACGCTCCTCATAGCCTGCATGTCACTGCGGCTAGGACCGCCGCCGCCAGGGCCACCCATGCCACCCATCATGGAGCCCATCATAGCTCCCATAATGTCGTTTTCAGTAGCTGAACCTTTAACAATAAAACCGAATGCGAATTTCACTTTTGCATCAGATTCATCTAAGCTTTCTTTATAAAATGTATTAAAAGGAATGGCCAATTCGTAGATCAGACTACCCGAATTGTCTTCTGCGGCTAAAATTTGTACCGGACAACCTTTGATTGGCTGTATACCGTTGTTAACCAGAAATCTGGTTAATTTAAGGTCTTTGGTTGGTGTAAATACTACTTTTGCTGTATCCTGAGCTTTATTTGTTGTCGTTTTTTCGGTAGATGCGCTTCCAGTCGGAGCTGCATTTTGTTCTTGTTGGAAAGGCATTCCGGTTGTCTGTGCTTTTTTACGGGCTATCACAGGATAAGTCACTCCTGTTAATGTATCTTTTTTCCCGTCTTTATTGATCCAGATTTCGAGGCCGTTTTGAATAATTTGTTTTTTTGTTGCTTCATCTGTGATCCGTAAAATAAAATAAAGGTTCTTTTGATCGTTTGCAACTTCATAGTTTATACAGGTTGTCTTGTCATATTTTGGGAGAGGCGTTTTCCATTCATTGTTTACACCGTCTACAACAACATCGGTTTTGAATGGAAGAACATTTTTTGCTGTACATATTGATGCATAGCAGGTTAATGACAATAAAAGGGTGATGGATAATTTGTGCATAGTTATTATTTTAAAGTAATGTTTTTACTGAATCAATATAGGATTTTCCGATTGGTATTTCTTTATCTGCCAACAGAATGTGTTGGTTAGAGATACGCTGAATCTTGTTAATGGGTACAATATAGGAGCGGTGAACTCTTATAAAATCATTTTTAGGAAGTTTTTCCATCACGCTCTTTAGACTCATAAGTGTAAAAATGCTTTTATCTGAGTCGAGGTGAATGCGAATGTAATCATCAAAACCTTCAATATATAAAATATCCTTTGTATTGATACGTATGTTTTTATAATCGGATTTTACAAAAATAGCTGACTCATCTGTTGTTGTAACAGATCCATCATGCAAGGACTTATACTCTTTTACCTTGTTGACTGCTTCCAGAAAACGATTGAAATCAAAGGGTTTGAGTAAATAATCAATGGCATTTACATTAAAACCGTCGACCGCATATTTGCTGTAAGCAGTTGTGAAAACGATCAAAGGCTGATGCTTATTGAGAGATCTTGCCAACTGAATACCAGTAATATCCGGCATCTGAATATCAAGAAATGCCAAATCTACAGCATTCTTTTGTATGAAACCCCATGCAGAGATTGCATCTGAAAAAGTTTCCATTAATTCCAGACCAGGTACCTGAGAAATATAAGTTTCCATTAATTCCAGAGCCAACGGCTCATCATCAACAGCTATACAAGTTAACATGATAAATCAATTTTTAGAAGAACCTGATAGTGTCCCTGCGTTTGTGTGATTTTTAAATTATATTTATCCTTATATAATAGCTCTAAGCGGCGTTTTGAGTTTCCAAGTCCGACGCCTGAAGATTCTAAACTTTCCCCTCCAGATGACGTGTGAATGGCATTTTGAATGGTGAAAAACATTTTGTTATCTTCAAATTCGAAATGAATCATGACTTCAGATTCAAAACGGTTACTAACTCCATATTTAAAGGCATTGTCAATAAAAGGAATAAGTATTCTCGGTGCAATTTGAAGTGAATCATAATTACCATTAATAGTATAGTTTACTTTTGTTTTAGGGGTTAATCGCAAACTTTGCAATTCAATATAATCTCCGATGAAACTAATCTCTTCACTTATAGGTACAAAATCAACTCCAGTATCGTTAGTGATTCGCCTCATTAGGTTTGACAATTTCATCACAGCCACTGGAGCATCATCTGATTTCTTCAGTGTCAGTACATAAATGTTGTTTAAGGTGTTGAATAAGAAGTGAGGATTTACCTGCGCTTTAAGAAATGACAATTCTGATTGTAGTGCAGTTGCATGGACCTCGTCGGAATGTCGCAGAGACTCCTGTAATTCCACAATCAAATAATAGACCATACTTAGAGCCCATACCATCACAAACATAAAAATGAAGGAGAATTGGTGAAACTCAAAACCTTTAGGAGGTGGTGGCCTTTTTCCCATGTCAAAGAAGGTCTGTTGCCCGAATAGTTCATTAACCTCTCTGGCGACAATATGAATGAATAAACTTCCGACTAAAAACACACAAGTAAATAAAACATAATAACCCCATTTCTTTTTGTTGAAAAACTTTGGCATAAGCGCCAATAAGTTTACATAAAAAGCAATAACCATAAAAAGATCTGTCATCCATATCTGAATGGGGACATGAAAAGAAAGAGACTCAAGTGCTGACTCGTGAGCATAATGTGGCCGAAATAACAAAGGTAGAGAAAACAGAGCCACCCAAATAAATAAATGGATGAAAACGGTCGTAATCCTTTTCTTGGAGATTCCTTCAGAAACAGCGTCTTTTTTAGCGTGCAAAGATGTCATTCTTCCATATTAAGTGGCCCAAAAATACAATAAATTATCACAATAATAAACTAAAATCGGTTATGTCTTTCTTTTTACCGGCCAAACTTCCTAAAACTCATTTTATTATGATTCATTTACCTACCTACACTTGCAGACCGGTGGCAATATCTTTTCTGTATACGGTACCCTCAAATGTGGCAATCAGTTCTTCCTTTTGATTGGTAACGTCAATCTGATACGTGGCGAGACGTTTGTGCAAAGAACGTTCTTTGGCTTCAGCGTACAAAACATCACCTGGAAGGCTGCCTCTCAGGAAATTGATCGAACCATTTATTGCCAAAGCCATTTGTCCGTGAGAGTTTGAGGCGGCGGCCATTACAAAATCAGCTAAAGTGAAAATGGCTCCTCCCTGAGTCGTTCCGGCAGCATTTATATGTGTTTCATTTATAATCAACCTGGCTTTGGCATGACCCTCACTTATCTCGGTCAATTCTATGCCTGTCCTTGCTGCAAAGTGGTCATTTTTAAAAAAATCGAATGCATTCATAATAACTCAAATTATGTTTCCAAAGATAGATAATTTTTCATTCAGTTTTAAAATACTAAATTTGGGATAGCATATTAATTCCCTGTTAATGGGAGAATCTATCATTTCCCTATGAAAAAAATATCCATTGAACCGGTTTTGCGTACGCTCGCACCTGATTATGCTGCAAATATATTGAGATGCTCTATCATTAATTCGGATTCGGATGAATTGCTCTGGCAGGAATTGGATGCGGAAATCGAGACGTTTCGACAACGCTATGTTGTGGAAGATATTAACAAACTTCCCGGGATCTATGAAATGCGACAGGTTTATAAGAAACTGGGTAAAGATCCGAATCGCTACCGACCTTCTGCTGAGGCACTTTGTCGCAGGATTTTGAAAAGCAAGGATCTGTACCGTATCAATACACTGGTAGATATGATTAATATGGTTTCAATCCATACCGGCTTTTCCATCGGTGGGTTTGATTGTGACAAGATAGTCGGAGACCTAAAGCTCGGAGTCGGTGCCAAAGAAGATGTCTTCCATGCCATTGGCCGGGGCATACTAAATATTGAAGGAATTCCGGTTTACAGAGATGAATCGGGCGGAATCGGTACACCGACAAGTGATGAAGAAAGAACAAAAATCGGGCTTGACACCACAAAACTCTTATTGATCATTAATTCCGCCGGAGGTACGGAAGGTCTGGAAGAAGCACTTGCATTGTCTAAACGGCTTTTGATTACTTATTCCAGCGCAAGTGATTTCGAGATGACAAGATTACAAGAACTTTGATTCTTTTAAATTAAAATATGACTGTAAGCAGAAATAGATATTTGTATCATTTCATTGCGCTTATTACGATGACCATCTGGGGAACGACCTATATCTCTACCAAAGTACTGATCTGTCACGGTCTCACTCCGGTAGAGATTATCTTTTATCGTTTTTCAATGGCTTATGTTTGTATCTGGCCTTTTTCCTTTCATCATCTCTGGGCCAAAACTTTAAAAGACGAATTGTTGTTTGTCGCGGCAGGACTTTGCGGCGGTTCCCTCTATTTCCTGTCCGAAAATACAGCATTGGGGATGACACTGGCTTCCAACGTCTCACTAATTTTATGTACCGCCCCGATTATTACCGCGTTTTTGTATTTCTTCCTTAACAAGGGCGAACGACTGAAATCCAGTTTGATCTATGGCTCTCTCATGGCTTTGATTGGTGTCGCATTGGTTATTTTCAATGGTGATGTCATTCTAAAGGTCAACCCACTTGGCGATTTTCTGACTTTGCTGGCAGCTTTGATGTGGGCAATATATAGCCTGATTGTCAAACATCTGGGAGCCGGATACCCAGCATTGCTCGTTACACGTAAAGTCTTTTTCTACGGGCTTCTGACTTTAATTCCGGTACTCCCTTTCAGCCCGGTAAGATTTGATACAACCGTTTTGTTTCAGCCGGAGGTTTATGGAAATCTCATTTTCTTAGGTTTGGTTGCGTCCATGCTGTGTTATTTGATGTGGAATGCTGCAATGAAGCGTTTGGGTGTTGTGCGCGTCACAAATTATATCTACATAGGGCCGGTTGTCACTCTTGTGGCGTCTCACTTCCTGATTCATGAAAGAATAACGGCTATTGCACTTCTCGGTTCAGCCTTTATCTTAAGTGGTGTATATATGGCTGAGAAGGGCTTGCCTTCCATCAAGAAGATTCAAAGAGCTGTTTTGAAAAACAGATAAACAGATTTGCACTTTGTGATCTTAGATATCCAAGTAAAAGATACAAACAACCGATAGATAGCCATTATCTGTTGGTGTTCCAAAAATACCAGAGGGTGGATGGCTAAACTATCCTTTTTGACTTACTATTTAGATGTACGTCTCAGTAGTATTTAGATGCACGTGTCAGCACCATTTAGATGTACGTCTGAGTGGTGCTGACACGTACATCTAAATTATAAGTCACCTTATCTAATTATACAACTCCATAAGGTGTTCCTGAAACAACACACACTATGTTTCCGGCGATAATTCTGTTGTACAAGAACAAGAATAAACCAATTCGCCGAACAATTATTTGCCAACACGCCGAATAGAATTCAGCCAACTCGCCGAATTTCCAAATATATGTTGTATCTTTATCAGCAAGATTAGCTTTATATGAACGATTATAGACCAAGAGTTGTTGATGCCTTACTCAAAAGGAAGCTGGCAGGTAAAGGTGCTGTTTTGATAAAAGGCCCCAAGTGGTGCGGTAAGACGACCACTGCCGAGCAAGTTGCTAAAAGTGTACTGTATATGTCTGATACAGGCAGTAGAGAACAAAATATCAAATTGGCAAATGTTGATCCACACTTAATTCTGGATGGTCCGACACCTAGGTTGATTGATGAATGGCAAGTTGCTCCAGTTCTTTGGGATGCTGTCCGCTTTGAAGTAGATCATAGAAAGGAGCATGGACAATTTATCTTGACAGGTTCTGTTGTAATGCATGATGATGAACAAGATAGTAAGCAAATTCAGCATACAGGAACTGGACGGATTGCCAGATTGGTAATGCGTCCGATGAGTTTATGGGAGTCTGGTGATTCTAATGGCCAAGTCAGTTTAAGGGATTTGTTCCAGTCTCCTGAACGTATAGCTGGAACTTGTGATTTGACCTTACAGGATATTGCATACATCACATGCCGAGGAGGATGGCCTGACACAATTTCCATGGATCACGGTGTTGCACTGGATCAGGCTTTTGATTATGTAGATGCTGTTGCCGAAACAGATATTTCAGAAGCAGATCATGTCAATCGAGACCCAGAGCAGAGCAAACTCGCCGTCTGTTGCGCTCATACGCGCGTAATCAAGGGACGCAGACACCTTTGACGACGTTAAGGGATGATATGAAAGCCAACGAATCTGGAACGTTCAGCGAAGATACTGTCGGCTCATACGTAAAGGCTCTCAATAAAATATATGTTATTGAAGATATGCGCGCCTGGAATCCCAATCTTCGTTCAAAGACCACCATTAGGAATTCAGATAACAGGTATTTTATAGATCCTTCAATTGCTACGGCTGCTTTAGGCCTTGGCCCAACTGATTTAATCAATGATTTGAACACCTTCGGCTTAATCTTTGAAACATTATGTGTGCGTGATTTACGCGTGTTTTCAGATGCACTTGATGGCAATGTTTATCATTATCGTGATAAAGATAACTTGGAGTGTGATGCTATTGTACATCTCCGTAACGGCTCCTATGGGCTAATTGAGATTAAACTGGGAGGTGATTTATTGATAGAAAAAGGTGTAGAAAGCCTTCTGAAATTGGCGAAAAAGATAAATACAACAAAAATGAAGAATCCTTCTTTTCTAATGGTATTGACTGCTGTTGGAAAATATGCTTTCAGAAGAGAGGATGGAGTTTATGTCGTACCTATAGGGTGCTTGAAAGATTAAGGGTGAGCCACGAATTGGAAGCATGCCGCTGACAATAAAATAAAAACGTCCGGAAATCCATATTTCCAGACGTTTTTACTTCGGTGATCCGCTTGGGGTTCGAACCCAAGACCCCAACATTAAAAGTGTTGTGCTCTACCAGCTGAGCTAGCGAATCGAACCTGTTTTCGCTCCTAAAAAGCGGTTGCAAAGATAGTATGTCTGTAACAAAGACGCAAAATTCTGAACGTGTTTTTTGAAAATTATCAGAATAAAATGTCTATCTGTCAGGAAATGAGTGGACTATTTTGTGTGTTTTATTCCTGATTTGGCTATGAACATGCCTGAAATTATATGAAATGTCATTCGAATTTCTCAGAAATCGCTTTAACTATATGCTTTTTCAATACCTTTGTAGCAAGATTTAGAAAGAAAAATAAAAAAAGATAGAATGGCGGACGATAAAAAGATCATCTTTTCAATGGTAGGGGTCAGTAAAACATTTCCACCTCAAAAACAAGTACTCAAAAACATCTACCTTTCTTTTTTCTATGGTGCGAAGATCGGCATCATTGGTTTGAATGGATCCGGAAAATCAACTTTGATGAAGATTATTGCCGGTATCGAAAAGAATTTTCAGGGCGAGGTGGTTTTCTCACCGGGTTACTCTGTGGGGTATCTCGAACAGGAACCCAGGCTGGATGAGCTTAAAACCGTGAAGGAAGTTGTGATGGAAGGTGTTCAGGGCATTGTCGATATCCTTGCAGAATACGAGGAGATCAACAATAAGTTCGGACTTCCCGAATACTACGAAGATGCGGAGAAGATGGACCAGCTTTTTGCCCGTCAGGCAGAACTGCAGAACCATATTGATGCAACGGATGCCTGGAATCTTGACAGTAAGCTGGAGCGTGCCATGGACGCGTTGCGCTGTCCGCCGGATGATCAGCCTGTGAATACACTCTCGGGAGGGGAGCGCAGACGGGTTGCCCTTTGCCGCTTGCTTCTGCAGCAGCCCGATGTGTTACTGCTGGATGAACCGACCAACCATTTGGATGCCGAATCCATAGACTGGTTGCAACAACATTTGCAACAATACCCCGGAACGGTGATAGCCGTAACGCACGATCGCTATTTTCTTGACAAGGTGGCCGGCTGGATTCTTGAACTGGATCGCGGAGAAGGCATTCCATGGAAAGGAAATTACTCATCCTGGCTTGAACAAAAGACTAAACGCATGGCTCAGGAGGAAAAACAGGCCAGTAAACGCCGCAAGACACTGGAGCGGGAACTCGAATGGGTGCGGATGTCTCCCAAGGCTCGTCAGTCTAAAGGGAAGGCCCGTCTAAATTCTTATGATCGTTTGCTGAATGAAGACCAGAAGGTTAAGGAAGACCAATTGGAACTGTTCATTCCAAACGGCCCCCGTCTTGGAAATAAAGTACTCGAAGCGCAGAATATCTCAAAAGCATTTGGTCCTAAACTATTATTTGATAATCTGACATTTACTTTGCCGCCCAATGGTATTGTCGGTATCATTGGCCCAAACGGGGCGGGTAAAACAACTTTGTTCAGACTGATCATGGGTCTTGAACAACAGGATTCGGGTACATTTGAAGTAGGAGAGACCGTGAAGTTTGGATATGTGGATCAGAGTCATTCCGCCATTGATCCTCAAAAGACTGTTTACCAGATCGTGTCCGGCGGAACTGATTTTATAAAGGTAGGTGGCCGCGAAATTAATTCCCGTGCTTATCTGTCCAGATTTAATTTTGCAGGAGCCGATCAGGAAAAACTGGCCGGTGTACTTTCAGGCGGTGAACGCAACCGGCTTCATCTTGCTTTAAACCTAAAGTCCGAAGCTAATGTCCTTCTGCTTGATGAACCGACCAATGACATTGATGTCAACACCTTAAGGGCTTTGGAAGAGGGTCTGGAGAGTTTTGCCGGTTGTGCTGTCGTAATAAGTCATGACCGCTGGTTTCTTGATCGTATTTGTACACATATTCTTGCTTTTGAAGGTGATTCGGAAGTATTCTTCTTCGAAGGTTCCTACTCGGAATATGAAGAAAACAAGCGGATGCGTTTAGGTGATGAAGCACCGAGACGGATACATTACCGGAAACTCATTGCGGATTAATGACCCTGATACGCTGGTTGTCTGTAGCCAGCCACTCTTTACTTCCTTAAATTAGATTGCGGATTAATGGCCCTGATACTCACACCAGGCAATTAATCCGCATTTATCGCACTGTGGTTTACGGGCCTGACAGATATACCGGCCATGTAGAATCAGCCAGTGATGAGCTATTGACAGCAAATGCTCAGGGATATGGCTCATCAGTATCCTTTCGGATTCTTCGGGACTTTTGGAGTTATCGGTTAATCCCAGTCGGTTTGCGACCCGGAACACATGGGTATCCACCGGCATTGCTGGCTTGTTGAAAGCGCAGATCAGCACGACGCTGGCTGTCTTTCGGCCTACTCCAGGCAAGGTGAGTAGTTCTTCCATGGTGTCCGGCACTATGCCGCCAAAATCTGCGACCAGCTTTTTTGCCATTCCGATCAGCAGTTTGGCTTTGTTGTTTGGATAGGAAATGCTTTTGATATAGCTGAAAATCACCTCCGGGGTTGTCGCTGCCAATGCTTCACATGTCGGAAAAGCTTTAAGAAGCGCAGGTGTTGTCATATTTACCCGCTTGTCCGTACATTGGGCGGAAAGGATGACCGCAATCAGCAACTGGTAAGGATTGTCAAAAACCAATTCGGATTTTGCCTCGGGAACATTGGCCTGAAACCAATCCAGTATGTGTCTGTAGCGTTCTTCTGTTGTCATTGGTTCGATTAATTATAAAAGGCCTCTGTATTCAGTTGGAAAACAGAGGCCGTAAATCATCTATTTATGCTTTAGTAGATCAATAGGCGGATTTGAATTCTTCCAGAAAACGAACGTCGTTTTCAGAGAACATACGCAAATCGTTCACCTGGTATTTTAGGTTTGTGATACGTTCAATGCCCATACCAATAGCAAATCCGCTGTATACTTTACTGTCAATACCACAATTTTCAAGTACGTTGGGATCAACCATGCCACAGCCAAGAATCTCAACCCATCCGGTATGCTTGCAAAAACCACAACCTTTGCCACCGCAGATGTTACAGGAAATGTCCATTTCAGCAGATGGTTCCG
>Ga0302286_10000532_pt1 | contig 31056 bp, 26 predicted proteins | sample III_Fen_E2_3_FD_198765 | JGI IMG/M metagenome (GOLD analysis project Ga0302286, IMG submission 198765) | Peat permafrost microbial communities from Stordalen Mire near Abisko, Sweden - III_Fen_E2_3 | ecosystem: Environmental > Terrestrial > Soil > Wetlands > Permafrost | place: Sweden: Abisko...
TCGGGCTGAAATAAAGAATAATTATTACACTTTCTTTATTGATATTTATGCGACCGATACCTTGAAAGAATTTGTCTATAAGCTTGGCAAAGAGATTTTTGACACATTCAAACCCAAAGGAAAACAATTTCTCGATGGCTTTTTCGCCATGATCAGTTCCCTCCGACCAGCGTTCAAGCTGGATCCAATGACCGGTACACCGACATTTGATATTGGAATCGGTGAAATTCATCAGGCAGATTTTACGCTTGAGGAAATATTCAAATATCTTGAAGCTGCTGATCAGCCATGTATTGTTGCTATTGACGAGTTTCAACAGATTGGGCAATATCCGGAAAAAAACATTGAAGCCATACTGAGAACCCATATTCAAAAATGTAAAAATACCTCATTCATATTTGCTGGTAGTCAACGTCATTTGATGCAGAATATATTTTTCAGTTCTTCCAGTCCGTTTTATCAAAGTGTGAACTTACTGCAACTGGAAGCAATTAGCGAGGAAAATTATATTCCTTTTGTAAGGAAGCACTTTTCAAAGGATAAGAAAAATGTACCGGCAGAACTTGTAAGTAAGGTCTATCATCTTTTTGAAGGACACACATGGTATATCCAGAATATCTTTAACGAATTGTTTTCCTTAACCAATGAAAATGAAATTTGTACATCAGAATTGGCAAAAGAAGCAATAGATAATAAAATAGATTCATACAAGCCACTGTTTCAAAGCACCTTATCTCTTCTACCCGAAAGACAAAAAGAGATTCTCTATGCTATTGCGAAAGAGGGCGAGGCCATTGCTGTCACCTCCGGGGCATTTATTAAAAAACATGGATTGATATCTCAAAGTTCCGTTCAGGCTGCCGTAAGGCAATTGTTAGATAAGGAAATCATAACTTTTGAAAATAATGTCTATCAAGTATATGACCGATTCTTCGGTTTATGGCTGATCAATCTTTATGGTACAGGTTGGAAATGGTAAGGGACGGGAATGCATTTCCCAGTGACACGTGTTCGTAAAACCTTCCTTAACTTCCTCAATTCATTAAACTGAGAAAGTTAAGGGGCTTAGGTAAGTTACTTCAGCAAAAACCCAAAATTGTCATATGAACTCAGCTCTACCGGAATTGTACCTCTTTTAAATATTCGGGCGGTGCGGTTTCCGATCAGGTGCATTTTCTGATCTTCAACCCAAAGCATGGTACCCTCGCGTAATCCAACAACATAAACTTCTGGATTTATTGCAATAAACTCCTCTATACGCTGTTCGCGGGTTTCACCCCCATGACTCTCTGGATTGGCATCCAGATAATGCGGATTGATCTGGAAAGGCACTAATCCTATAGTATCAAAACCATTAGGATCGACGACAGGCATGTCATTGGTGGTTCGCAAAGTCGGGCAGGCAACGTTTGACCCGGCGCTCCATCCAATATATGGAGTTCCAGCAAGGACTTTGGTTCGTATAGCATCCATTAGTCTGTTCTCGTTCATCAGGCGAACCAGTTGCCAGGTATTTCCACCTCCAACCACAATGACTTCCGCATCATGAACAGCCTGAACCGGGTCCTTGTATTGGTGAATGCTTTTGATCTCATAACCTAATTCATTAAATCGTTCTGCAACTTTTTGCTCATAAACATCAAAAGAGAAGGTCACCGCGGCATAAGGAATGAACAAGGCAGTAAGAGATTTATCACCTAAAAACTTTTTGATTTCATGTTTCGGATAATCAAGATAAGCCTCACCCGGCATCGTTGAGTTGCTGATCAGCAGTAGTTTCATATATATTTAATTTTTTACATTACTAAAAAGAAATTAGCCGAATCCCAACTGAAAATGGATACAGTACCGGACCCCGGCGATCTTCGAATAAGGGCACCAGATCATAGGTTGCAAACAGATTGATCCAGCGGTAACCCATCCGTATTGTTCCTGCCACCTTGTAGTTGAGTATGGAATAATCGCCCGGAGACTTAAGCTTTTCCTTTTTACCATCTTTCTTGTATTTCACCTTGTTATGGGTTTCAAGCCTTTTAGCACCTGTAATTCCGGCCGACAGATATAGTCGGTTTGCCTTATTCCTGATTGGGATTTGAAATTCGACCAGCAAGGGTACTTCGAGGTAAACGGATGAAAGCTTGGATTTTTGATTGGAATCAAAATTAAGATACTGCGGATACACATCACGGTTTTCGTCCAACAAAATCGAAGTATGATTTTCAAGACGATAGCTTTGAATACTCAATCCGACTCCCGTGACCAACCCAATGGTATTGCGGTTTTGCTGAAGCCCTATGGAGTATTGAAGCAGATTCAGGTTCAATACATTCGAAAGTAACAGATCATTCTTTAGAAAACGATTTCCATTATAGTCGTTTAAGTTATAGTTTGAATGCGCATATCCGTTGATTCCAAATTCAATGCCTGACCAGTGTCCCTTAAAATCCTTTTCCCAGAAATTGTTTCCTTCATTGACCAGATCCTGAATATCAATCAAGCCGGATAGCCTGCCAGCCTTACTTTGAAGCACGATAATTGAATCATTGGTTTGAGCAAAGCTTTGGTAAGCGACTAAAGTGATGATAAAAACAAGGTATATTCGTTTCATCCTTTTCATGCTATAGATTGATTGAACCTGAATTAATGATTTACTATGTAAAGATAATCATTCAGAATAAAAAAAGGAGTCTATCTGCTCCGATAAACTCCTTCCCTGGTAACTCTATAAACAATTGATTAATTCAAAAAGCTGATGCCAATTGTAAAAGGTGTAAGGTCAGGACCTTTACCCGTTTTAAAGAATGGTGACAAACTGTAATTAACGAACAGACCCATGTCTTTATAACCAATTCGGGCAGTTGCAGCATAATTAAATGAATTGATATTAAATCCGCTGTGATCTTTGTCTTTGATGTCCCCATGCTTTACCTTGGTGTGTGAACCAATTTTGACGCCTCCGATTACCCCTGCATTGAGATAAAGTCTTCCCTCGTTATGATTTACCGGGATTTGAAATTCAAGCAACAGCGGAAGTCTAAGATAGGATACGGAAAGTTTGGATTTCGAGAGATCAGTGTATATCAAATTAACTGGTTCTATAATTTCAGATCCCTTTTTCAGAGTATATGGATTATCAAACCGATAATCATTAAAGCTTAAACCCATTCCCGAAACCAATCCAACATAGGATTTAATAAGACTGATATTTAACTCGTAAAAGTTGAAGTCAATTTCAAGTGACTTCCCCTGATTGAGCGACATAAAATCGTTGTTGTTATACATGCTGTAATCTGTCTTGTCGAAGGCATTGAATCCAACTTCTAATCCTTCCCAGTGACCTTTAAACCGATTGGGATTGTCATGTTTCTCATGATGCTTACCCCAGGTGATTTTTGCTCTTCCTTCATTGTCAATAACTTCTAACTCCTTTTTACCGATGTGCATTACAGATGTATCCTGAGTGGGAGTTTTCTTAATTGTATCCTTAGGATTTGCAGATAATGAATTAGTATTTAAGTTTTTTGCATCTGACAATCCCTCCTGTGCCTTCAAATTTAGGCTAACGAATACGAACAATAGGAATGGTAAAATAAATAGTTTCATGGCTATGATTTTTAAATTTGCCTGTATGACGGCAAGGTATTCCGAAATGTTACAGCCACTCTATTTTTTTCTCAGCGGAATCGAAAATGCCATTAATCTGCTTTCGAACTCAAGACTTGTTATTTTACCGTTCTTCTGCGTATATCCAATCCGCCTGCCTGATATTTCAGATGCAACACCTAATCCTAAACGTGCAATCCGTTCGGCTGAAAGTAAACTTTCATTACCAACTTTCTTAGCCCTGTCGGCCAGAAACTCTTCAACGGTAAGAACTTTTCGATGCTCTTTTAAGTTTGCCGGGAGTGCCGAACCTGATACTGCCAGATGGTTTTCGAAAGGTTCCGCCTCAAGCTGCATAGTTTTTGGAGTAATTGCTGCAATTGCAGATAAAGTCCGATCTTCCTTACTGGAAAACGGAGGCTGTGTTTCCTCTATGCTGATTTTCGGTTGTTTATGAAAAGGCTTTGAAATAGTAGATTTCGATTCTTTAACCGGCTTAATTTTCTCCTGAACCAATTCCATCGGTTCCATTTTCTTCTCTGGAATTATAGTCTTTGGGGTCACAACTGCAACTTGATGATCAGTTTTTAGTGGTTCAGTTAGATTGCCGTCCTGATAAAGCTTATTGATTCCCCAGAAAAGAACGACCACCGCTGCAACCCGAACAGCCCAATTCATTACAACTACAGATGCATGCTTCCTGTATAGCTTGTGTTTGTTCGGCATCCTGATTTCTGATTCAGGAACCAATCTGGTTTTCTCAAACAGACGATAATCCTTTTGCAGTCCTGTATGACTGGCCAGGTAGTTTTCAAATGCAACCCGGTCATCTTCGTTCAGGTCACCCTCAAGGTAAGCAATAAGCTTATTATCTGAACTAATTGTCTGATCAGAAAGGCTTTTGTAAAGGGTTTCCTTTTCCGAAAAAAGGATATGCTCTTCAGGTAGCCTAACGCTTTCGAACTGATGCAGTTCATCTTTAAGATCCTGGTTTTGTTCCAGGAAATCCAGGAACTCATCGATCTGACTTTCTTTCAGTTTTCCTTCCAGGTAATCTAAAAAGAATATTTCATAATTATCTCTGGCTATCTTCATACGACCATATCCACTTTACCAATGTAACTTTTCAGAAAGACCCTGGCCCGGTAGATATATACCTTAACCTGGGCTTCACTTAATGCAGTGATATCTCCAATTTCATTGTAGGAATATCCTTCATAGTCGCGCAGCAGAATTACCGTCCGTTGTATTTCGGGTAATTGATTTACTGCTGTGTTTAGAATTTCTGCCAGATCAGAATACTGTTCATCGTGTGTATCCTCCGGAATCTGGTAATCTTCCATGTAAGACTGACGCTTTTCTTTGCGCAGAACATCAATCATGGTATGGTAAGCGGTGGTGAATAAATACGATTTGACTTTTTCGAAATTGACATTTTCTGCGTTACGCCACAACTTCTCGAAGCTATCCTGAACAATGTCACGTGCCCGATCCTCATCCCTGATATTTTTCAGGATAAAGCGAAAAACATTATCTGAGTACAAATCAACCGATTGGTTGAATTCCCGAACATTCATTCTGATTCGCTTACTAATTATCTCGTATGACGATCCAGTAGGTTATTTTGTTACAGCACCGATTAAATTTTGTTGAATGGGAATTTTACTCTTTTCGATGGCCTGCAGTAAGGTCTTGTCAATGTTCTTGATGATGGGGTAAAAACCTACTTCGCCGATGATGTTTCGTGCAATGTATGCCTTCACCTGAATTTCAATGATCCTGGACGAAGCTTTTAGGTCGGCACTATTTGCTTTTACGCCTTTCTTTTCGGCAAATGCGACCATTAATTTCAATATATCGGTTTTCTGAAAATAGTTTTCGAAATCGGCCGTGCTGGTTAATTTTGAAAGATCCTTACGATTCGAGTCTGCATAATCAAGAGCAAACTGATAGACTAATCCCTTTTGGGTAATTTTTGAATAATATTTGGAGTATCCCAGGGTATCGGCAGGAATAAAGAAATCAGGCATAATTCCTCCGCCACCATATACTACCCTACCGGCAAGGGTTTTAAACTTCTCCTTGCCCGAGAACTTAATGCTGTCTTCCTTCTGGAATTCACCATGAATAGCACGGTCCATAATATCTTTATAATAGACATCACTTCCCTTGTCATAGGGTTTTTGGATACACCTGCCGCTTGGAGTGTAATAGCGGGCAACAGTCAGCCTTACAGCACTCCCGTCGTTAAAAGGTATTTGTTCCTGGACCAGTCCTTTACCAAACGAACGGCGTCCCAAGATCCATCCCCGGTCATTATCCTGAATGGCTCCCGCAAATATTTCACTTGCTGAAGCTGAAAAATCATCAATTAAAACTTCGATCCCTTTATCACGATACAAACCCCGGCTATCAGCCTGGTAGGTCTTCTTTGCCTGCGAATTTCCTTTCGTATAGACGATCAGTTCTCCTTTGTCCAGGAACTCATTGACCATCCGAATGACAGCGTTTAGGTAACCTCCGGGATTTCCCCTTAAATCAACGATAATATTTTTCATGCCCGATTGATCCAGCTTTTTCATTCCCTCTATGAATTCCTCATACGTCTTTTCACCAAACCGGCTTACTTTGATATAGCCGGTAGTCTGATCAATCATGTAACTGACGTCAACACTATAAATTGGAATTTCACCCCGGGTAATCTGGAATGGAATCAGATCTTTAAATCCATGACGTTTGATCCCTACATTTACCTTAGTTCCTTTTTGACCGCGAAGCTTTGAAAGTACCTTTTCGTTCTTCACATCCTTGCCAACCATCAGGGTATCATTAACTTTTACGATGCGGTCACCCGGTATTATTCCAAGTTTTGATGAGGGCCCTCCCGATATAACATCCACTACCATTACCGTATCATTCTGTATAGAAAACTGCACTCCTATTCCACCGAAATCTCCGCGCATTTCCTCTTCCACTCCCACCAATTCCTTTGCCGGGATATAAGTTGTATGCGGGTCAAGATTCTTGAGCATCTGTGGAATAGTCTTTTCAATCAGGGTATCCGTTGAAATTGAATCAACGTAAGAATTCTGGATTAAGTCCACAATCGCATCAAGCTTACTGACTTTCGACATGGAGCTCCCTGAATTACGGGTTAGTCTGTTGCCGATCAGGATACCGGCGACCAAAGCGATTGCAAGCAATACCGGAATATATACTGATAATCTAATGTTTTTCATCTTCTGCTTTTGAATTATTCCCCGGAATTTTACTCTGAAATTATTTAAAATCCCTGAATTGGTTTACTCTGAATTTGTTTCCTTAAATATCTGTCTATCTAACTGTTAAGTTCAACCTGAATAATTTTGATATTCGCCTCCTTTAACAATTTAATTCCATCTTCTTTGTGATAATTATCGCAAAATACCACTCTGACAATGCCTGCCTGTATGATTAGTTTCGAACATTCGAGACATGGCGAGGATGTTACATACAAAGTTGCACCATCGCTGCTGTTGTTCGATTTTGCCACTTTGGTAATTGCATTTGCTTCAGCATGTAGAACATACGGAAAGGTAAGGTTGTTTTCATCTTCACAGTTATTTTCAAACCCCGAAGGTGTACCGTTGTATCCATCCGAAATGATCATTTTATCTTTGACCAGCAGTGCACCTACCTGACGCCGTTTACAATACGAATTCTGAGCCCAGATAGAGGCCATTCTTAAATACCTCTGATCGAGAAGAAATTGTTTTTTCTCATTGGAATTCATTTCCATAGCATGCAAATATATTTCTCATTTGGGTAATTAAACACATTTTTTTACCCTGTTAAAACCTGACAAAAGTAATGATAGATGAGTAATTAATTTATCCAATACATTACAAAAAAAAGTCCACCTGTATTTGATGGACGTTTGATGCTTCGATGCAGCTCTTTAGGGTTTTAAATACTTTTCAACTACATTTAAAAGGTCTTTTGATTTGATCGGTTTGGCCAGATAATCATCACAACCTGAATCAATCGCTTTTTCACGGTCGTCAGACATGGCAAATGCTGTTTGAGCAACAACAGGAAGGTTTGGAAATTTCTTCTTTAAAATCTTGGTGGCTTCATAACCATTCATTTCAGGCATCTGTAAATCCATCAGTACCAGATCAATTGAAGGTTCATTATTACAAATATCTACTGCCTCCAAACCGTTTTTAGCCCAGAATATGACAGCGTTTAACTTACTCAGAACAGCTTTTAAATATAAGAAGTTAGACTCAACATCTTCAGCAATAAGTATTTTTGGAAAATTCTTTTCGTTCATTTTTAACAATAATTGATACAACGCTTGAAGCAATCAAATATATTGAAACATTCTTTGAATTGCTATTCTTTGAAGAGAAAATAATAGTCCAACGTAAATTCAATCCTGTTTAAGGATGCACCAATCGTTTTGCCGGTGCATTAACCACAAAAGCTGCCACTATTGACTGTTCCTGCCGTTTCATTTAATCTTGAAATATCATCGCCCCGAATCAACGACTTACACATCAGATTAACTCAGGCTTCAACCTCTGTATCAGGTTGAGCTACTTTCACAGGAAGGGGTTTAAAAAGTTATTCACACAGGTGATTTAAAAGGAAATTTGGTTTAGGATATTTTACTTATGAAACCCTTGTTGATTATAAAGATGTATGAATTTATATTGTTCACATGTTCGCAATACCTCAATTTGCGTTTTTTGCAGTTTTAGCTTCCAGGCTCCGAATGACCAGTTCCCGGAACTTGGGGCATAGATAAGTCTTGCCTGCCATCACCTCGTGAATTCCTTTTTCAAGAATATTGATACCGCTTGATTTAACGATGAATCCCTGTACTCCAAGAGCAATCATTTTTGTATAATAATCCTCTTCACAATACATTGTGTAAGCAATAAACCTTAATCGGGGCATCAATTCCTTTGCCAACTGGGTCGCTTCGATACCATTCATCTCAGGCATATCGATATCCATAATAACCAGATCGGGATTGAGTTGAGAAAGCAGTCCAATGAACTCTTTCCCATTGGAGGCCTCTCCAATAACCTGGCCTAAGTTTTCACTTGTAATGACTGATTTTAAACTCTCCCTGAAAAGCAGGTGATCATCAACTAATATAAGACGTGGTATATTATACATGATATAAAATTACTATACCATGAGCTGTAATTATTGTACTTTTGATGGTTAACCAATAGATAAATGGTGTAAATTAATACGGATAAAAGGTGTAGTTACTTATCCTCCAAATGGAGTAGACCAATTTAGTACTGAATACCCCAATTTCACAGGAGTCCCCACAAGGGGCTACATGTCAATGGTGTTCATTCTTCTGCGGTCGGTTATTTTACTAAAAATCACAGGAGTCGAAAAATAGCCCTCTCAAAGAATTTAACTGCTTAAAGTTCGATGATTTTGTTTTTTAAAGCATAGATAATCAGCTTGGTCGAACTATTGCAATTGGTTTTAACCAATAGGTTCGACCGGTGACTCTTTACTGTTTTGGGACTGATGAACATCTTTTCAGCAATTTCCTCATTATTCAAACCCATGCAGATATGTTGCAATACGTCCAGCTCGCGTAAGGTCAGACCTATATCTACAGCCTTTTTACCCGAGTCTTTGCGGCTTAAATTATTAATGATCTTCCTTAATATTTCGTTCGAGAAATAGCTTTCTCCCTGTAATACTTCGTTGATGGCCTTCTCAAGTTCGTTGATACCGCTTGATTTCAATATAAATCCTTTGACCCCCAGGTCAATCATCTTAAAATAGTAATCCTCATCACTAAACATGGTAAAGGCTATAATCTTTAAATCAGGCTTCAGGGCCAGCGATCTTTGTGTGGCCTCCATCCCGTTCATGTGTGGCATATCGATGTCCATCAATACCAAATCGGGTTCCAGATGCGTGAGCAATTCGAGGTATTCTTTCCCGTTCGAAGCTTCTCCCACAACTGTTGCAATGTTTTCAGAAGTCAGGAGTGACTTTAAGCCTTGCCTGAAAATAAGGTGGTCGTCAACGATAATAATCTCTGGCTTATTCATATTCTTTGATGCAATATTTCAAAGGTAATGATTTGTTTAATGCGATCACACAAACCACTTAAATTTTTACAGTAATCTGATATTTAACTCCTTTGCCCGGCTTGCTGAAAATTCCAATAGTTCCTCCTATGTTTTGAATCCGGTTCTGAAGATTGAACAAGCCCAGGCCTTTCTTTTCAGAAATTGTTTTTTTCGGGTTAAACCCAATGCCGTCGTCCGTATATTGCATCTGTAGTTCATTACCTGTATCAATCAGATCAATGGTTACATTTTTTGCCTCCGAATGTTTAATGGTATTGTTAAGGCATTCGATGATCGCACGATAGACGGCCGCCTCTATTTCATCACCAAGCCTTTTGCCCAGGTTGCAGTTAAATTCTATTCGAAAGCCGGATGTTTCCTGTAATTTGTCAATAAAACTCTGTATTGCTGAGCGCAAGCCATAATTGGTTAGCAGATGTGGACTTAATTTATTGGATATTTCCTTGACGGTGTTAAGCGCCTCTTCCAGTATATCTTCTGCCCTGTGAATAATTTCATCACGCGATGCATCGTTTTTTGACCGTTCCGACCATTGCAGATACAGCTTAATGACCGAAAGCAACGGACCAAGGCCGTCATGCAGTTCCTTGGAAAAATAGGCCCTTTCTTTTTCTTCAGTTAAGATAATTGCCTTGACCATATTCCGATGCAACAGTCTCTTCTCGGTAACGTCATGGGCCACCCCATAGATTACCCCTTCCTTTGCCACATAATTAAAAAGGAATTCAACAAATATAACCGATCCGTCTTTTCGGTAACATTCGATTTCAAGATTCTGTATTTGATTCAGGGGCGCCTTTAAGGTTTGGAAAAAGTCCAGTTCGTGAAAATATTCAGGCAAAACCAATTGTTTTAACTTTAATCCAATCAGTTCCTGGTCATTATATCCAAACATATGATTTAATGACTTGTTTACATACTCAAAACGACCTCCCCTGCAAATAAATATTCCATCATTAATGTTTTCCGAGAGCAGCGCGTATTTTCTGGTGTTTGTTTTAAGCAATTGCTCCATCTTCTTTCTGGCAGTGATATCCCGCTTACTTCCCCTGATCCCGATGAATGTACCATATTTATCATAGATAGCTGACCGAACAATCTCAATCCAACGGATCGAACCGTCAGTATGGATGATCCTAAACTGATTTTCATGGGGACATTTCTCATCGGTAGTCTCAATTTGCTGATACGCCACATAGGCTTTCAGATCATCTGGATGTACAATTTCGAGAATCAGCCCCGGATTTTGAATAAATTCTTCAGCCGTGCGTCCGCTAATGCGTTCGCACGAGGGCGAAACATAGATATAATGTCCTTCGGTATTGAGCCAGTATTCCCAATCGTAGGTATAATCGGCTACGGTTCGATACTTTGATTCCGTCAGCATTAAAGCCGCATTCGATACTAATAATTCTGTCGTTCGGTCTTTGATCCGTTCTTCAAGTTCATCATAAAGCACTTTAAGGGATTCCTCAGCCCTCTTACGTAAGGAAATATCGTGTAAAAATGTGATAAACTGCCCTTCATTTCCCGGCTGGTACTGAATACTGACTTCAACATGAAAAAGGCTGCCATCTATGCGGCGATGAATAGTTTCATACCGCACTTCTCCCTGAATGATAATTTGTTGAATCAGTGAAGCAACATCCAGAATTGCTTGATCAGGTTCCAGATCAGACAGATGCATGTTCAGAAGCTCTTCTTTGCTATAGCCTGTCATGTTGCAATAAGTATTATTTACTTCAAGCAACCGCCCTTGTTGGTTAAATAAAAAGTAACCGTCTGATGCCTTATCCAGAATAGCAATTCGTTTTCTTTCACTTATTTTGAGTAAATATTCTGAAAGTATCCGTTCTGAAATATCATCCATGGTAACCAGGCATTCTGTCCCGTTTTGGCTGACAATGCCAGTCAGGAGAACATCAACCTCCTTATTGTTATGCTTTTTAATGCTTATTTCGCAGCTTACTTTTGATTGGTTACCAAATACATTGTAAAGAAAATCTCTAAAATCAGGACTTGTTTTTTCGGTGACAAAACCCCCAAACCTGCTGTTAATTAGCTTGTCCCGATCTCTTCCCAGTATTCTTGCCGCAACGAAGTTTGATTCAAGAATATTGCCTTCACCGGAAAGTGTAACATAACCTGTGGGTGCAAAATCATATAATTCAATATACTTTTGGGAAATATTCTCGGCCTGAACTTTTGCCTCTATAAGCTCCTCATTCTGCAACTCCAGCTCAATCTGGTGAACTTCGAGCTCATGAATAAGCTTCTCTTTTTCGAAATCCGGGAGTTGTAATTCCTTATTTGAAGTACCGTTCCCGATTAACTTTTCTGCCTTTCGGCGAAGCATCTCAGAGCTTGCTGAAAAATTAGTCTCCTTTTTCATAGGTGATTGAATTATTCCATCCGGCCTTGTCGATCATGTACAACTGTTAAAGCCGGGCTAATGACGTCAGTATGAAGGCAACAGGGCCGAAGCTACTATCAAATATAATCTTTAGATTTCTAATTTTATCGATATCAGGCAAATATATTTTGTGCTCATCAATCAAAACATGATTACTGGATTTATTGATTTACACGATTATTTTTGTCACTTAATCCTGACCATCCAGTAATCATATAATCGTGTTCTGATTTTTGTTTTTTCGTTTGAATCCTGTCTTAATAAAGTCATATTCAAACAGGGATAAACTGCCACCTTGTGTATACCTTGTGTATACCTTGTGTGTACCTTGTGTATACCTTATGTGTTCATGGATAAATAAGGTATACTTAGCGTACACACAATCTATACAAAATTTATACATAAATACCCTTTCGAATACGCCCTTTATATTACGTAATCTCTTCGGATTGGTTTCGGAAAAGAGATCTGGATTCGGATTCGGTCCAAAAAAAAATCCTGTCTCTTTTGAGGCAGGATTTTTGGTTATAGCGTGTGAGTATATTTTAAAACAATCTCTTGAACCCAATGATCTCTTTCACTTCATTGAGGGTCTTTTGTGCCGATTCGCGGGCTTTCTCGGCTCCCATACGGGCAACTTTGGCGAGATAAGCTTCGTCTTTCAGAATTTTCAGGATGCGTTCACGGATGGGGGAGGTGAAGGCCACGATGTCTTCGGCCAGTTGTTTCTTCAGGTCACCGTAGCGGATACTGCAATCGTTGTAGGCGGCATCAAACTGGGTGACGATCTCGGGCGTCGAGACTATCTTCAGAAGGGTAAACAGATTTTCAACAGCTTCGGTCTTCTTGCTGTTGGGTGCTATAGGACCGGCATCGGTAACGGCACGCATGACTTTTTTACGGATGTCTTTGGGGTCTTCCGACAGGAAGATGCCATTGCCTTCAGACTTACCCATTTTTCCGCTTCCATCCAGGCCTGGGACTTTGATCATATCACCGCCATCGAAAGTAAAAGGTTGCGGAAGAGGAAACAGTTCGCAATTGTACATGCGGTTGAAGCGACCGGCAAACTTGCGGGCCATCTCCAGGTTTTGTTCCTGATCCTTGCCAACCGGAACAAACTGTGCCTTATGGATGATGATGTCGGCAGCCATTAAAACGGGGTATGTGAGCAGGCCGGCATTTACGTTCTCAGGTTGTTTACGCGCTTTCGCCTTGAAGGAAGTGGTGCGTTCCAGCTCGCCCAGGTAAGCATTCATGTTCAGGAAGGCGTAAAGCTCTGACACTTCAGGCACATCACTCTGGATAAAAATAGTCGCCAGTTCGGGATCTATTCCGCAGGCCAGATATTCGGCCAGCACCTGTTTCACGCCACTCTGAAGATCACCCGGGGTCGGGTGGGTGGTGAGCGAATGAATGTCGGCAATGAAGAAATAGCAGTTGTAATCCTGCTGCATTTTCAAAAAGCTGCGCACGGCTCCAAAATAATTTCCAAGATGCAAATTACCCGTTGGCCTGATGCCACTGACTACTATCGGTTTGTTCATGATATTCGTGTCTGTTAAATGGGGAGCAAAAATACATGAAGTATTTGCATTTCACAAGAAATCGGGGAAAGATACAAGTTTAAGGTTTCAAGTTTAAAGTTGGGTCGTCTGCTTCAACAGACGGAGAAGTTTTAAACACAGAGATACACAGAGGAAACACCGAGATTCACAGAGATTCTATTTCCTTTCACTATCACGAATATGTTCATCGACCATGTAGCGAAATGCATTTTCAAGTTCGTCAACGGTTGTGCCTTCAAAAGTCACCAAATCATTTATCTCCTCAATTTTTCCAAAGAAAACCCTGTCATCTGTATTGAAATGCACTGATCCGATAAACCCTTTGTATATTAAAATGTCTTTCATAATCAGATGGTTTGTTTATGAATCTCATTCAAAATAGGGAATCAAAATTACATGAAGTATTTGCATTTCACAAGAAATAAATAAGAAGGAAAGAAATTTGCATATCAGTTCACTGAAGTGAACGGCAAAGGATATCGCTCTGATTGAGATCGACTCTGAATTGAAACACTATCCTTTGCCGTCTGCTTCAGCTGACGGGCCTGAGCTACAAATCATTTACAACATCAGTAATCCGTTTTCTCTCAATTCCTTCATTGCAGGGCTGTTCAAGAAGAGGATGAAGTCTTCACCGGTTTGCTGTTCAAAGGATTTCTCCAGTTCGCCAAAGGTTGTTTGGGTAGGATTAAAGACTGAAAGTCCAGGAATCTGTCCGTATAACCATTCTCCTTCGTTCTGTTTCAGCTGGATCAACAGGTCTTTCTTTTTGTTTGAGAAGGTGAGTTCACTCATCTCAAAGGTCTGGTTTTTCTTCTTGCGGGTAAAGGTCCGTATTGATGGAAGGCCACCCAGCCAGATGATTTTAGCGCTTGGACTGGCAGGTTCATAGCCCTGATCATCGATCGCCAGACTAATGGCATCGGGGGCCACTGTTGTTTTTGGGACCTTAAATTCGAACCAATCCTGAAGGGGGAATTCGAAACAGAGGCCGTGCATGTAGTTGAATAGAGACTTCCGCAGGCCTTCGCTAAAGCGTTCATGATCGGCCCCGGTCGAATCGCTGTGAATCAGATCGTTATTGGCGAATGTTCCCAATTCTTTGTTTTCAATCTTCACCTTGAACTGGTCAGGATTCAGGCCGACAGGACTGTGTGCGGTCATGGCAAACTGGTGCCAGAAGCCCGACTGAATCACTCCCGCTTCAAATAATTGCCTGACCACTTCAAGTGAATCGATCGTTTCCTGTGCGTTTTCTGTAGGGAAGCCATACATCAGGTAAGCATGGACCATGATTCCCGCACGGGTAAAATGATCGGTCACCCTGGCGACTTTGGCCACGCTAACTCCCTTGTTGATCAAGCCCAGCAAACGGTCTGAGGCGACTTCCAGTCCCCCGGAGACCGCGATACAACCTGATTCCTTCAGGAGCAGGCACAGGTCGGAGGTAAAGCTTTTCTCGAAACGGATATTGGTCCACCAGACGATGGTGAGTTTTCGGTGGATGATTTCCAGCGCCAGAGCACGCATCAGGGCGGGAGGCGCTGCCTCGTCGACAAAATGAAAGCCAACCTGGCCAGTCTGGCGGATCATTGCTTCGATGCGGTCGCACAAGGCCTGAACCGTGTTGGGTTCATACCGACGTATATAGTCAAGCGAAGTGTCACAAAAGGTGCATCGGCCCCAGTAGCATCCATGAGCCAGCGTGAGCTTGTTCCAGCGGCCGTCGCTCCATAGGCGGTGCATCGGGTTGGCAATCTCGATGACTGAAAGGTAAGAGTCGAGCTTGAAATCCGAATAATCAGGAGTCCCGGTTTCGGATTGTGAGAAGTCGGCCTGTGTGGAGCCGTTGAGGTAAACCACCTGACTCTCTTCCAGTGCGAAAGTCCGTTTCAGGTCAGCCTTGCTAAGTTTTCCGTCAAGGTATTCCACCAGGTTAAGGATTGGGGCTTCGCCATCGTCAAGGGTAATGAAATCAAGGTATTCGAAAACCCGCGGATCGGACAGGGAGCGCAGTTCGGTATTGGGAAAGCCTCCGCCCATCACGATCTTCAGTTCAGGATAATTCTTTTTAAGGTACTGACCGCATTTGAAGGCACTGTATAAATTCCCGGGGAAGGGAACCGACAGCGCCACAAGGGTTGGCTTGACCAGTTCTAATTTAGCCTGAAGCAGCTTCAGTAAGATACGGTCAATAAAGCTGTCAGGAGCGAGCAGGACCTCGTTCAATTCATCAAAGGTGGCGGCAGACCGTCCCAGTCGCTCGGCATAACGGCTGAATCCGAAATGCGGGTCAACCCCCTCAACAATCAAATCCGAAAGATCTTCCAGGTAAAGAGTAGCCAGATGTTTGGCTTTATCGCGGTTACCCATGGTTCCGAAGGCCCATTCCAGATCTTCGGTCTGGGCGAAGCGGGAAGCCTCCGGCAAATAGTTCCGTTCGCAAATGACATGAGCCAGCAGTACATTCTTCTCCTGAAGAAAAGCAATAACCTGATCGATGGTCTGAATATAGCTTTCACGCAGATTGAATATTCTTTGCCCGTTAGGAGAAAGTTGTGTGTTACGCGTTTCGAGTTCCCGGAAGAGCGCTTTCAGGCCTTCGGAAGAAAACAGGGACAGAATGGTTTCGATACCCAAATCGCACTGGACCGAGGCAATACCCTGGGTGTTGAGGAACCCTTTCAGATAGGCCGTTGCGGGATACGGCGTGTTTAATTGCGTAAACGGTGGCGTAATCAGTAAAACTTTCTGGCTCACTTTGAATCTTTTTATAGATGGTAAAAGTAATACAAAGCAGGGAGATTTTGTTTACCGATAGCCGGGCCTGAAAAAAAGCGTTTAATCAAAGAAAAATTTGCCTGTTTTGCCTTAAATAAATTGTAACTTTAACTGATTAAAGCATTTGGTCATGAAACCTAAACATCTAATCATTATGGTTTTACTCGGCATTACAAGCACAAAAGGGTTTCCGCAGGAAAGTCAGTCAACCCGAAAACCTTATGCCGCCGGAAGGTTTTACACCGATAAACCCGCTGAATTGAAAGCTCAGTTGCAGCTACTGTTTTCGAAGTCACAATCAGGGAAAGCTGAAAACACGCCATTGGCTATTGTCGTGCCCCATGCGGGATATGTGTATAGCGGAGAGGTGGCAGCCACGGCCTATAATCAGATCGATCCCAACCGTAAGTTTGAACGGATTTTTATCATCGGATCAAGTCATATCATGGCCTTCCCGGGAGCTTCGGTCTATTGTTCGGGGAATTTCGAAACTCCGCTGGGCATTGTAAAGGTGGATACAGAGCTTGCCAAAAAATTGGTGGCAGAAAATAAGATCCTTAACAGCAATACTGAAGCCCACCAGAACGAACACAGCATTGAGGTACAACTGCCTTTTTTGCAATACCATATGCATGCTGATTTTAAGATTGTGCCTGTAATCATTGGCTCAGCAACAGCTGAAACGGCCAAAAAACTGGCAGCAGTTTTCAAGCCCTATCTGAACGAAAAGAACCTTTTTGTGATCAGCAGCGATTTTTCGCATTATCCTGAATACAACGATGCAAAAAAGGCTGATCAGGCAACCGCGGAAGCGATAAAAACCAACAAGGCTGCAAAACTGATTGAAGCGCTGGGGAGTAACGAGAGCAAGAAAATCCCAAACCTGGCAACCAGTTTATGCGGCTGGAGTTCGGTGCTGACCTTGCTTGACATGACCGAACAGATGCCCGACCTGAAGGTTGACCTGCTTCAGTATAAAAATTCGGGCGATACCGAATATGGCGACAAGTATCGGGTTGTAGGTTATTATGCCATTTCCTTCACCCAGGGAAAAGCAAAGAATCAGGCGGGTGAATTTTCGATCAGCAGTGAGGATAAGAAGGTATTGCTGAAGATTGCCCGTGAAACTATTAACGAGTACATCAAAGAGGGTACAACTTATGAAGTGAAAACGGCAGGTTTAAGCGCTGCCTTACAAACTCATTGCGGAGCTTTTGTCACTTTAAACAAGAATCACATCTTGCGGGGTTGTGTCGGACGGTTCGATCCTGATCAGCCCCTCTGGCAGGTGGTACAGTGGATGGCCATTGCTGCGGCAACCAGGGATCACCGGTTCATCCCTGTGAAGAAAGACGAATTAAGCAAGCTGAAGATTGAACTCTCGGTACTGACTCCTTTGAAAAGGATTAAGTCGGCGGATGAATTTATACTGGGGAAACAGGGCATCTATATGAAACAGGGAAACCAGACGGGGACCTTCCTACCCCAGGTCGCCACCGCAACAGGCTGGAATAAGGAGCAATTCCTGGGTCATTGTGCCGAGGACAAAGCCGGCATCGGCTGGAGCGGATGGAAGACTGCGGAACTGTATACGTATGAGGCGCTGGTGTTTGGAGAGGGGGAGGAGTAGTTTCCCATGAACACCGCCTATCCACTATTCCCGATCAGTATTCTGGTGATTCTGTTTTACTCACTCTCTTTTACCTTTTCAAGGATAGGTATACTCAGCAAGGCAAACCATCGTCAGTTCTGGAATGCCTTGTTGCTGATTGCCTTTCTGACCACCGGCCTGATAGGAATCCTGATGGTCGTAAAGATTAATTACAAGCTGGTAATGCCTTTCTACGATCAATTGGTGGGCTATCATGTTGGGTTTGGAATAGGGATGGCAGTCATTGGTTTCTTTCATTTCTGGTGGCATCTCTCTTACTATCTGCATCTTTTCAGGAATGAAAAGAACAAGGAAACAGGACTGGCTAGTCAAGCAGGAATAGAGCCTGATGTCAGGCTATTGAGGATATCAGCTTTTATGCTGGGCAGCACATCAATCATTGCCCAATTGATTTTGCTGCGTGAGTTCCTTACTGTCTTTAATGGTAATGAGTTGGTAATTGGAGTTGTACTTGCCAACTGGATGGTAATTACAGGAATAGGGGCCTGGCTGGGAAAGCACTCCTTAAAGGCTGGAAGGGCTTATCCGGTTGTATTGTCAGGCCTTCTTTTCCTTTCAGTTCTCCCTTTTGTTACCGCTTTCCTGATTAATTATCTGAAGAATATTGTATTCCCCATCGGAGCATTGATTAGTGTGTTTCAAATATTCTTTTCTTCCATGTTGCTCCTCGTGCCTTTTTGCCTGTTGAGCGGATTTCTGTTCACCTCGATCACTAAATCATACTCTGAGCTCAGGAACAGGAACGAAACAGGCAGTGTTTATGGTTACGAGTCTGTGGGCAGTATGGCTGGTGGTTTGCTTTGCGGGATGCTTTTCATTTTTGTCTTTTCGTCTATAGAGAGCCTCTTGGTATTGGCTGTAGTTAATGGATCAGTTCTCTTCCTGATCAGCCTGAAAAGGTATTCGCGAAAACTGGTCTGGATCCCTCTGATCATTGTTATTCCGGGGTTCTTATTGCTGTTGTTTCAGCCTGAAAAGAGAATCAGGAGCCTGGTGTATCCCAGCCAGGAGATAGAAGTATCGAAAGATTCGCCCCAGGGAAACATCGTAATTACCCGGCGTAAAAACCTGTGGAGCGTTTATAACAACAATACGCTGTTGTTCGATTCCGAGAATTTCATGATGAACGAAGAGGCTGTTCATTTTGCGATGCTCCAATATCCTGATCCGAAGAAGGTATTGCTGGTTTCGGGTGGACTTTCGGGACAGATCGCCGAGATCAGGAAATATGGAAACATCTCGATTGATCATGTGGAAGATAACCCTTGGCTGATGGCCGTGATGAAGGATACGCTCAAAAAGATGACAGATGAAAAGCTGAACACTTATGTGACCGATCCGTTGCGTTTTATCCGTACGACTCAGAAAATGTACGATGTTGTCCTGCTGAACCTGCCGGGTCCTTCCACCCTGCAGGCAAACCGTTATTACACGATTGAGTTTTTCAAACTGATAAAGAAGAAACTGACCCCGGGAGCCGTGCTTTCATTTGGACTTCAGGCACCACCCAATTACCTGAACAGCGAGGCCGTCGATCTGAATTCAACACTATTTGCAACATTGAAGCAAGTTTTTCAGAATGTGATTGTTATTCCCGGCGAGAAGAATTATTTTCTGGCCTCAGATGGACCCTTGACGTATAACATTGCACTGGCTGTTCAGTCAAAAGGACTTGATAACAAATATGTGAATCAGTATTATTTTGACGATACTTTACTTAAAAGCCGTGGGGAACATATCCTCTCGGCATTAAACCCGGCTGCTGAGATCAACAGGAACCTGAATCCCATATCGTATCACCAGCAACTGGCCTACTGGCTGAGTCAGTTCAAAGGAAAATACCAGCTTATGGGAGTTGTTATCGGGGTACTTGGCTTATTTGTCTTTTTCTCGGGGAGCACTTCTTCCAGGACCATGTTTCTGACAGGGTTTACCGCTACCGGAATGGAGATCCTTCTGCTTTTCGGGTTGCAGATCTTCTTTGGGAACATCTATCTGTTAACCAGCTTTGTCTTCACAGGGTTTATGCTTGGTCTGGCTGTTGGATCTTTCATCGGGAAATCATTTGAGAATACTTCGGAGAACAAATACCTGCCAGTTACACATATCCTGATTGGAGGATTGGTTCTTGCAAGCAGCTTATTGTTCTTTTTTTCAGGAATTACCGAATTGCCCCAGGCAGTTGTTTACGCTTTATATTTGATTGCAATCCTTTTGATTGGCGGATTAACCGGTTTTCAGTTCAGGCAGGCCAGCCATTACGGGATTGGCAGTTCTGTAGAAATTTCAGGAAAGACCTATAGCTATGACTTGTTTGGTTCAGCGCTCGGTGCGCTTACAGTGTCTCTCTACCTTGTCCCAAAAATCGGGATACTTGCATCGATCGTAACGATTAGTTTAGTAAATTTGATATTCGGACTGTGGTTAATTCTAAGGAAAAATCTATTGGTATGACAAAGGATACAGCTATAAGACTCTTTAATGAGAAACAAATTCGTTCACATTGGGATAATGATCAGGAAAAGTGGTACTTCTCAATTGTCGATGTTGTCGGAGTACTCACTGAAAGTGGAAATCCAAACAATTATTGGAAAGTATTAAAGAATCGGTTGAAGAAAGAGGGAAGTGAGTTGGTTACAAATTGTAACCAACTGAAAATGCAATCTTCCGATGGGAAGTATTACAAAACGGATGTCGCTGATACAGAGCAGTTGTTTCGCTTAATCCAGTCGATTCCTTCGCCTAAAGCGGAACCTTTTAAGATATGGCTATCGAGGGTAGGACGTGAAAGGATCGATGAAATTGAAGATCCTGAAAAAGGGATTGACCGATTGATGCAAACTTATTTACGCAAAGGCTATTCAAAAGAGTGGATAAACCAACGGCTTAAAAGCATTGAAGTTCGCAAAGATTTAACGGATGAATGGGAGAATCATGGCATTCAGAAAGGTAATGAATTTGCCCTGCTTACTGATGAAATAACTAAAGCATGGAGTGGATTCACGACCAAACAGTATAAAAACTATAAAGACCTGAAGAAAGAAAACCTGCGTGATCATATGACGAACCTTGAATTGGTCTTAAATATGCTTGCCGAAGCAACCACTACTGAAATATCGAAAGAAAAGAACCCAAAAACATTTGAAGACAGTAGAAGGATAGCCAATCAAGGAGGAACAATTGCGGGTAATACGAGAAAAGAGATAGAGGAAAAAACCGGTAAAAGGGTAATAAGCCGGCAAAATGCAAAACAAATAGAGCAGAAAAGGAGTAATCAGATTGAATGAAAATTGACCTTGCAGAACTTTACGAAGTAGAAACCAAACAGTTAAAAAGGGCTGCAAAACGAAACATAAAACGATTTCCTGATGAGTTTATGTTTGAACTTACGGAAATTGAATTCGCAAATTTGAGGAGCCAATTTGGCACCTCAAGTTGGGGCGGTGTACGATATGCACCTATGGCTTTTACAGAACAAGGAGTTGCAATGCTCTCAAAAGAACCGCCCGAAAATAGGCTTCAAGTTACAGTAGTGCAAGGAAGATTCGATCCATTTTATTGTTAAAAGCCGAATGACCACACGAAATGAGAGAGGAAAAGACCGGTAAAAAGGTAATTAGCCGGCAAAATGCGAAACAAACAGAGCAGAAAAAGAGTAATCAGATTGAATGAAAATTGATCTTTAGACGTAGCTAAAAAATGATCATTCCTAATATGGATAAACGTGAATTTCTTAAACGTGGCCTAGCTGCAACAGGAGCCATTGCCTGTTCGCCATTGATGAGTTTAGCAGGCGGTTCCGAAGAAAAACTCTGGAAGTGGAGCAAGGAGGGACTCTATTGGTCACCCACACCCAGGGGCACCAAATGTCTGATCTGTCCCAATGAATGTGTCATCAAAGAAGGCGAAACGAGCGTTTGTCACAACCGGGTTAACCATGAGGGCAAGCTCTATTCCATCGCCTATGGAAATCCCTGTGCCGTGAATGTTGATCCGATAGAGAAGAAGCCTTTGAATCATTTCTTACCCGGGTCCAAAGCCTACTCCTTTGGTACGGCGGGCTGCAACCTGGCTTGTATGAACTGTCAGAACTGGACTATTTCACAGGTGAGTCCCAAAGAAACGCGCAACTACGATTTAATGCCCGATCAGGTGATTGCGCAGACTATAGCTGCCAGGTGTCAATCGGTAGCCTACACCTATTCAGAGCCCATTTCGTTTTATGAATATACCTTAGACACTGCAAAGCTGGCCCATCAGCAGGGACTGAAGAATGTGATGGTTACCGGAGGGTATATCAATGAAGAACCCTTAAGAAACTTGTTAAAATACATTGATGCGGCAAGGGTTGACCTGAAGTCATTCAGCAACGATATTTACATGAAGCTTAGTGCCGGAGCCCTTAAGCCAGTATTAAACACGCTTAAGACAGTTGCGGAAATGGGTGTCTGGCTTGAAATAATCAACCTGGTAGTACCCAGTTGGACAGATGATACCGATATGATCAAACGCATGTGCAACTGGCTGGCCGAAAACGGACTATCGGGATACCCCATCCACTTCGACCGCTTTCATCCGGATTATAAACTGACGCAACTTTCATCCACGCCCATAGGTGTGCTTACCCAGGCCCGTGAGATAGCACTGGCTGCAGGGATGAAGTATGTTTACATTGGCAATGTGCCGGGTCTGGATGCTCAAAACACTTACTGCCCCAAATGTCATGAATTGGTTGTTGAACGAAAGGGCTTTACAATCACTCAAAACAGTCTGGTCAAAGGGAAGTGTAAGAAATGCGGTGAAAAGATACCGGGAGTTTGGGAATAGGTAGTTCAGGACATCAACCTCAGAATTGATATTCCTTTACAATACTTCAGGAAATGTTTCGAAAGCTGTATTCATCTGCATGAATAATATTTTATACATTAAGATATGGAGTATTTTCAATCTTCTTGTAACAATAATAATATCAATTATGGAAGCAATAAATAAGGTAACATTTGCACCACAACTTTATATAAAAAGTGGTGTAATAAATATTGAATTTTACACCACAGCTTTTGGAGCGATTGAATTGAGACGTTTTACCAATGATGATGGGAGTATTCATGTTGCTGAATTATCCATAGAAGGTGTAATTTTTCATTTGCATGAAGAAAAGCCTGAATCGGGACAATACAGCCCTGAAAGATATGACGGGATTACCGCTATGCATGGACTTTTTGTTTCAGATGTAGATCTTATTATGGAAAGAGCAATAGCGGCGGGTGCGATAGAGACTTCTCCTGTACAGGATTATGATTATGGATACCGGCAGGGTGAAATAAAAGATCCATTTGGACATGTTTGGTTGATTGAGAAGAAAATATAAGTATTGAAGCCATCTTTTCATTAGCATCAAAAGTGGTGCTTTATGATAAAGTTCCTGTCGATTGGCATAATTTGCCAAGGCTTGGGAGGGAACAGTGGAATATTGTTCTTATTTTGCACTTTCTTTTTTCATGCTGTTTACGTTCAATGCTAAATTAATAATCAATTACACGACTTGCAATAACATTAACTTATGCTGGCAATCGTAAGCCGATCTGAGAAATAGATTATCAGTAACCTATAAATTCATGCGAATGAAAATCAATAAATGGTTCATTGTTCTCCTGCTAAGCCTTTTAATGGGAATCCCCCAAACACAGGCACAGACCTCATCACAAAAACCAATCCGGTTAGCTATTTCAGGGATGACTCATGGTCACATAGCCTTTATTTTAGGCCGGAAAGACAAGAAAGATTTTCAGTTGGTGGGTGTCTGTGAACCCAACACCGAATTGGCACAACGGCTTTCAAAAAAGTATGGCTTTGATCCAAAACTGATCTATACCAATCTTACAAATATGTTGGACAAGGTAAAGCCTGAAGCGGTCCTTGCCTTTGGATCTATTTTTGAACACATGGCCACTGTTGAGGCATGTGCACCCCGAGGTATCCATGTGATGGTCGAAAAACCTCTTGCCACTAATAACTTTCATGCAAAAAGAATGGTTGAGCTGGCTGAAAAGTATCACATCTATCTGCTTACCGATTACGAAACATCCTGGTATCCCACCACTGCAAAGTCGTATCAATTGGTTAATGACAGTAATTACATCGGTCAGATCAGAAAAGTGGTTATTCACGACGGACATCAGGGACCCAAAGAAATTGGTTGTGAGAAGACTTTTCTGGATTGGCTGACCGATCCGATTCAAAATGGAGGAGGTGCCCTGATTGATTTCGGTTGCTATGGCGCCAATCTGATGACTTATTTGATGAAAGGGCAAACTCCCCTGTCAGTTACGGCAGTTACCCAGCATTTTAAACCTGAAATTTATCCCAAGGTTGATGACGAAGCAACCATCATTGTCAGCTATCCAAAAACCCAGTGCATTATTCAGGCCTCCTGGAACTGGCCTTTTGGACGCAAGGATATGGAAATCTACGGAGCCTCAGGTTATATCGTTGCTTTGAACAACAACATTATGAGGTTAAGGAAAGAACCTATGCAGGCTGAACTTACCAAACAAATTACTTCAAAGGATATTGATATTGATGTAGATCCTTTCTCCTATTTTGCTGATGTGATCAACGGAAAAGTTAAAATGACCAGTTATGATCCTTATGCATTACCCAACAATGTGATAGTCGTTAAAATTCTGGACGCAGCAAGAGAATCAGCTAAAACAGGGAAAACTGTCAAACTGAAAAAGTAAAATGAAACGAATATATTCCGTAATGATTGTGCTGCTGGTTTGCCAGTTGATTAGTCAGGCCCAGGAAGCCAAACGCATTGTGTCGCTGGTGCCTTGGGTCACCAAGAGTTTATACCTGATGGGCGAGCAACACCGCTTGGTAGGTTGCACCAGTTACTGCCCCGTTGAAGCATCCGATCATATCCCGGTTGTAGCCAATGCAATGAGTGTGAACATTGAAAAAGTCCTGACACTGAAGCCCGATGTGGTGATTGCTTCCTCTCTAAACAAACCTGAAACCATTGATAATTTAAGGAAACTGGGCATTAAAGTAGAATCGCAACCTTATCCAAAGTCGTTTGAAGAGATTTGTACCTATTTTATCCAGATTGGCGAGTTAGTCGGTCAGGGATTAAAAGCCAAAGAGATTGTAGCCGTTCAAAAAACCAGACTTGCAAGGCTTACAGCAACTATTCCCGCCGGCAAACATCCGAAGGAATTTATCCAGATTGGCGCCAAGCCTTTGTTTTGTGCGGTCCCTGACACCTTTATGGAAGATTTTATCCAATTCTCCGGAGGGAAGAACATTGCTGAAGAATTGAAACTGGGTAGTGTGACCCGTGAATATGTGCTAAAACAAGATCCTGATGTCATTTTTATTGTCACCATGGGTATTATGGCACAGGAAGAAAAGGATAACTGGCTCAGCTATAAAGCTCTTTCAGCAAGTAAAAACAGGAAGATATTCATACTCGATGCGGATAAGACCTGTAGTCCGACCCCAATATTGTTTGTGGATGCCCTGGAGGAAATGATTAAGCTGATGTATTAGGAAACGCTTATAGTTGGAAACAATTGACCATTTGACAATTGACGATTTACAGGAACCAGCGTGAATAATGGTAAATAGTAAATGACGAAATAGTAAATTAAGAGATGCAGAAAAAACACCTTCGGTGGGTAATTTATCTGGCCGGATTGCTGGTCCTGTTGGTCGCTTCCGTGATTCTATCGCTATCTGTTGGGGAGATGAACCTTGGGTTTTTTGATATATTCAGTATTCTCGGCAAGGGACATAGCAGCATGGAATATACCATAATCACCCAGATCAGGCTTCCGAGAGTACTTCTGGGCATTGCCGTTGGAGGAGCGCTTAGTTTGTCGGGTGTTCTTCTTCAAGGCGTTTATCGTAATCCGTTGGTTGAACCTTACACTTTGGGTATTTCGGGAGGTGCCTCACTTGGTGTGGCATTTGCCATTGTATTCGGACTACACCAGTCCATCGGTTCGTTTGTATTGCCCTTGAGCGGGTTTAGCGGCGCTTTCCTGATTATTTTTTTGGTGTATTCAATCAGTTCCCGCCACGGTCGAATCAATATTCAAAGCATGTTGCTTACGGGTGTCATGATCAGTTTCATTGCTTCCTCGTCGATGATGCTGCTCATGGCAATCACCAGTGCCGAGAACCTGCATGGGATCATCTTCTGGATTATGGGCTCGCTCGACGAACCCGATATGTCGCTCATCTATGTTGCCCTGGTGATGGCCTTTGCCTCACTTGCAGTCTCATACTTGTTTGTGCAGCCACTCAATGCCCTTCGGCTGGGTGAAGAAAAAGCCAAACACCTTGGGATAAACACCGACACGACCATTAAGCTTCTGTTTTTGATGGCTTCAATGCTGGCGGGTGTCTGCGTTGCAGTGGCAGGAGTTATTGGCTTTGTGGGCCTTATAATCCCTCACCTGATGCGTTTGCTGGTGGGCTCCGATTACAGGATTCTGCTGGTAAGTTCTTTTGTGTCAGGCTCTATTTTCCTGGTCTTATCGGATGTGATCGCCCGAACCATTATTTCGCCCAACGAACTCCCGATTGGCGTGATCACGGGTATTGCCGGAGGAATTGTCTTTTTACTGATGATGAGCCGGTCTGCGGCTCAATTAACGAGAAATAAATGACGATGAAGCTGAGCATCCTGAACATACAAAACCTCTGTTGCGGATATCCTAAATTTCAGCTATCCGATATTTGCATCGACATGCCGAAAGGTTCATTTGCAGGAATTATCGGGCCTAACGGATCGGGTAAGACTACGCTTTTTCGCGCCATCACAGGAACCCTGGGCATCAAATCAGGCAAAATCATGCTGGGTGATAAAAATCTTCGCACTCTTGGGCCTCGTCTTAGAGCTCAGAATATCGCCATTGTCAGCCAGTTTATCGATGCAGGCGACATCAGTGTGGAAGATTATGTGTTGATGGGACGAATTCCTTACCAAAGCCGGTTCAGTTTCTTTGAAAGTGAAGATGATTTGAGGATTGCCCGTGAATACATGACTATGACTGACACCTGGCGATTTAAGGACCAACTGATGTCGGAACTGAGTGGCGGAGAACAACAACTGGCCGCCATTGCCCGCGCCCTCACTCAAGAGCCGGAACTGTTACTGCTCGATGAACCTACCTCGCACCTCGATATTACTCACCAGGTGCATATCCTGAATGTACTTCAGCAACTAAACCAGGAATTGGGCCTGTCGGTCCTGATGGTGATACACGACCTCAACCTGGCTTCAGAATACTGTGACTGGCTTATATTGGTTAACCAGGGCAGTATCCACACCCAGGGGACCCCCGAGGAGGTGCTTACCTTTCAGAATATCGAGGATGTGTACCAGACGGTGGTGGTGACCCAGCCAAATCCCTTATCGGGTAAACCTGCAGTCTTCCTGGCCACTCAAAAGGTGTTGAAGGAAATCAGCGAACGGACGGGTAATCCTCAATAAATGTAGGCATTCATGCCAAATTATTCTCGCAAAAGCATTAACTTCACCTGGTATTTTTAAACATCCGCCTTATGAATCCGATGATCGATGATTTTATCAGTTCTAAAAGAATTGCCGTCGTGGGGATGTCCCGCTCAGGCAAAAAATTTGGGAACGTTGTAGGCAAAGAGTTGAAATCCAAAGGGTATGAAATTTATCCTATTCATCCCGACGTTCAGGAGATTGATGGAATGACCTGCTATCCTGATTTGAAAAGTCTAAGTGGAAAGGTGGATGGAGTATGGATTGCCATTTCACCCAAAAAAGTCCCGGCAGTATTGGAAGATGCAGCCGAAATCGGATTGAAGAACATCTGGCTGCAGCAGGGTGCCTGGTCGAAAGAAGTGCAGCAAAGCATCGATCAACTGGGCTTGCCGGTTGTTTCCAAAAAATGTATCCTGATGTATGCCCAACCGGTTCATTCAGTCCACAAATTCCATCGTTCGATCAAAGGGATCTTTGGAGGATTGTAACAAACTATTATTTCTTTGAAAAAGGAGCTAAACCTTTTTTTCATCCCTTTGGTTATAGATCCTTATTCAACAAATGAAAACTATGTCAACAATACAAACTTCAAAAGTAAAACTATACAACGGTGTTGAAATGCCCTGGCTTGGTCTTGGGGTATTCCGTTCAAAAGAAGGCGGGGAAGTTGAGAATGCGGTGAAAGTTGCCCTTGAAGCAGGTTACCGCAGCATCGATACTGCTGCTGCATATCAGAATGAACACGGGGTAGGCAAAGCCATTAAGGAAAGTGACATTCCACGGGAAGACATATTCCTGACCACCAAAATATGGAACAGCGACCAGGGGTACCGTTCTGCCTTTCATGCTTTCGAAAAAAGTCTTGACCAATTACAGACCGAATATATTGACCTCTATCTGATTCACTGGCCCAAAGGCGAATTGTCGTCCGAAACCTGGAAGGCTATGGAAGAACTTTATGAACAAGGCAGGATAAGGGCCATTGGAGTAAGTAATTTTTTACTCCATCACCTGGTATCCCTGATTAAAGATACTCAGATTAAACCAATGGTTAACCAGGTTGAATTTCATCCCAGGCTGATTCAACCCGAATTGCTGAAGTTCTGTCGGAACAATCAGATACAGTTGGAAGCCTGGAGACCCATCATGGAAGGAAAAGTGAACGACATTCCTGTCTTTAAGGCACTATCTGTGAAATACCAGAAATCACCCGTTCAGATTGTGCTGCGCTGGGACATTCAGAAAGGGGTGGTTACTATTCCCAAATCAGTCACCCCGGAGCGAATCCGCCACAATGCTGATATCTTCGACTTCGAACTAAGTCCTGAAGACATGGCTAAAATAGACAGTCTTGATAATCACGCCCGCATGGGCGCCGATCCTGATAATTTCAACTTTTAAGATCAATCTCTAAGACAGGACGATGCATCAAAGTAATTTCTGTCTATTCATACCTCAATGCCTCCACCGGATTTCTTGTTGCCGCCTTCCAGCTTTGCCAACTTACCGTTAACAATGCAATTCCCAGTGACAGCAACCCTGCCAGAGCAAAAATCCACCAGCTCAGTTCGGTTTTATAGGCAAAACTTTCGAGCCACTTATGCATTGCAAGATAGGCAACGGGAATTGCAATTATTGCGGAAATAAGTACCCAAAAGATATATTCTCTTGAGAGCAGGGTGAATATTTCAATGGACTTTGCTCCGTTGACCCTTCTAATGCCGATCTCTTTTGTTCTGCGTTCAGTCGTAAATGAAGATAAACCGATAAGCCCGAGACAGGAGATGATGATTGCCAGTAAAGAGAAGTATTTAAATATTTTGCTCATTCTTTGTTCTGTCCTGTACATAGTATCAAAATCATCATCAAGAAAATGAAAATCAATTGGTAGTCCGGGATTAAATGATTTATATGACTTCTTAATAGATTCAACAGTCGCAATTATTTTATCAGGTTTCATTTTGATATAGAAATTGTTAGACTGACCTACTTGCATTATGAGTGGTTCAATTTTGTAATGTAATGATCTGAAGTTAAAATCTTTCACTATTCCAATAACAGTTAATTTAGCTCCCCAGGGAGTTGTTATTATTTCCCCGAGGGGATTGTTAAACCCCATGATATTTGCTGCTTGTTCATTGAGTACTATTGCATTATTATCCGTTGAAAATTCAGAAGAAAAGAAACGCCCCTCCTTTAACTCAAGCTTAAAGGTTTTGGCATAATCCTCGTCAGCTGAAAGATTATAAAATAAAACATCTTCACCTTCTTTTTTCCCTGCCCAATTAAAACCGCCTGAAGTACCTTCGATGTTAACAGGGCTGTTGCCAATGGTTACACTCAAAATATCGGGGTTATTGCTGAGGTCTTTTTTTAATGATTTTAACCGTGGATCTCCGGGACGTGTGGGGAACATGAAATAACCAATATTATCTTTATTAAATCCGATATTCTTATTTTGCATATAGCTGAGCTGAGTTGAGACTATTATCATGCATATAATAAGCAGAACCGACAGCGAGAACTGAAAGATAACCAGAATTCTCCGGAATGATGCATTGGCCGGATTATTATTAATAACACCTTTAATAATATCCAGGGGCATTAATGAAGACAAATAGAATGCGGGATAACTTCCGGCCAATAAACTACAAGACAGCATAATGGTGCTTAAACCCATATATAAACCCGGACTTTGGTAATTAATATTCAAATGTCTGCCGATAAGATTATTGTAGCCGGGCAACAGGATTTCAACAAGAATTACCGCAATAACAAGGGCCACAAAAACAATAAACAGTGATTCTCCTAAAAACTGGATTATTAATTTCCGTTTGTTTGCCCCGGCTACTTTACATACGCCAATTTCCTTTGATCTCAGAGCTGATTGTGCCGTTGAAAGGTTCATAAAGTTAATACAGGCAATAAGGAGAATAAAAATAGCTATCAGACCCATAATCCTAACATAGGTAATGTCACCATTGCCACTGACATCATAGGTATATTTTCTGGAAGAAAAGAGATGAATCTTTTGAATGTTTTGGAGGAAAATCTCTGAATGCGATCCTTTGTCACGATTCTTAATGAAATTCAGAATTTTACTATCGACTATCTTACTGTCAGTTCCTTCTTTAAGTTCAATATAAGTATGAAATCGCTCATTCCAGTCATTTATGTGTGCCCCTAATTCAGTGAGCCACTCAATAGGAACTAAAAAATTAAACCGGATGTGACTGTTTTGTGGTAAACTCTTTACAACCCCTGTGACTGTTACAACATAACCACGCGAGGGTAATGTTTTTCCAAGTGCATCCTCGTTACCAAAGTACTTGTGCGCCATCTCCTCTGTAATAACAATGTGGTGAGGATCA
>Ga0302286_10000533_pt1 | contig 31041 bp, 32 predicted proteins | sample III_Fen_E2_3_FD_198765 | JGI IMG/M metagenome (GOLD analysis project Ga0302286, IMG submission 198765) | Peat permafrost microbial communities from Stordalen Mire near Abisko, Sweden - III_Fen_E2_3 | ecosystem: Environmental > Terrestrial > Soil > Wetlands > Permafrost | place: Sweden: Abisko...
GTTTGATCAGTTGCAGTCACAGAATAGTTCAAGTCTGAGCGAAGCGGAGACTTGGACTGAAAAGCAGAACAGTGCCGAGAGCCAGAAGGTAATTTCTAAGCACAACCGTATTCTTTGTCTGATTTCCTGTACTTAATATTCCTATCAAAGAATAAGGTTTATCATGGAGGATCTGCTTAGCTACTAAGGTTGAAAAACAGAAATAAGGTTTTTCTTTTTGTTGCATTGGGGGACAACTTTACGGGTGTGTCTTGTTATGAGTCCAAGTCTCCGCTTCGCTCAGACTTGAACTATGCAGTGGGTGCAATTGATTATACCTGGACGAGAAAGGGTTATAAATATAAAAGCAAATACAACTGAATGGAATAATCTAAATATTATAACAAATGCAAATCGTAAAAGAAAACATCATAACACGTTCAGAAGAAAATAAGCAAATAACATATTTCGACATTGTGATTGTGATTTTATCAATTTATGTTTTAATTACTCTGATTATTGATAGTTTCTTTAAATTAGCTCCTGAAGTTTCAAGATTGTTGTACTTAATTGATGATTTGATTTGTGTTATATTCTTATATGATTTCACTTATAGATTTATTAAAGCACCTTCTAAACTAAAATTTATGAAATGGGGTTGGATAGATTTTATATCCAGCATACCAACATTTGAATATCTTCGAATTGGAAGGTTAATCCGGTTAATTAGAGTATTTAGAGTATTAAGGGCCTTTCGTTCAGTAAGATATTTAACATCGCATATATTTAAAACCCGTACTAAGGGTACTTTTGCAACAGTATCATTGATTTCATTCTTAATGGTGATTTTTGGTTCAATTTCAATCCTACAAGTTGAGACAGCTCCAGAAAGTAATATCAAAACAGCTGAAGATGCTATTTGGTGGGCATTTGTAACAATAACAACTGTAGGTTATGGTGATAGATATCCAGTAACTACTGAAGGAAGAATTATTGCTGCATTTTTAATGATTACCGGAGTTGCTTTATTTGGAACATTTACAGGTTTTATTGCTGCTTGGTTTATGGGAGATAAATCAAATAAGGAAATTGAAAATAATTAATGAATTACCCCTTTTTCGTCCAAGTTTGATCAATTGCAGTCACAGAATAGTTCAAGTCTGAGCGAAGCGGAGCCTTGGACTGAAAATGTATATATGCATTAAAGACAATCCTCCATGTCTTAAGTTGAAGGGAAATATTTACTTAAATCTAAAAATAATATGCCAAGCACGGGTCAAAAACCTGGTAAAGGAACTTATTATTGTACTAAATGTGGTCAAGCTGTGACCTTAGACGATAATACAGACACATTACCTCCATGTCCGAAATGCGCCAATACCAACTTTAGGTAACTCTAATAGGAAGTTTGATGGTCTGTTGTATTATCAAACTTCTTTATATCGGGATTTGCTTAAGTTTTGAGAATAACCTTGTTTTTTAGTTAATAAACAGGACTTCATATATTAAACAACTCTATTTAAACTCTTAAAATTACTCAACTAAATCGACAGGTATGTTTATAAAGAAACTTTTCTTCAGCCTCTTCCTATTCATAATGCTACTTAGTTTTAATCCTGTATTGGGAGTAAGATATTCCGGAAGCAGGCATACTACAAGCCACGGAGGACATTATTCAAATGGCAGGGGTAGTTCCCATAGTGGAGGGCATTACAAGAACGCAAGGACTTACAATCATTATGGAAAACATAAGCGATAATAAGTATTAAAAATCCTTGTTTCGTGTAAGATTGGACTATGCAGTGGGTGCAAGGAATAAAACCCTTAGGAGAAAGGGAAGTAGGTATTGGTGAAAATTATAATTGAATTGTATTCTCGTATAGCTATAAATGTATTGTTAGGAAAATTACTAATTAAATATATAAGCCATGAAAGAAATAATTTTAAAAACAATCAACGATCCGGAGTTGATAATTGCATCAATTGCATTATTTACTTCAATTGTTTCAATCTTAATTGGAGCAATAGGTTTGAATATTCAACGAAAGCATAACAGAAAGAGCGTTTTGCCTTTTGGGTCAATAGACCTAGGTGATTATCAGGAGGATATAAATATTATATTATGGAATAATGGTACTGGTCCAATGATAATCAAATCATGTATCACTAAAAGCTCATCAGAGATAAAGCCTTATCCTGCTGATTGGATACCTGATGGAATTCATTTGTCTAATTTTGTGAGAGATCTTGAAGATCAAGTGCTATTGCCAGGAAACCCTATAACTCTACTTCAATATAAAGTTGATATAAATAATCAAGTTTGTATTACAAACAGAGATCAGATTCGTTCTATTCTTAAAGATTTAGAAATTGTAATTGAGTTTACGGATATTTATGATACCAAATTTAAAACAACAAAGAAACTGAATTGGTTTGGTCGATAATTTTAATGTATAGGTTGAGTAAGATGAATTTAACTTTTTTCGTCCAAGTTTACATATTTGCAGTCACAGAATAGTTCAAGTCTGAGCGAAGCGGAGCCTTGGACTGAAAAGCAGAACAGTGCCGAGAGCCAGAAGGTAATTTCTAAACACAACCGTATTCTTTGAGTGATTTCCGGCATTTAATATTCCTATCAAAGAATAAGGTTTACCATGGAGGATCAGCTTAGCTACTAAGGTTGAAAAACAGAAATAAGGTTTTTCTTTTTGTTGCATTGGGGGACAACTTTACGGGTGTGTCTTGTTATGAGTCCAAGTCTCCGCTTCGCTCAGACTTGAACTATGCAGTGGGTGCAAGGAATAAAACCTGGAGGAGAAAGTTTGATATTGTACCCTGTTAAGATACTATCAGTTGTAAACTGCTTAGGTTTTGAGATTTAGTAAACAAGAGTAAACCTAAATTTAATGCGGCATATTACGTCTATGAATAAAAAAATAATCTTAAGCATATTATCAGTCTTTATTCTCAACGTTGTCATGGGACAAGTGATTATTTTTCCTATTCCTATTGGTAAAGCACTTATGCCTGAACATGGCTTTCTTCCGGGAAGTAAATTCAAATTCTATCCAACCATTCGACAGTATGACCTCAAAGGGTTCAAATTAAGGGTGGAGGTATATGACGACCGGGAAACGGCAAAACTAACAAAAACCCATTGCTCGGATATCGAATTTACAAACACTTCCGAATTCACCAATCCCAATTGCATCTTTAAAGTAAGCCAGTATGTGGATACTTTATTGAAACAGTCAGGAGCTACTTTAGACTCAACCTCCACCGATACCCTTCAGGTCAGGCTTGAAGGAATCGATGCCAGGCTTATTGGGTTTGGTTATATCCGAGCGCATGGGCTCTGTCAAATTAAAGTCAAGTACCATGGCTTAGAAAAAACGTATTGTTCTGACATCACTGATGCCGATAAAAATTCACCAATTAGTCCCAATGCATTAGTAACCCGTAAGACTGCCACTCGAATAATAGCTTCTGCTTCCATGCGGGAAGTCATTGAACACTTTTTTGCGGACCTGGATGTAGGATCATACAAGTAGGCCTCTTTATGTCCGGGTAGGCTTTGTTGAAAATACAGGTATGTTCAAAACCTCAACTATGCAGTGGGTGCAAGGAATAAAACATGGAGGAGAAAGGGCCTTGGTTGTAAGGCTTTACATTAAAAATGGAAATAAATGAAAGACATTAAGCAAATATCTGACGAAATTTACGACAAAGAAAAAACAAAATCTTATCGTGACTTCATTGACAAATATAAACAGTATGAGTCTGAAATTGAGAATACCGACTATCAGTTATCACAAGAAATATACGACATATATTCTCAATTAATTGCTGACCTGGGAATTGCACTTTCAAATACTAAAAGCTACAAGAAAGCTATTCCAGTACTAAATAGAGCATTTGACCTTTTCTTAAACAATAAAAAATATACATCAGAGAAAATACATAACGTTGGATTTTATGAAGCATTATTGTACAATCGTGGAATTTGCAATATCAATCTTAACCATTTTGAATTAGCCAGAAATGACTTTGAATTATTAATGAAACTTTATCCCGACAATACAGAATATTCCAATTGGATAAAAGAGTTTAAAAATAAAAGACTTTATAAACTTAGAAATATAGTAATGTATATTTTAATTGGTTCAATCTTAATTCTAAATTTCTTTGACAGGGGAACAATCGAAAATGAAATAGTTCTTGGTATCGGATTATGTTCATTAGGTATTGAATTGGTTATTGAATTAACTGTTTATTTAAGAAGAAGGAATTACTCAACATAACTCGAAAATGTAGTAATTAGCTGATATAAAGTATCTAGAATATTTTATCCTGTACATGGTACATCAAGAGTGTCGGAAAAACAGGAATCCATTATTATACTAGATTGTCCGGACAGCCGAAGATAGCAGGAAGTTATAACCAAATAGAATTATACATGAAAATAATGAAAAGAATCGGTTTACTTGTACTGATTTTCATGCAGCTTTTAGTGCATTCACAAGATCTTATTATCTTGCGAAATGGTGACATTTTGAATTGCAAAATCACTAAAACGGATAGTTTGAGTGTCTACTACACCATTCGGAAGAATGACCGGAAGATAGATAGCTTTATTGAAAAGAATGAAATCAGAAGTTATCAGATAACCGGTATTGCCGATTCAATACCTGATATTCATGCTGCGAGTCGGAATAGGAATATTCAACAGGTCGTGCTGGATACCACGGTGTATGTGAAAAGGGTCACCAAATGGATTAATCTTATCACCTATTCCCAGAAATACGGGATACATGCGAATGGATGGGAGATTCAGGGTTATGGATATTTTTTAAAAAATGACAGCAAATGGATCCTCCCGATTACGTATGGAATAGAAGATTTCAAGATTAATCCTGATTATTTTAGCCAGTCAGGTTATCAGTCGGCACGAATGAATTATTACATGGTTGGGATCAGTCCTCTGCGGAAGTTAAATGATTATCTTTATGTCAATATAGGCTTGCAATTCCTGTTGGGAAGTGAATCGTTAGTTGATTACTATGGTAATGGGAGTACCAATGAGATATTCGGGATAGCTCCTTCCCAGGGCTTTATGTTTATTCCCAAAAGTAAAATAGGGATATGTATCGGAGTGGGAGTACAGGAAAAATTATTAACCTCAGCATTCTATCAAAATGATATTGGGTTAAAACTTGAGATAGGATTAAAATTTTAAAAACAACGAATTATTATTTTATAAACAATCAACAATCACACATTTATGAGAAAACTATTTTTTGTAATTCCGTTTATTCTGGTTGGCTGTACTGTAACCCAACGTATATCCTACCAGGTTAGTAAATTGCCGGTTACGACACAAAGTACTATCATTCCAATTCTGGTGGATGTAAGAATCCTGAATGATAACCGGGCACAGGAAAAAGAAAATGCTGTATTATTCACGGATGCTCATTCTACCAGAATTAATGGTAAGACGATGTGTATTAATTCAGAGAAACATTACAAAAAGGATTCTGTGTCAGCTCAAATGACCAGGATTATGGTGGAACATTTCAATAAAGCCAACTTGTTTAAAAAGGCTTACTGTAATAAAAGCAGTGAAAGCGGCTATTATTTAACAGGAAGTATAAACTATTATTACGGAGAGCAGGGTTTTTCGAAAGCAGCAGCCGTTGGTGCACAATTTGGTTTGTTAGGGGCATTAACAACTTCAGGAGCTAAAACACCGGGGAAGATAATTATTGATATTTCGGATATAAAGTTGTTCAAAAATGATGGAGTTTTAATCAAAGATCTCGGCGACTTTTATAAGGAATATAAAGAAGACCTGAGCGCAGATGCTTACTGTTGGTGCATTTACAATAATATCAATGAAAAACTAAAAGATTATAATACGCATTTGGTAGAAAAAATAAGAACCGATCTGGCAGATGTGAAATTTGACTGATATGTTTTTGCTCCTAATCATCGCAGTTGGTGAAAGGAATAAAACCTGGAGGAGAAAGTTTGATATTGTACCCTGTTAAGATACTATCAGTTGTAAACTGCACTTGTTATGAGAAACCTATAAAACCTTTATTCTCACGGATAATACCCTATATGGCGAGAAGTGGGAGTCCGATATGTGAAGTGATAAGAAAAGTATTGTGCAGGCAAGTTGCGCACCCGGTAGGTAAGGGGATTGAACCACTAAAAAAAACGAAATGAAGAAAGGACTATTTTTTATGATACTGCTTGTTTCCGGGTTCGGATTATATGGCCAGGATCATGATTCAATACCGCAGGCAGGCTTTTCCTTTACGAGAGGAACAAAAGTGACCATCCAACTGGTGCCGGTAGATTCGGTTCATTACAATTATCGCATTCTTAAATTTGAGGCCTATCATGAGGATATTGACCTTGATAATGATAAAAAGATCCTGTCGGATACACTTGCCGACGACCAGATAGAATTTGTGTTCAGTTACGGCAGATATGGAAAAGACGAAAAGGAAAAGGATCTAAAAATCGTATTGGAATTAAAAAGCGGGTTGAAATCAATTATTGATTACAAAGCAGATATACAAGTCCCAAATAAGGAGTTTGCACCTACTTCGGTAGTAGAGCTGCTTCCTAACGTGAAAACCAGGGAGTATTGGCCTTATCAAATAGACAATATTGCGTTGCATAGTTTTCATAAAAGTGAGTTGAATAGTTATTACAAAAATAAATAGTTGTTTTGGGTCCTGGTCTCCTCTTTACTCAAAACTATACGGTGATTTATGATTTCAGTATTTACAACATAACGATATACACTATAAACAATGGAAATGACACCTGATGAAAATGAGATTGAGAATGAAATGCCGGCCTGTATCTGTCACCAGAAAACAGAGTATTGTCAGGCTTATTTTGGGGCTAGCAGCAACTATTATTTACCTGTAATGATTGACTTTGAAAGGGGTAACAAATTTAGCTTTAATGTATGGGCTTTTTTTTGCGGCATGTTTTGGCTATTGTACCGCAAGCTCTATATAGCGGTTCTGTTGTTTGTTATCACTGCCTTGCTTAAATCACTTATCGAAAAGTGGGCTATAAGTTACTGGGGCCTGAACGGGGAAATCAACAACCTGATCCATTTAATCACCACATTAATTTTAGGGATCATCTTTGGGTATACCGGCAATTACTTTTTGATGCGGAAGGCACAGGATCAGATTGCACAGGTTTTAGCTGCGGAAACTGATGAGGACCTGATTCTGGATAAGCTGAAGAAAGCAGGTTCGGGAAATACGTTGGGTGTGACATTGGTACTGGTTTTTGTTGTTGGATTTTATGTGTATGCTGCTGTACACGGCAAGATATGGGGATAAGTGCAGGCTGATAGAAGTTTAAAACTGCAGGTTCTGAGTACAAGTCGCTGCTATCGTCAGACTTTTATTCCGGAGTGCATGCCCGGAATTATGCTGCCAGAATGAGAATGTGAAGGAATGGGTAAGTCCCAAGGAATAGGAAAGAGCCCGAAACATCCTTAAAAGAGTAGGGAGCGTCCGCCGAAAAGCTAGAGAGTAGGCACTAAAACAAAAATAATTTATTTATGAAAAAAGGTTTATTGAAAATGTCATTTATTATTGCAGTTACTCTTGTGATGACCTCGTGTTACACTTTTACTGCCACCGTTGGTAATGGTCCTCAAACAGGAACTACCGTTGTAGCGCACAACCATTACCTGATTAATGGACTGGCGCCTATTTCAACTGTAAACACAAAGGAATTAACAGGCGATGCAAAGGATTATTCAATAACTATATCCCATTCGTTTCTTGATGGCTTCCTGGCAATGTTGACCAGTGGAATTTACACCCCAACAACAATTACTATCACCAAGTAAACTCAAAATGGCATCACGACAGGTTCGGACAGAACCTGCCGTGATGATTTTAAACGGAACAATATGAAATACGTATTACTTGCAGTAGCGATACTGCTCATTGTCTATCCCCTGTATGCCATCGTGCAATGTCTGGCTGTGCTAGGCAGTTTATCAAACTACGGAATAGGAGTTTTTGTCGGGGGCTTAATCCTGTTATTCTCAGGCTCTATCATCCTGTACTTAACCCTCAAATCATTTAAACAAAAAAAACAATCACAATCATGAAAAAAGGAATGCGTATAATCAGTTTTTTTATGGCATTGGTGCTATTGTGTGCAAGTTGTACCAGTACCACCCTGATCCAATCCAATCCAAGTAAGGCAAAAGTATACCTGAATGGTGATCTGGTCGGTGAAACACCGTATCGACACAGTGATTCGAAGATTGTAGGAAGCTCGATGGTGTTAAGACTCGAGAAGGACGGCTATAACCCTTTGGTGCGAACCATCACCAAAGATGAAGAGGTGAATGTGGGTGCCATCATTGGCGGCCTGTTCGTTGTTGTCCCTTTCCTGTGGACCATGCAATACCAGCCTGTCCATACCTACGAATTAAAGCCTTCGACCGTAGAAGATGCAGCAAAACCTTCGACTTTGGAAGAAACTGCAAGGCCCGAAATCCGGTATGTTCAACCGTATCCAAGATCCAAGGCTGACAGACTCCGGGAATTTAAAAAGCTTCTTGATGAGAAAGTTATCACTGCCGACGAATTTGAAAAAGAAAAAGCAAAGGTGCTTAACGAGAAAGAGTAGGAGGAAAGGGAACAACCTGATCACTGACTCACGGCTACCGGTGTGCATTTCCCGATACTGAGTGTGGAATGGGAATAAAGCAGTATGAGGATGAGCAATTATGAAATAAAAACCCAAAACTTCTGCGGATGAAAAAACTCTTGCTACTCATATTTCTACTCTGTCCGGTACTCTCTTTCTCCCAGGGTATTGTGATGAGAGCAGGCTATTCGTTCAGTCCTGAAGATGGGCTCTTGATATTGCCACCCATACATCTCTCTATGGAATATCAGTTTACCTCCCCAAATACAGGCTATATCGGGGTATGTACCGGTGGAAGCATCGTGATAGCGGCCTGGGGTGGTATCGGCCTTTATTATGGATACAAACTGAAGTCTTTTTTTATTGAAAATAAGTTCAACTGGTTTCTGGTATCGGGCGAAGAGTATTCTGGACGAAAGGGTACCAGCCAGTTTTCGATAAATCCAAAGATAGGTTTTGAAAAGTACCATATGTATATCAAAGCAGGGCCTTACTTTGGAATCAACGAAAAGCAGGAGAACCTGCTGAACATACAATACCTGCATATCGGACATGTGATTATTGATGTGGAAGCAGGATTCTATCTGAATGTGAATGAAGATGTAACTAATATTAAAAGATACCGATCCGGGCAATTTAGATAAGTACTAGAAACCAAATAATGTCGTATTATTTAAATGTAAATAAAGGAATAAGGGTAAGATTTATTTGTTTGACATTTCTACTAAGGGTTTAAAAACAAAAATATGGTACATCCCGGTTTATCGGAAAGGTTTTTAATTTAAATCCCTTATATATTGAGTTAAACCCCTCGTAGAAAAACAATCTACCCCATATCCAAATCCTTATTCTCTTTATTAGAAAATCTGTTTAGTGGCTTTTTTTCAAGAAATAGATTAGGACAATATATTGTTTCAGTTACTTGATGCTGACTTCAAGTAAGATTATTTGGACTATCCAGTGTCAGGGATTAAATAAGGAGGAGAAAGTATAAAAACAAAGGCATTGGCTATCGGAAAAATATATTTCAACAACAGTTTGCCCTTTTGTACGTTTAATAGTCATGGTTACCAGATCCCGGGGATATTCTTATCCACCGGGATTGACCATTCGTAGAGCATTAAGGAGTGAAGTTACTCAGGAGCAGAAGGGAATAATGATCGCAAATTGTAATTGCAGGAGAGCAAACGAACAAAAATTAGATCCTCTTCGTTGTATGTTTTTTGGCGTATGGCATTTAGGCTTATCAGGTTGAGTTCGGTCTGTTGAAAAAAAAGGACCATGAAGTGATCAGATTATTAAGTGCAGGAAAATCAAACAAAGAATAAGGTTGTATTACGGGTTACGATCCGTCTACCAAGGTAAAAAAAATAATAAGGTCTTATCTGTAAAAAAGGAACATAACAAAAAATACGATTGAACTGGTTGTAAAGGATTATTAAACACGATGCTATTTGTCTTCACCTGCTAAACCGAAATAGGTAACTGTTATTTCATTGAATTTAACTTTAAAATTAAAGTGAAAATGAATCAAAGAAATCTATATTGTATGAACATTACGGCACATCAGTTGAATCCACTTCGTCGTATCCTGCTTTGGGGTCTGGTATTTGGATTCTTCAGTTGCAGCACGACGCGGCACATTGAAAAGAGGGGGAGTAACAAGGTCTATAACAATTTTGGACTGAATAAAGAGCGGAAAGATAATGCAGCCCTTTACCGGGAAGCCGCTTTGTGGTTGTATGTTCCGCATGTGGATGGGGGTACGTCGCGGAATGGCACGGACTGTTCGTATCTGGTGCATCACATTTATAAAACCGTTTACCATAAAACCCTTGAAAGGCATTCGGGAGGGATGCTGGCAAAAAACTGCAACAGAATCGACAAGAGCAGCCTGAAGGAAGGGGACCTGGTGTTTTTTGATACCCTGGGCAGGTCGGGGACGAATGTCAGTCACGTAGGCATTTACCTGAAGGATCATAAATTCCTGCATACCTCCACCTCCAAGGGGGTTATTGTCAGTGACCTGGATGAAGCCTATTACCGCAAAACCTGGGTGAGCGGAGGGAGGGTGAAATGAGAGAACCTGGCCTGAACCGGATTACACTCCATCTCATTCATCAGGTTTATCCATATAAAATTAATTGTAAAAAATAAAGTCTGTGTGGAAGAGCTAAAATATACTGAAATCACGGGTAAAGTCATAGGTGCAGCCAGGGAAGTTTATAAAGTCCTGGGAAATGGTTTTCAGGAAGAAATGTACCGAAGGGCCTTAGCGATAGAATTGCCTCTCTTTGATTTGAATTATACATGGAAACTTGATCAGGTGATCTATTACCGGAATATTCGCCTAGGAACCCAACGAGAGCATTTCTTTGTGGAAGATAAAGTCTCAGTTGAAATTAAAACAGTGATAAAACTCGAAGATGTACATCTGGCACAAGCACTCAATTACCTGGAAGCCTATAATCTCGAAGAGGGTTTGTTGATTAATTTCGGGGGTGAGAGCCTGGAATTTAAAAGGCTGATCAATACAAAATACAGACCGGGATAAAGCGGCTGAAGAAGATTCCCCTTTGAGTCGTTCAACATAATCAATCTCTTAACCCGATAACCGTTGTCAAGGCTATTTTCCTAACAATTAAAAACCATAAGATTATGAAAAAGGTAACAATCGTATTGCTATTTTGTCTTGGGGTATTTACAGGTAGTATGGCACAAACAAAGCAGGAATCGATCAGGGAGCTGTTTCATCTGATGCGGGATGATTCTACTTCTCTGAAGATTATGAATTCAATGGTGCCAATGCTTACCCAGAAAACGAGCCAGGACATGGATTCAACCGCCAGGACCAAGTCGCAGGAATCGATGAAGTCAATCATGGCAGCAGTTACAATGATTATCGCGAAGGTAAAGGATGACAGGCTGAAACTGTATGACCGGTATTTTACCCAAGATGAAATCAATGAGATGATTGTTTTTTATAAATCGCCGGCTGGGAGGAAGTATGTGAGTGTGAAGCCGGAAATCACCAAAGAAATTGTGATGAAGGTGTTCAAGGAATACCTGCCTGAAATGGAGAAGGAAAAGAAGGCAAAACCAGTAGATCAAGAGAATAAGGATTAAAAACAAGGAACTGTTTATATTCCGTAACTGGAGTCCCGGAAGTCGCGTTATTTCATACATGCGAGAGGGGCTCTTTGAGTATCTGCTAAACAGCTGAGAATTAAAATATCAAGTATGAATACAACTTTAAAACTACTTTTAGTCGCCTTGTGCGTTTTATTTTTCGGTTGCAACAACGATGAAAATCAACCCGGTGGTGCAAGTTCCATAACCAACGATGGAGTGTTGAGCGGGAAGATCGTGGATTATGTGCCAAACCCGATTGATTCGGTTATGGCATTGGGAGAATCGTTTAAGGAAAAATGGTCAGGCAGTATAGTCTCAACAGGCGATTTTTCAGTTCGGATAACTGTACCTGAATTGTCGAAGTTCGGTACGATGAGCGGTCTTACCGTGAGCGATTCAACTGCTATGACAGGCACAATATATGTTTATGTATATAGGAATAAAAGGTTGACAGGAGTGCTGAAAAAAAGTAATTATGACACCGACACTATCTCAAAAGCAGGTATGTCTTATTCTTCGTTTGTATATTCCGACCGGGCTTTTACAGTAAAAGGTACGCATCTATTTACCAATAAATCGGATAACATGACCTATACGAATAATGATACTTATCAAATAACCCTGAAAAAAGGTTGGAATGAGCTGGTATACAGGATAAATAACTCTACGATAACGACTAACAGCATCTCATCATCCACCACTTTATCGAATACCATTCCTTCCGATCTTCAATGGTACATTTTTAAATTATAATTTTCGAATGATCAGGAAGAGCTAACCAAAAAAACAGGTGGATGGCGATAAGCTTTTTCTACTTGAGTCGCTCTGCCAGAGTTCTGTTATACGGAAAAATGGCCTGAACGATACCTGATAAATCCCCGGAACTAAAATCAGACCTGTTGTCCCAATTCCAACAAATAAACCATATTCCATGATGATTGATAGAAATAAAATAATCCCCCTGCTAATGTTGTTGGGAGGGCTCCTGTGCGCTTGTACTACTGTGAAACAATATAACTCTCAAATCAACACCCTGAGGGCAGAAAAAAGCCTTAAAATGGACGTTGAATTTGCGCAGCATAAACTGGAACAACTGCACCCCGACCTGTATCGTTTTATCTCGAAGAAAGACCTGGAGTATAAGTTCGATAGCCTGAAAGCATCAATTACGGCTCCTATGACCAGTAATGACTTCTACTTCAAACTAAGTCCGGTGATTGCATCCATCAGGCAGGGACATACCCTGACCCTGCCCTTAACCCCTCAATTAACCTCATCCCGGAAGAGGATCGTGAGAACCAAGGGTATGACACCCCTGGCGCTGTATGAGTATGAACTGTTTGATAACAGGCTTTATCTGGTAAAAGACAATTCGGATGACCAGCATATCCGGCCTGGTACCGAAGTGCTGCTGGTGAATGGTGTAAAGCCTGCGGATATCCTTTCGAAATACCGGAATACCTTTGCCTCTGACGGATACAATACCACGTATATCACCCGCAAGCTGGGCAGGGGTTTTACACGCTATTTCCATTACGAGTATGGGATGATGGACAGCGTAACCTGTACACTTTCCTATAAAGACACGATCAGGACTATTACCCTGCGAAGGCCTGATAAACCAAAAATACCGGAGGTAAAAAAAACGAAAGCCGAGGTGAAGACTGAAAGACAGTTGCAACAGACGGAAAGAAGGAAAAGGCAGTTACAGGGGTATGATCCGATAAAGAAAATGTACAGCAAGCTGTTAACCTTCCCGGTAAAGGACAGTACTGTGGCCATTCTGAAGATTGCGGATTTTATGAAAGGAAATTATTCCAGATTCTACAAAAACAGCTTCAACTTGTTGGATTCGTTGCATACCAAAACACTGATCCTCGACGTCAGGGACAATGGGGGAGGGCATGTACGCGAGATAAACACCCTGTATTCGTACCTGGCCGACAGTAGTTTCAGGTTGGTGAATAAATCGGAGGTAACCTCCCGGACAAGCCTGTGGCATTTTGGGTATTACCATGATAACCCCCTTTGGATGCAGGCTATTCAAACTGTCTTCCTGCCTTTTGTCGCGGGGATTGATCTGTATACTCTCCTGAAAACAGGGAAAGAGCATGATCAGAAAATATACTATCCATTAAAGGAAAGCAAGGTGACCAACATCCGGAAAACCCGTTTTAAAGGCTCTGTATATGTGCTGATTAACGGGGGATGTTTCTCTGCCACCTGCTTGTTATCCTCCAACCTGAAAGGATCTAAAAGGGCAACCTTTGTAGGGGAAGAAACAGGAGGATCGTATAACGGATGTGTGGCCGGTATATTGCCTGTGAGCCGGTTACCGACATCAAAACTAGGGTTGCGGTATGGATTGATGAGCATTCAAGCCCCCTATACTTCAGGGCCAGATGGAAGAGGGATCTTTCCGGATGTAGAGATTCGACCTATCCTGGAGGATCGGATCGAGGGAAGAGATCCTGAATTAGAATTTGTATTGACGCAGATAACACAGATTTGCGCAGATAAGAGATGAGATGAACACAGAGAACACTGGTTTGAACAGATAAGATAGGAGCTAAACACTGATTGCACAGATAAAAGGGATTAACGGAGATAAAAAATAATGTACTATTTTCTAAATGCGAACGATTGATAAAACCGATTGATAAAGAGCCTACCAAAAAGATATAAATGAAAGCCAGTTGTTTCCAATTTAGACTTCGAGTCAGTCAGTCATAAAAGTATTTTAGGTTTAATAATTTTATTCTTTAAAATGATAAACCTTACTGGAAATATGTTGTCCATCAGATTATAAACTGAATTATTTTGTGATCAGTATCCAGCATCTTACAGTTTGAATGCTCCAAAAGAACTAAACTTTTTTGTGGACTGTCGCCCTTTAAAGCATACTCGTAAAAATAATAAAACATAAATAATAGAACCTAAACAATAGTTTTTATTTATCTTTGAATCTTTAAAGGTGTAAAATATTCTTTTCATAATAAACTGTCTTTCTGTTGCGACTACCGTTGCCTTAAAAAGGCGCTGGAATTGATAAGCAGAGTAGGGGTTCAGTTGGTTGTTTAAGGAGTTGTCCACCCAGAAAGTTCAGGAGATTTAGTGTTTTTACCAATATAGAGTCCGGTTACAGTCATAATTAATTATTCATATATCCTAAAAAGAGAAGAATATGAAAAATAAAAAAGTAATTGACATGATTTTGCTTCGTCAGCAAGCAGAAGATCAGATTGCCTTGCAGCCTCTTGAATCCGATCTTACTATGTCGGTGATGGATATCCTGAAACTAAGCCATGAATTAAGTGTGCATCAGATTGAATTAGAGATGCAGAATGAAGAACTCTTGCTTCGGAATGAAGAAATTGAAAAACAAGCCCTGGAATTAGTCCTTGTGAATAAAAAACTAACCCTTCAAAATAAAGAAATGAATGAACGAACCCTGGAATTGATTAAAAAATCAAAAGAACTGGCTGATTTCAACAATTACTATATCGGCCAGGAAAAGGAGATCGTACAACTGAAAAAGGAAGTGAATGGACTGTTGGAAAAAACGGGGAGTAAAATAAAGTATCTGCTAGAATAAAAGGTAGCCCGGCGATAGAGAATCTGCAACTTCCTTCTATCCATTGATTGCCTTCAATAAAAAAACAATAAATAATTAATGAAAAAAACAATAATTGCTTGCCTGACTTTGTGTCTCTTTGTCAACGGGATGAGTCAGGATAAGAAATCAACTGCCCTTTTAAAAGAACTGGCAGAAAACGGTTGTAATTGTGTGGATACGATCAATACTGACAATGTATCCAAAGAAGTCGTTGCAAAAGCTATCAGTACCTGCATTGATGCCCAGGCACGAGCGTATCAACTGGGTTCGAAGCTATTTCAAGCCGGACTTTCGACAGAGCATAAAAAAAAGGACGTAACTGTAATGATAAATACGGACAAGGATTCGAAAGAATACAGGGAGTCTTATTTTCAACTGGAGCGATACATGATGGATAACTGCAAAAACCTGAAAAAAAAGATAGGAGCTTCTGATGTGATTGATAATAAATCGGTATCCATGAATCCAATAGCACAGAAATACTATTCAAAAGGTCAAAAGGAATTCAAGAAAGAAAATTATAAAAAGGCCATAACTTTTTATACGAAAGCATTAGAAGTTGATTCGGTTTTTGCATTTGCCTGGGATAATATCGGCATCTGCAGCCGAAAATTGAGTGATTATGATGGTGCAATACGGGCTTACAAAAAATCATTGGAATTAGATCCAAACGGACTTATGCCCTTGCAAAATATAGCAGTGGCATATAAGTTTAATAATGAATATGAAAAAGCCATTTCATCCTATCAAAAACTGGCAGAACTGGATCGTAATAATCCCGAAGTTTATTACGGAATCGGAGAAACCTATACCTTGTATCTCAAAGATTATGAAAAAGGACTTGAAAATATATGTAAAGCCTATAATTTATACATGGCGGAAAAATCACCTTATAGAAGTGATGCCGAGAAAATTATTTCTGTGATTTATGTAGAGATGAAAAAACAGGATAAAGTATACCGATTTGAAGAAATATTGGATGAAAATGATATCACAGCTGATTTTAAATAAGAAAATCAGGCTTATTTAAAAATAAACAGATCTGTGCGTTATCGAAACAGACTCATCGATACTCCACGGTCGACCATTCCTATATTTTCCTTCATGAGTCGGATTAACCTTCAAGCCCATCATAGTTTTCAGTCTTGATACCAGGTCCTGAAAATGGCCAACAATTCCATTCTCCATACACACTTTCAACGAAGATTGTACTTTTAGAGATACAACCTTATTTTAGCCGAAAACTCACAACATACGGCCTGGAAGTACTGCATCAAAAAAATAAAAGTACAATAACAGTTATAGTTTGTATCTTAAAACAAAATTTAATTATCTTTGTGATCTAATAATTACACTAAAAGGACGGACTGGGATATATAATGTGTGTGTATTGTATTGCTTATGAGGTTGTTAAGTAGTTTTGCATACCCCCGGTTAGCTGTTGTCAGGGAGGATGGTATTTTTCTGCATGATTGGGGATTGATCCCATCGTGGGTCTGGAATCAGTTAACAGCCAATGATCTGCGTACTAAAACCCTGAATGCAGAAGGAGAGGCTGTATTTGAGAAGCCAACATTCAGAGAAAGTATTGCCCAGCAACGCTGCCTGCTTCCTGTAAGCGGGTTCTATGAAAGACGGGAAGTAAACGGTGTGAAATATCCGTATTATATTCAACATAAAGAACAGGATTATTTTTCGCTCAGATCGTTGTACGATACCTCGATCAATAAAGATACCGGTGAGATTCGGAATACCTTCAGGATCATAACGACCCCTGCCAATGCCTTGATGGAAAAGATTCATAACCTGAAAAAACGAATGCCGCTCATTCTTTCCCCTGAAAATGAAATGAAATGGCTTGAACCCGGACAGAGGCCCGAAGAGAAAAAAAAGATTAAAGTGTATCCGGAAGCAGGGATGAAGGCGTATGCCATCTCCCGTGATGCCAATAATGCCCACCAGAACCGGGATGTCCCGGAGATAATGAAAAAGGTGATGTATCCTGGATTGGCAGATGTTTAAGACGAAAAACCCGACAGGAACAGCAAGCCAGTTATACGGTTAGCCTATACGTACAGGCTTTAGATTGAAAAAATATTTAATATAATAACATACTAATCAATACTATAAAATTATGTTAAAAGGAAAATTACAGGGATTTCTGTTTTTGCTGGTCGTTTTATTCTGCTTTATGCAAGTGGCAACTGGACAGTCATACCAACAAGGATGGAATGCGTTTGCAAAAAACAATCGTGTGGAAGCACGTACTCTATTTAAACAGGCTATAACTGTCGGCGAATCGAAAGAAGATGCCCTGCTTAGCCTGTGTTTGCTGGACTGGACTGAATCGAAGCTGGATGCAGCCTTTGATGACTTCTGTAAGTTCTATGAAATCAGCGCGAATCCTTATCCCTATTTATATTCCATGAGCGGGCTGCCTTTTCTGTTTGAATCAACTGACATTCTTACACAGAAAAAACTTGACTTCTTTGGTAAAATAGTAACTGATCCCCGTATGAATGGTACCCTGAAAGCCATGATTTATGAGCAGCTTGGGCAGTATTATGAGAAGCTGAACAATATGAAGAAAGCCAAGGAATGGTATGCAAAAATGGGTGTAATCACCCACTGGCAAGTACTTGGAACCTTTGACAATACTTCAGGCAGCGGATTTTCAAAAGATTGGGGAGCCTTAACCCACGCAAAGAGCAGTGATGTTTTTAAGAATAAGGTTGATGCTGAAATAATATGGTATACACCTACATTTAACAAACCTAATAACTGGTTCTATTTTGATTATTATTTTTATCTGAATAGCGCTGTCATGTACGCCCAGTCCTTTGTAAACAGTCCGGTTGACCAGGAAGTATACCTGAGAACAGGGACATCTGGATCGTTGAAGGTCTGGGTGAATGATGCATTGGTATCCTCTGTTTCCGATGAACGAAATTGCGATATGGATATCTATGCCTGTAAGATTAAACTCAACCAGGGAGCTAACCGATTGCTGGTGCAGATAGGGCAAAGTGAAATAGACCAGGCTAATTTTCTATTGCGATTGACAGATGAGTATGCGAACCCTATACAAGGTTTAAATGATGCGTCAACTTATGCGGACTATCAAAAAACGGAAAATCACTCCGATCAGGAACTGTTGCCATTCTTTGCAGAAGCATTTCATAAAGAAAAGACAAAACAAGAACCAACCAATCCATTGTATTCCTTTCTGCTGGCTGAAACCTATTTGCGTAATGATAAATCCTATGAAGCGACCAAGGTATTGAAGGCACTTCAGCAACAGAGTCCGCAGTCATCATTGATATCTTACCGGTTGGCTGAAGCCTATACACGCGCAAAAAACCAGACTGATTTTGATAAAGAGATTGAAAATATGAAACAATTCGATCCCAATTCGTTTAATAGTCTTCAGGAAGCTTACCACGAAGCCATCAAATCGGAGAAATATACCATTGCTGCTGATATCTGCAAGAAAACCAAGGAACTGTTTGGGGAAAGTGTAACAACTGAGAATTGGGATTTAAGTATTGCCAACTATCAGAAAAAGTATCCTGAAGTGATTGCCATGGCAAAAGTCCTTTATAAAAAGTATCCCTATAGTGAAGAATATATGAACTTAAACTATGAGGTTGAAAAGAATGTCTCAAACAACTCAAAATCGGCCACTGCAGTGCTCGAAAATTATTGCCGCAATTATTTTAGTTCAGAAGCCCTTGAAAACCTTTCCAAGTTGTATTTTGATCAGGGAAATCCCCAAAAAGGATTATCTGCTTTAAAACAAAGACTGGATATCATGCCGTATGCAACGGGTTACCTGGACGATCTGGCAACCCTGTTGTTTAATAAACAACGCTATAAGGAAGCCTTGTCTGTAACTGACAAGATGGTAGCATTGTCACCATATCTACCCGGGGTTTACAATACAAGAGGATATATTTTCAAAAGCATGAAAGAAGATGATAATGCGAAAGACAATTTCAGAAAATCTATCTATTACGGGCCGACCTCCTATGATTCAAGATCACAGTTGAGGTTGCTGGAAAACAAAAAGGAAGTGAATGAGCTGTTCCCCAAAATCAATCTCGATGATTTGATCACAAAGTCACCATCATCAAAAGAATATCCACAGGATAATTCATTATTACTTTTAAATGATAATCAATTAGTTGTTTATCCGGAAGGAGCAAAGGAATATCGTTACGAACTAGCTATCAAGATTTTGAATAAATCCGGTGTTGAAAAATGGAAGGAGTACACCATAGGCTATAACGATAACTCCCAGAAACTGATTATCGATAAATCGGAATTGATTAAGGCGAACGGTACAAAAGTTAAAGCTGAAACAAATGAAGATAATGTGGTGGTGTTCAGTAATCTTGAAGTGAATGATGTGCTCCATTTGGAATATCGCATACAGGATCTTTCGACAGGAAAGCTGGCCAATCATTTTTTCGACCGTTTCTTATTCCAGTACAGGATTCCAACCGTCCTGAACAGGTACAGCATATTAGTGCCTAAGAACAAAACTTTCAACTATATAGTCAAGAATGGAAACATTGAACCGATGATAAGTGATGTAGAAGATATGAAATTGTACCAATGGGAATCGAGGAACCAACCTGCTGTTCTGAACGAACCTTATATGAGTGCCCTGACAAGCATTGCACCTACTTTGTATTACAGCAGCATGCCTGATTGGAAGTATGTAAGTAACTGGTACCATGATTTGTCGAATAGTAAATTTAATACCGATTATGTGCTGAAAGAAACAGTCTCTAATTTACTCCAGGGAAAAGAGAACTTGAGCTCACTAGATAAAGTTAAGGCATTTTATAACTACATTCTTGAAAACATTACATATTCCAACGTATCATTCCTACATAGTAATTTTATTCCCCAAAAAGCCTCACGGACTATTACCACCCGTTTAGGTGACTGTAAGGATGTCTCCACACTATTTGTAGCGTTGTGTCATGAGGTTGGCATTAATGCTAACCTGGTTCTGATATCCACCAGAAATAACGGAAACAACACTTTGCCGCTTCCATCAGTCAATTTCAACCATTGCATTGCACAATTAAATCTGGATGATAAAACTTATTACCTTGAATTAACAGATAGCAAACTCCCTTTTGGTGCTGCACTTACACTCGATCTGAAATCCGATATTTTACCAATACCTTTTATCGACAATAGCATTGGTGATAAGTTACTAACCATGGATATGCCATTCCGTCCAAAGAATTTAGTAAAACGCATTCATACCATCACTCTGTTGAATAGAGATCTGCAGATTGCACGGAAATCAGTTTATTATGAATCATTCGCTTCCATACTTCGCAGGTCTTATCGGAATATTGGCAGCGAAGAGCAATTGAAGAAAATGAGCCAGGCTGTTGCTTCCGATTTTACGGTTCCCATTAAGGTGACTGGTTTGAAATTTACGAATCTCGATAATCTGGAAGATAGTATGACCGTACAATACAATTTAGAAATTAAAAATATCATGCAGGAGGTTGCCGGAATGAAGATACTTAATCTTCCCTGGACCGGGAAGTTTAGTTCCTTGGATATTGTTGCCGAAGATACAAGAAAATATCCCCTGGAGTTATGGTCATTCCTGAATGATGATTTGAACGTGGAAGTAATGAATATTTCCTTGCCTAACGGGACGGGATTTGTAGAAATCCCCCAGGATGTCCATGTTGAATGTGCCAATGCCAGTTATCAGTTGACATTCGATACAAGGACTCCGGGCATGGTGATTATCCACCGTAATTTTACACGAAAAACCGAACAGGTGACCCCGCAGGAATATCCTGCTTTTAGGGACTTTATTCATCAGGTTAGTGAATCGGACAATAAACAATATGCCTTAAAATAAGAGACATGAGTATTAAACAAAAGAGGAATTGATAAGATATATTCCTCTTTTGTTTCTATTGTGATTTGTTGAATCGGTTAAGTTTTACATCTTCAAACAAAGTCATACTTGTTGGACATTTATCTACTAAAAAAGGGGATATTCCGAAGAATATCCCCTGGCTGGTTTGATTTTGAATGAACAAAACAGGTAACTACAATGATTCCGGGATTTCGAATGCTACGTCTGATTTGTTGCGGCTCTTTTTTATTTGCCAGGAATAAGCCCAACAACTAGTTGCAAAATAAACGACGGTTTGAATCCACAAACTTATATATTCGAACGAAATATGGCTTAAATCAGCACCCAATGTATTGATTTTGATATAACCCTGAGTTCCACATGTGGAAGGAAATATCCATGCAAATGCTCTCCAGAATCCGTTGATGTTTGATTGCGGCCACGATACACCACTTAAAAATAAAAGTATAAGCGACATAAACATGAAAATTACCATGCCGGTTTCCCTGTGTGGTAAAAAAACAGACACTGTCATGGAAAAAAACACAGATGCCAGCAGAAAAGGAACCATTAACATCATAATATCAAACGGGATACCGATATGCGGTAAATTAAATACACGTGGTATTATCATTAGGATGAAAAATGACCAGGCTGCATACATGACAAAGTAACAGAAGCTTTTACCTATAACGACCATGAAAGTCCCACCCCGGTGAACCGAAGAATTGACTAAAACATGAAACCGGTTTTCTCCTCGTGAAGTTCCAGCTATGATTCCGATTCCAAGAAACAGGGTCTGAAATATAATGAGGATGAGCACTGCCGGCATCAGAAAACTGGCAAAACCGGTGCTTTCGTTATAAAGTATTATCCCTTCGTATGGAATTGGATTGGAAATGATTGTTGCCAATTCACCGGTAATGCCATTTGCATTTAATCTTTCTACCTGTATTTGATTGCTCATATCCATTACACAATTGTTACAAGCCTGGTTGATGATCCGGTAATACATAAAACTGCTTATATCGGCATAGATGGAAACCGTAGTTTGCTCACCTGAATTTAATTTCTTGCTAAAATTGGCAGGTATATAGACTACCCCATGCACTTTCTTTTCATTATATGCTTGTTTCGCTTCGGCCAGGGTGGAATAAGTACTTGTTATATGAATACTTTGTGTAGCATCCAAATGACGCAATAATTCCCTTGATTCCTGACTTCGAGAGCAATCCACTGCAGCAACGGAAACATCAATCAGTGTCTCGTTTTTATAAAGGCTGCAATAAAGTAACGGATAGGCGAGTGGTGCCAACACCAGCATAATCACCACACCACGATCCTTAAACATAGTCCTGAGTTCGCTCTTTATTACTTTCAATATATCGTTGACTATTGCAATCGTATTTTTAAGCAATGGTATTTTTTGTAGAATATTCATTTCTAAACTTATTTAATTGGGAAGTTTTGATTAATGGCAGCTTTCTTTAACCGGTTAAAGACAATCAGTGGTGAAACTAAGAACGAAAGCAGTGCAATGAAATAAATAAATGAATAATGAATCCCTACTCCGTTAAGTGCCTGGTTGACATATATCTCAAAATAATGATGTATTGGAAAAAAATCACTGAATATCCGTGTCCCAATTGGCATTTGTTCTATCGGGAAAGTGGATCCTGCAAATGTTACACCCAGCATCCCAAATACTCCCCCGAATGTAACTCCGTCTCTCAATACTGGTGTAATCCCTATAAATATAATTCCAACAGCCTGAGTTGCTATTACTAACAGGAAGGTTGCCAGAAACATCCAGCCTATACTTGAATTCAAGGGGTAATGCATGTATTTATAGAGAAGTATATTTCCAATGATTCCAAAGAAAGTGAAAATAATAGTGTAAGGAAATAATTTACCAGTAAGTGCAGCAAAAAAGGAATTGTTGGAGTTTTTAAGCCATTCCCTCGAAGTCCGCTCTTTATATTCCACTCCAATCGGAAAAACTGTCATCATTAAAACCATCAGTTGAAGAATTCCTGGCAAAATTACATTGAGTAAATAAGTACCATAGTTTGCCCATGGATTTCCAATAAGGTGAGTGTCTAATACAATCGGTTGTATAATGCCTTTAATCCGGTTTTCATCGATGCCTTTAGCACGCAACACTTTTTGTTGCATGCCTATTGATGTCGCAGCACACATATAGGTAATATCCTTGGAAATGAGTGAACCGGCAATTAAAAAACCATCATTTACATAAAATGTAATGGTTGGCCTACGATTTGAAATTGCTTCTTTTGCAAAGTCCTGCTTGATTTCAACGAATGCGTATATATTCCCCCGTTGCATTTCTTCACGCGCTTCTTTATGACTGTTTAGTCGCATGACAATATTACTGTGTTGCATTGTTCCCAAATTACGTATGAATTGGCGGGATAGGGATGAATTATCCAAATCAACCACTCCAATTGGCATTTTATTGGGCTGTCCCTCGTTGAAGAAAGTCAGAAAGAACACATAGGTAAATGTCATTATAATAACTGTAGAAATGAAATATATCGGACGGCTCACCATCCGCTTTAATTCCCTCTTAAACGTATTTATAATGGCAGTATATAGATTGTTTGACATGATTAATTGATTAAAATTACCCCAACTCCTTAAGGCGGGTATACAACACCTCCTAGGCAAAAACACCAGAGAATTTATAATTGAATATCCTTTTTAATGTTAAAAGGAATGATTCCGAGTCTTCCAGACTCTCATTCCTACTCTGGAATGAAATGGTTTATTTTATATTTTCTACAAATAAAGCCGTCATACCCGGGCGCAGATCTGCAACTTTTACTGTCGGACGAGCGCGAACTTCAAATGTCTTTACATCAAATTGACCGGTCGTTTTAGTTGCTTTCCAAGTGGCATAAGATGCCAGGGCTTTGATATAGTTTACCTTTACTTCCACAAGTTTATTGTTTAAGGCCGGGACTTTAACTTTAAAAGTTTTCCCCATTTTTAATCCACCCAATAAATCTTCACGCACATTAAAGGTAAACCACATATCGTTTAAATCAACAATACTCATGATGGGAGCACCACTACCAACTAATTCTCCACGTTTAGGATAAATTTCAGTAATTTCACCATCTAGGGGTGATACTAAAGTGGTTTCATTCATGTACGATTTAACTTCATTTACGGCTCCTTTGGCACGATCAACCAGTGCAAGTGCCGCTTCTTTATCCTCCCTTTCGGCACCGTTTAACGCCATGCTGTATTGGGATTTTGCTGCATTCGAAGTCGCAACGGCTGCTTTATACTGCGCTTCTGCTTCATCACGCTTCTGGGCAGGAACAACCCCTTTGTCAAATAAGCGTTGTACACGATCGAAAGATTTTTTTGCTATATCAACCCCTACCTGTGCTTTTTGCCACATCTCATAAGCCCCCACGATCATTTCTTTGCGGGCTCCTTTAATGGCTTTTTTATTTTGTGCCTGCGCTGCATTTTCTGCTGCATTGGCTTGTTCCAGTTTGGCAGTAAGCTCCGGGCTATCAATGATCACCAGAGTGTCGCCTGTTTTTACATGCGTTCCTTCCTCAGCCATAAATTGCTTAATTCTTCCGGGTACTTTTCCTGATACACGCACTTCGGAAGCTTCTGCTTCCCCCTGTATAATCACTGGCTCGGGTCTGTTTACGATGATGCCGACAATAAAAATGATAATAATAACTATTATTAAAGCGAATATACCTGTTCTTAAATCCTGATTTTTCTTTTTCATTGCAGTCAAATGATTTTAATTCGTTGTTATTTTTTTATTTTTTAGTAGGTTGGTTTTTGAGAACCGGTGCATTTAATGTCCCCAATGATTTGGATAAATATAAATTGCATAACTTTACGTCAATAGTAGCGTCTATATTTTCCGATTTAGCCGATAACCAAGCTGTTTGGGCTCCCAATAGATCGGTTGAAGTGATTACTCCCGCATCAAACCCTTCAGTGGCATAATGCAGGTTTTCTTCTGCCTGCTCAATATTATGTTGTGTCGAGGTTTTCTTTTTCAAACTTTCAGCGACTTTATAAGAGCTTTGTTTGATTTGAAGTTGCATCTTTTCTTTTGTTTCTTCCAACTGCAGTGTCGCTATTTTGTGTTGTGACTTGGCGGCATTCAAGGTGTGAATTTTATCGCCAAAATGGTACAAGGGAATATTAGCGACTATACCTACAGAAAACATACCTCCAAATTCATTTTTATATCCATCAAATGAATTAGGATTTGTCAGTAGATAATTACCTGAAAGTACTATATTGGGCATAAACCGGGACAACATAATTTTTTCATTGGATTTGGCAATATTTTCCATTTGGGTCAATTGTTTTATCTCCGGCCTGTTGTTTAATGCCTGGTCAATTGGAATGAGTCGGGTAGGAGTCTCATCTGCCAGATCCTGGTCAGCCAGGGTGTATACATCCTCGAGCGCTATCCCACATAATTGGTTTAATGCCATTCTCGAAAGATTTAACCCGTCCTCTGCTTTGGTGACTGTAATGTCGGCTTCATTGAGTTTTACTTTTACTTTCAATGCTTCCGATTTGGTGGCAACCCCTTCTTCAATGCTTACGTTTACATCTGAGTCAACTTGTGCAACCAGATTGCGGTATTCTTTAGCCAATTGGACTTTGCTTTCCAGCGAAACGACCCGCCAGTAAGCTTCATCCACTTCAAGAAGTAACTCCGTAATTTTGTTTTCCTGCTGAGCTAGAGCTAAATTTTCGCCATATTTGGCAATGTGATACAGTTCCTTAATCTTTCCTCCCATGAAAATAGGTTGTAAAAAGCCGATCGAACCCGCAAAGATGTTCTGTATATCATATTCCAAAGCACTTTTGGGCAGTACAGTGTAACCTGTCATCGTACCAGTTGTCAGACTATAGGTTGGCAATTTAGCATTCTCTGATAATAACGAGAGATTCTTTTGATTCCACGTGTATGCCCCGTTTGCTGAGAAATTGGGTAAAAACTGTGTAAAAGCTGCTTTCTTTAATTCCCTGGCTGCCTGAACACTTTCCTGAGCCATCTGCACACTCTTGTTATGGTTAAGAGCCATCTGACGGCAATCCTCCAGTTGGATTACCTTTTGTGAATAAAGTTGAAAGGTTGCAACAATTGCAACTAATCCGAATACGATTTTCTTCATTTTTTTAATTATACTTTGTTTTACCTATTGTTCAAACAATAGTTGTATGTGCAACTATCTATTCAAATTTTTTTAATGCAAATTATTCATGATCTTTTTTAATACCGTTCGAATGGTATTCAATTCTTCATCACTAATATGATCAAGTGTTTTTAAAGCAATGCGCTGCACTATTTCAGTAGCTTTAATTTTTAAGGCATTGCCTGTATCGGTCAAATGGATCAGATTGGTACGTCTGTCATTATGATCGGATACACGGGTTACCAGGTTTCTCATTTCAAGCTTATCAATAAGCCTTGTCATACTCGGTTTATCCTTGGATGTTAAGTCACATAATTCTTGTTGGGTAACTTTATCTTTCTTCCATAAACAAGCTAATACCGACCATTGTTCAGTCGTAATTTCTATACCGTCTGCTGCAAAAGCCCTCAGAAAAGTTCTATTGATGGCAGTGGATACTTTACCGGTAAGGATACTGAATACTTCATCATTGTGTATCTCTTTCATACTAGAAAATAATTAATAGTTGCATAAACAACGGTACAAAAGTACAACTAGTTTTTCTAATCTAAGCACTTTTAAATCAAATTAATCAAATAAATATATAGTAGTCTGATACTGAGTGTATGTAATTTGAAATAATATCAGGGGTTCGTGGTTGTAAAAAAATGGATCCCTGAATTATTATAAAAATAACTCTCTTGGGTATTAAACTGGATGTTTTCCATATAATTCTATCCCTTGAGCATATATGACTAATATCAATGTAGTTATGGAATAGAGATAAGCCTTTCAATTCATTGGTTTATATCGGAATCAGGATTTAACACGGTTGTATGCAATAGCGATGTTGGTGTTTTATAGGTCCTTTGATTAAATTCAGTCTCAACTACATTTACATGGATTGCCCATATCCCGGCCTTAAGTACTCCCTGAAGGTGAAACTCAGATATACTTTTCAACGAATGACTGTTTTTCCATTGATAAAAGCAATTATCAAATTTTTAACTATACCCATTCAGCCAATTTCTCTAATATCATTTTATCAAATGCCAGAACTTGATGCTTCGCTTGTGTCAGATACAGGGAATATCGGATCCATCCTGTAGGTCGGGAGGGTGTATATAACAAAAGAAGCTTAACTAATTAAAGTTAAGCTTCTTTGTTGCGGAGAGAGAGGGTAATGAACTTTACTCTCTTTATTTCGTAATTATCAAGTGCTTAATGATGTAGATGTTCGTCTTAGTAACGTTTTAGTAACGACGTTTTGTCACTTAAAGTCCGTTATTTACATTTATGTGTCTGCTCATTTATTTACATAGGCAAAGTTAGTTCATTTTTCTGAATCGACAATTAATTCATCTTTTTTTATAAATCTTTCTCGCTTGATTAAATTGTATTTGGTTGAATATCCCTTTATTTACCAATTGACTGCGACATCCTTTATGCGCCTGTTTCTCGCTCTGAAATCTTCTATGCTACGCTTGTTCGCTTGGCATGAAGTTTTGGAGTTTTACTTTCATTACAAACAAAGTCTCGATAACAAAGTCTTTTGTTACTTTTACTCTTCGATACCGTTTATATCTCTAATAATTGAGCCCTTTACATACAATGACTCATATTTTGGCTGCGATAATATCCGAATATCGGTTATTATTGCAGCCATTTTATTATTTAAAAGACATATACCTCTCTCTTATAAAGTATTTTTTCATAGGCTACTTGACATATTTAATTCATCAGTTCCTGCTTTTAGCTTTTAAATGTATATTTTCTCTATTTTTGAAAAAAATCATATTTTGGCTGCAATAATATCCGAAAAGTGATTATATTTGCAGGCAGAATATATAAACCCTGTAAAATGAATACTGCTTCTACCATAAAAGAATGGATAAATAAGCTCCAACAAAACGGCAAGCTTTACTTTTCCATGGAGCAGGTTACAGAAGCTTTCCCGAACTTGCAGTCTACAGGTATTCGTAGCGCACTCACTCGCCTTTCATCAAAAAACAGCATTGCCTCTGTTTGGAAAGGATTTTATGTGATAGTACCAATATCATATACCGTCAAAGGAATACTACCTCCGGTTATGTATATCGACCATCTAATGAAGCATATCCAACGTCCTTATTACGTCGGCTTGCTCAATGCAGCTGCATTCTATGGTGCTGCCCTTCAGCAGCCGCAGGTATTCTCGGTAATTATTCAACATCCCACGCTTCGCGACAATAACAAAAAAAATGTTCGGTTACAATTTGTGGCACGTCGTAATTTTCCTGCAGATGAATTACTTGAAATACGTAAAACTCAAACCGGCTACGTCAAAATATCTTCCCCAGCTCTTACGGCTGCTGATATCATTCAATACGAAAAAGCAATTGGAGGGTTGAACAGAGCATGTACTGTATTGAATGATTTGACAGAAGTGCTCGATTTTACAAAAAATCCGGATAGTTTTTTCGACACTGTTAGTACCGCAACAGTTCAACGCTTGGGATACTTATTGGAGAACGTTGTGGAATCACCTGATGTAGCAAATCAGCTATATGAAAAAGCTTTGCAGGCCAATTGTAGTTTTCAGACTATTCCCCTCAAAATTGGTAAAACGACGGAAGAAAAAACAACAGATAGAAAGTGGAAAATTATAATTAATACTGAAATTGAAATTGATGAGTGAATTTCGGTAACTCAGCACCCTAATATTTGATTAAAAAGATATTCATTTGTTTGATTCATATGGAAATAAGCTCTTTGCCACGTAGTGGCTAAATATGCATAACCCCCGGTAAGCGAAGCGTAACCGGGGGATGAAGAATACAAACAACCATACATTTGATTTTGAGTTCGACTAGTCGAACTCAAAATCAAAAAAATGAAAAAGGATGCTGGAAGTAATCTTCCTTTATAAATCGGATTTCAGAATTAAAATACCTATAAAAAAAATGATACCGGTATCAGCAATTGAAGAGTGGAGAAATAAAGTACCATGGCAAACAAACGAACAAGTCGAACAGGACTTGATCATTTGCCGTGGACTAACCGAAATATTTAAAGATGAATTCCTGGCACAATCTCTGGCATTCCGTGGAGGTACAGCCCTGCATAAGCTATATCTTTCACCTCAACCACGCTACTCCGAGGATATCGATTTAGTACAAATCAGTGCTGGACCAATAAAACCAATCATAGACAAACTCCGTGATGAAGTATTATCATTCCTTGGTGTTCCTGTTGTAAAACAAAAAGCAAATAATAATACCCTGATTTTCCGCTTTGAATCCGAAATTGCACCGGTTATGCCCATTCGGTTAAAGGTAGAAACAAATTGCCGGGAACATTTCTCGGTTTTAGGTTGGTCCAAATTTCCCTTTTCGGTAGAGAGCGAATGGTACAACGATGCTTGCGAAATTACCACCTACCCACTCGAAGAATTGTTGGGAACAAAACTCAGGGCACTCTACCAACGGCGTAAAGGTCGTGACTTATTCGACCTATACACCGCCATAACCCAAAAGGATTTGAATTTCGACCAAATACTTACTTGCTATCGCGAATATATGAACTTTGTAGTAGGAAGCAATGTGCCCACACAAAAAGAATTCTTGCTGAATATGGAAGAAAAAATGTTAGATACTGAATTCCTTGGCGACACTCAATTATTGCTACGCAACGGGGAAGCTTATGATCCGCAAAAAGCTTACGAGTTAGTGAAAAATAATTTAATAGCGAAAATTTAGTTTGAACTATTAAAGATTAAATTTAAAATATAATCATCAGTTAGTTCTTTTTTTTACGATAAATGGACAGAGATAATAATACACATAAATTGCCAGTAGGATGGATATGGACGGCTCTTGAAGCAGTTTCTTTGCCTATTTCAAGGATGAATAGAAGCTACCAAAACCAAGAAGACGAGTTTTCGTATATTGACATTGAAGCAATTGACAACCAAAAATACAAATTAAAAATTCCCCAAATTTATAAATGGGGAAATGCACCTTCAAGAGCACAACAGAAATTGAATGTTAATGATATATTAATCGCAGCTGTCAGACCTTACTTAAAAAACATTGCTTTAATACCTCCTCATGATGTTAATTATATTGCATCAACCGGTTTTTGTGTTATTCGTCCAATTCTCATTGAACCTAAATATGTATATTATTTTGTATTGAGTCAATCATTTATAGATTCAATTAATAAAAAAGCTAAAGGGACTAGCTACCCCGCAGTTTCAAACAAAACAATACTATCTCAAAGTCTGGCTCTTCCACCTCTAAAAGAGCAATTGAGAATTGTAGAAAAAATTGAAGAACTCTTTAGTGAGTTAGATCATTCGGAAGCAGGTTTAGAAAAAGCCCAAAAACAACTCATTGTTTACAAGCAAGTCTTATTGAAAACTGCATTTGATGGAGAATTGACAAAATCATGGAGGCAAATTTATAAAGATGAAAATTACAAATGGTTGAAATCAAAAATTGAAGATATTGGAGTAGTGAAAGGGGGCAAAC
>Ga0302286_10000534_pt1 | contig 30984 bp, 22 predicted proteins | sample III_Fen_E2_3_FD_198765 | JGI IMG/M metagenome (GOLD analysis project Ga0302286, IMG submission 198765) | Peat permafrost microbial communities from Stordalen Mire near Abisko, Sweden - III_Fen_E2_3 | ecosystem: Environmental > Terrestrial > Soil > Wetlands > Permafrost | place: Sweden: Abisko...
ACCCCCAAGCTCAGCAAAAGGACATTGAGCTGATTCAGAAACCAGGTGGAAAAGATATCGTTGTAACTACCGATATTGATAAATGTCGCCATATACTTCAAAATTTAGTGGGAAATGCTGTTAAGTTTACTGAAAAAGGAAGTGTTATTGTAGAAGCGACTCAAACCCAAAACGCCATCGAAATTTCGGTTGCTGATACAGGAATTGGTATTGCTGAAAGCAATATTAATCACATTTTTGATGAATTCAGGCAAGCCGATGGTGGAACATCCCGTAAGTTTGGTGGTACCGGTTTGGGTCTGTCTATAGCTAAAAAATATGCAAATTTATTGGGAGGAGATGTTACTGTTAAGAGCGTATTTGGTGAAGGTTCAACGTTTACACTTTCATTGCCGTTTAATTATTCTGCCGAAAACAGAATTCTTGATACTCCCCGATTTGAACCAAATCATAAGCTGACTGCTCCGAAATTTCTTCCTGTTGAAGCTTCGGGAAAAACCATATTATTGGTTGAAGACAGTGAGCCTGCAATTATTCAGATTAAAGACTTTTTGGAGGAAAGTGGCTATCAAATACTAACTGCTAAGGGTGGAAGTGAAGCGCTCGAAATTATTTCTCATACCATTCCGGATGCCATGATTCTGGATTTAATGATGCCGGAAGTTGATGGATTTGAAGTGCTTAAAACCCTTCGCGAAGCTGAACCTACTGCACACATTCCTGTATTAATTCTTACAGCAAAGCATATCACTAAAGATGATCTCAAATTCCTTAAAAGAAATAATGTACACCAACTTATTCAAAAGGGAGATGTTAATCGTGTGGAATTGCTTAATTCAGTAGCGAGTATGTTATTTTCTCACAAAGAAGTAGTTACTGCAACATTATCGCCAACACAAATAATAGAAGGTAAACCAACTGTGTTGATTGTTGAAGACAACCAGGATAATATGATTACGGTTAAGGCTATAATTGGAGATAAATTTGAGATTTATGAGGCTGTAGATGGTGTACAGGGAGTAATGATGGCAAAAAAACATACTCCTAATTTAATACTGATGGATATTGCCCTGCCCGGAGTCGATGGAATTGAAGCTTTTAAATCAATTCGTAATAATGGCGAATTGTCACATATCCCGATTATAGCACTTACAGCTAGTGCAATGACTTCGGATAGGGAGACAATTCTGGCATATGGATTCGATGCCTATTTGGCTAAGCCAATTGATGAAAAAGTATTTTTTAATACGATAAATAAAGTACTTTATGGAAAGTAATAAAAAAATAAAGGTTCTTGCCATTGATGATAATCTGGATAATTTAATTATCATTCAAGCACTTGTTCTTGAATCATTTCCTGATGCTACGATAATAAAAGCATTAAGTGGCAATGAAGGACTTCGAGAAGCGACTAAAGAGGATCCGGATGTAATTCTCCTTGATATAGTGATGCCGGATATGGATGGTTTCGAAGTTTGTCGGTTGCTTAAGGAAGATAAAAAATTATGCGATATACCTGTTGTTTTTGTAACCGCATTGAAAGGAGACAAAGAAAGCAGAATCAAAGGACTTGAGGTTGGAGGTGAAGCTTTTTTGGCAAAACCTATTGACGAAAGCGAACTTGTAGCTCAAATCAGAGCTATGTTAAAGATAAAAATAGCAAATATTCAGAAGAGAGATGAAAACAAACGTCTTGCAGCATTAGTAGAAGAACGCACGCTTGAGTTGAAAAAAACTCACAGTGCAACGCTAAACCTACTTGAAGATTTAAAAAACGAGAATGAAGCCAGAAAGAAAACAGAAGAAAGGCTTCGTGAGAGTGAAGAAAAATTTCGCGAGATGACAAATATGTTGCCTCAAATAGTTTTTGAATGCGATGAATTTGGAAATCTTACTTATGCAAATAAACAGGCGTTTAGAATTTGCGGGTACGATGACGAAGAGGGTCCGGGATTGATGGGAACTAATGGACTTAACTTTTTTAAAGTTGATGATAATGAAAGAGGAATGGCAATTATTCATGACAGAATAGCCGGCAAACCAATTGAAAGTAATCTGCATTATGTAAAACGCAAAGATGGCTCTACTTTCCCTGCATTAGTATATTCAAATCCAATTTATAAAGAAAATAAGACTGTAGGCTTAAGAGGTCTTATTGTGGACATTACCGAACAAAAACAAATAGAGAAAAAGCTTAATTACGTTACTCGCTTATATGCATTCTTAAGTCAGATAAATCAGGAGATTATACGATCAAAGAATATGGATGAGCTGTTTGAAATTATTTGTAAACTGGCAGTTCAGTTCGGACAGTTCCGTATGTGTTGGGTTGGAATCTATAATGAGGAAACCGGAAGAATAGAGCCGATAGCTTCTGCGGGTCATGATGATGGATATTTAGATAGCTTAAATATCTATCCTGAACTGGAAAGTGGAAAAGGACCTACTGGTATTGCAGTCAGAGAGGGTAGAATGATATTTTGTAATGATATTGCAACTGATCCTATAATGCTTCCATGGAAAGATGAGGCACTTAAAAGAGGATATCAATCTTGTTTTGCTGCTCCGATATTTCGAAAAGGTAAAGCAATTGGAGTATTAACGCTTTATGCTTCTGAAATAGATTTCTTTGACGATGAAGAGCAAAAGCTATTATTTGAAATTCGTGAAGATATTTCATATGCTATTGATGTGATTGATTCAGAGGAAGAACGAAAACTTGCTGAAGAGGCATTAGAAAAAAGCAGAAATGAGTTAAAAACAATTTATGATTATGCTCCGGTAATAATGTGTGTTGTGGATGACAAAAGGAGGATTCAATTTGCCAATAAAGCATTCTCTGCGCTAACAGGTGTTTCTGAAGCTAAGTTGATAGGTGGAGTAGTAGGTGGAGTAGTTGGTTGTATTAATTCATTCGAGGATTCACGTGGTTGCGGGCACGGTTCAAAATGCTCAGATTGTACGCTACGTTTGGCTATGGAAAGTACTTTCAAAACAGGAGAAGGACACCAAAATATTGAATATCAATCTACTTTCAGACTCAATAATGTAGATAGAGAGGTGTATCTTTTGGGTTCAACTGCCATTATTCATTATGGAAAAGGCGAAAGTCTGCTTTTGTGTTTGCATGATATTTCTGCAAGGAAACAAGCTGAAGATGCTTTACATAAAAGTGAAATGTTGTTGAGAACATTTATCGAAAACACTCCGTTTGAAATTTGGGCACGGGATATTAACAGTGTTGGCATTTTAGAAAATAAAAAACTGGTAGATCATTATGGTACCATCATCGGCAAAACTCCTGATTCAGATCTTGCAATGGATGATTCAATTAGAGAATTATGGGATTATAATAACAAACGGGCTTTTGAAGGTGAATTGATTGATGAAGAGTACGCATTCTTCTGGAATAACGAAGAACATGTTTTTCAACAAATTATCTTCCCGATTAATATCAATTCAAAATTGATAGGTATAGCCGGATTTAATATCGACATTACTGACAGAAAAAGAATAGAAAAAGAATTGATAGACCAAAAACAATTCTTCGAACAGATGTTTATGCAGTCAGCATTAAGTACACAAATTCTTGACTGTGATGGTTGGTGTGAAAGAATAAATCCGAAATTGACTCAACTATTTGGAGTTGAAGCTAAAAATATGGAAGGTAAGGTGTACAATATTTTTGAGGATGCTGAAATTCAGAAAAAAGGGATACATAAGAAATTAGAAAAAGTCTTTACTAAAGGTAAAACCATTGAATGGGAAGCATTCTTTGATATTGGTTTTGTAGCAGATTCACAAAATGTTGAATTGAACGAGAAGAAAAAGACTTGGTTGAGTAACTGGGCTTATCCCATCCAGGATAGAGATGGTAGAATTACGCATGTCATTATTCAACATACCGATATTACCGACCGTAAGAATGCTCAGGAGGCATTGACAGAATCGCAGGATCAACTGAAAAAGTTTGCTGCACACCTTCAAAATGTACGCGAAGAAGAAAGGGTGTTGTTGGCCAGAGAAATTCATGACGAGTTAGGTCAGATATTAATTGCTATAAAAATTGACATGGGAATGTTGAAACAAAATGTGCTGAAAGGCATTAATGAAAAATATTCGGGTGAAGTTTTGGCAAAGTTTGAAAGTCTTACTATCCTGGTTGATAATACAATCCATACTGCTCGCAAGATTATGACAGATCTTCGACCTGAAGTTCTGGACTTGCTTGGATTTACCGATGCAGTAAAACAGCATCTTAAGAGCTTCCAGAATAGATACAAAGTTCAATGTAAGTTTGAAAATTTGGGAAATGAAATTCAATTCGATTCGCAGCAATCGGTTGCTTTATTCCGAATTATTCAGGAAGCGTTAAATAACGTAGCAAAACATGCTAAAGCCACCGAAGTAGAAATAAAAGTTAGACAAAAAGATGAAAATCTCATTTTGGAAATAATTGATAATGGAGTTGGATTTGATGAAAATCACAAGAAAAATCCAGATTCATACGGACTTATTGGGATGAAAGAGCGCGTTTTTTTGTTGGATGGAGAATTATCAATTAAAAGTGAAATGAATATTGGAACAACTATTAAAATTACAATGCCATATAAATAACAAACAACTGAAATAAACTATCTTTCAGATTTTCAGACAACTGCCTTAAATCTATTTTCAATGAAAACAGAAATTGAAATTCCATTCTCAAGTAAGGGCGATAATGCCGAATTATTTGCCAACGATATTTTCAATGTTGAAGAAATTCAACGGATACAGGATTTGTTTTCAGGCGCAACCGGTGTAGCCTCAATTATTACTTACCCCGATGGCACTCCAATTACAAAGCCAAGTAACTTTTGCAGGCTATGCAATGATATTATTCGAGCAACGGAAAAGGGATGTCAGAATTGTTTTAAATCAGATGCTATTATAGGTAGACATAATTTAGTTGGACCCACTTTGCAGCCATGTCTTAGTGGTGGTTTATGGGATGCAGGAGCGAGTATAACCATTGATAATAAGCATATTGCCAACTGGCTGATTGGGCAAATAAGAAATGAGGATATTGATGAGGAACGAATGTTAGTCTATGCTGAAGAGATTGGTGCTGATAAACAGGAGTTTATTAAGGCGTTTAGAGAAGTGCCCGTAATGTCAACGGAGAAGTTTAAAAAGATAGCAGACATGCTGTTTGTATATGCTAATGATCTTTCGGAGAAAATATATAAAAACATACAACTCAATCGGCAAATAGCGGAACAAAAACAAACCTATGAATTGTTACAAAAAAGTGAAGAGGCATTGTCAATAACACTTAATTCTATAGGTGACGGTGTAATTTCAACGGATATGCATGGTTTGGTTAATAATATGAATCCTGTAGCAGAGCAGCTCTGTGGTTGGAAATTGTCGGATGCAAAGTCCAGACCATTGACTCAGGTTTTCAATATTATAAATTCTGATACACGTCTGCCTGTTGAAAATCCTGTAGTAAAAGTATTAGAATGTGGAAAAATTGTTGGCTTAGCTAATCATACCCTTTTGATATCAAGAGATGGTACGGAATATCATATTGCTGACAGTGCTGCTCCAATTAAGAACAAGCACGGTGAAATAACTGGTGTGGTATTGGTTTTTTCTGATATTACTGAAAAGTATATAACTGAAGCCAATCTATTGACGAATGAACGATTCTTAAAAGAGACTCAAATAATAAGTAAACTTGGAACCTACACGTTTGACATTAAATTGAACAGGTGGTCAAGTTCGGAAGTACTTGATTCTATTTTTGGAATAAAATCGGATTTTGATAAATCATTTTCCGGTTGGGAATCCGTTATACATCCCGAATGGCAGAAAAGCATGAACGATTATGTGATAAATTATGTTATAAATGGTAGAAATAAATTTGATAAGAAGTATAAAGTTATTCGTCAGTCAGATGGAGAGGAGAGATGGGTTCATGGTTTGGGTGAATTAATATTTGATAATGGTAATCAGCCAATAAAGTTAATCGGGACTATTCAGGATATTACAGATCGTAAAAATGCTGCCATTGCGCTTAGAGAAAGTGAGGAACTACATCGTTCCATCCTTAATGCATCACCGGATGCAATAATTGTAGTGAATATGGATGGCAAAGTTAATATGGTTTCACCGGCAACTCTGTCGCTATACGGATGTGAAACAGAAAACCAATTGATAGGATTGGATATGTTTGATTTTGTAGCACCAGCTGATAGAGAGAGGGCTTTAAAAAACGCCTCTATTATGTTAAATGGAAATATGGGCGCAATCAATTACCAAATAAAAAAAGCAGATGGAAGTTCGTTTTTTGCTGAAGTTAATGGTGATATAATCTGGAGCCATGACAAAAAACCAACAAAGATGATTTTCATTATTCGAGATATAACAAGTTGGAAACAAGCTGAGAATGCACTGAAAAACTCGCAAAAACAATTAAAGAACTTTGCTTCTCATCTTCAAAGTGTACGCGAAGAAGAAAGAATACTTTTAGCGCGCGAAATTCATGATGAACTTGGTCAAATCCTTATTGCAATAAAGATTGACTTGGGGATGATGAAGCAAAAGGTATTAAAATTGATAAAAAGCACGGATGCAGAAAATATTTTGACTATTTTTGACAATCTTTTCACACTGGTTGATAACACGATTAAAACTACAAAAAAAATCATGACGGATTTAAGACCGGAGGTTTTATATCTGGTTGGTTTTACGGAAGCAGTGAAATTGCAGGTTAATAAGTTTCAGGAAAGACACAAAATTAATTGCTATTTCGATAGTTCAATTCCAAATATTGAACTGAATATGCAGCAATCGGTGGCTTTATTTCGAATTGTTCAGGAATCATTAACTAATGTAGTCAAGCACGCCAAAGCAACTTCGGTAAAGATACTTCTTTTTAACGATGAAGATAAGTTAATCCTCGAAATAAGCGACAATGGAATAGGAATGGACGACAATCATAAGCCTGATTCTTTCGGGCTGATAGGTATGAAAGAACGTATGTTTTTACTCGATGGAGAACTGACAATTTCAAGCCAACAGGGGAAGGGAACGAAACTAAAAATAGAGTTGCCTTATTCCGGAAAATAATAAATATTAAATGAAAATTCTAAAACACTTAAATATAAAGTTATGATTAAAGTATTTATTGTAGACGACCATGAAATTATTCGTGAAGGACTAAAAAAAATATTGAAAGAAGAGGCAGATCTGGTTGTAGTTGGTGAAGCCCAGAATGGAGATGAAGTCTTACAGAATATTAAAGACATTGACTGTGATATAATGCTGTTGGACATGAATATGCCCGGACGTAGTGGTTTAGATTTGATAGCCGACTTGAAAAAGCTGAAGCCACACATGCATATATTAGTGTTAAGCATTCATCCCGAAGATAAATTTGCACTTCGTACCCTCAAAGCCGGAGCATCAGGTTATGTGTGTAAAGATACAGCTCTCGAAGAATTAGTTGTAGCTATAAGAAAGGTATATTTGAAAGGTAGATATCTGAGTACAACACTTGCCGAGCAATTGGCATTCGATTTTATGCCTGACAAAGGAGAGCAATTACCTCACGAATCATTATCGAGTCGCGAGCAGGAAATTATGTTTTTACTTGTTACAGGTAAAAAAGTAAAAGACATAGCAGCTGATTTACAGCTCAGCATAAGTACGGTTTTTACTTATCGGGTTCGTATTTTTGAAAAATTGAAGATTAAAAGCAATGTGGAGTTAACACATTATGCAATCACGAACAAACTGATTGAATAGCACCTGTGTAATATATCCTTCGATTTCTAGCAGACTTTTGCGAATTTTTCGTGTCGTTTTAATCAAAATACGGATAAGAATATACTAACCGGATTGTTTTCAATAAGTCTGTATCTGTTTGCTGATTCACAAGCGAGTGTTTTGGAGAGGGATTTGTGTAATTTGTGGTTGAAAAAGAATTATTGATGTTGAATATACCAAAATCATAGAGTTTTTTGTTTTTTTATCATGATTTTGTTTTTTTTGATAGGAGATTAGGTCTGTATGTAGTAAAAATTACGATTCTTTTTAGCTAACTATTTTGTTATCATAATTTTTATGTATATTTGCAGACTTTTTTCAGGCTTACTTTTCATATAATCAATAACGTGGAAGATTTATGATGAAATTTTACACCACTAGCATTAAATACATCATAGAAGTCAAATCCTCAATCAATAGTTTGGTTAAGGCATCTGTTGCATCTACTGATTTAATTCTTGCTCAAGATGGTGTAACGTCATCTCTGACTCCACTCAAAGTTACAAAGAAATCAAAAATTCTTTTTACCGTTCTCTCTATTCTGCTGGTTGGAGCAGTTAATGTAAATGGAATAACTCATTCTGCTGTTACTAACTCTGTTTCCGAAGCCATTTACACTGTTAGTCCTGCCACAGTAACTACTTCATCAGCAACTCTACCCGCAGTAGCACCTATGCAATCTCGCATAGCTCCTGTTCAATCTCACATAGCTCCTATGCGAGCTCACATAGCACTTGTTCATGCTCGAACAGCACCTATGCTGGCTCATATAGCTCCTGTTCGTCATCGCATAGCACCTGTTCAATCAGGTATAGCTGCTGTTCAAACTTGCATAGCTCCTTTTTTAGATCATACAGCATCTATGCTAAGCTCAACAATAGGTGTTTGGATCCTAATTTCCCGGATGCCTACCCGGGCATCGCCTGTTTCGCCTGTTACAAACAGGGTTTTATGCGGAACAGCTACAATTACCTCATTTTTAGCGTAAACTGAGGAACTGATTATAAAATAACGATTTGCTGCTTCCGCTAAACTTCGTGTTGGTTTATTTCTGTTTTTTCTAATTAAAAATAAAAATTCTAATTCCAATGTCGTTTAGCTCGGATGAGTATAAATTCACAATTAAATAGCAATAAGTTTGCTTTTGTGGATGATAGTTTTTTGATTGAAGTTGAGCTTTGTGATCTTTCTTGTCACAATGTTTTTTAGTGGCAAAAGTAAAACAAAGAAAAAGAGAGACTAAACTACATTGATTCTAATACATTTTAAAAAATGAGAAAAATTAATGTTCTGTTGGACTATAGTCGATTTTCTGTTGCTGAAAAAATTGTTTTTTTGCGTAATGTAGTTGCACGATTAACGAATCATGCGACATTTGATAATCCCGATGTTTCATTAGCAGACGGGACTGCTAAAGCTGATAAACTGGAAGCTGCTTCTTTGGCGGCTAAAGATGGCGCTCGTACTGCCATTTCGGCAATGCGTGATGCTGAGTTAGACGTGGATAAGTACTTGAAAAAATTAGCCATTTATGTCGAAAGAATAGCTGATGGCGATGAAACTTTGATTTTAAGTAGTGGCTTTCATATCAGCAAAGAGCCGGAAACATTTCAAAAACCTCCGTTGGCTGTGGTGAATGGAAAAAACTCCGGAGCTGTAGTGTTGAAAGCAAAGGCTATTGATAAAGCAGGAGCTTATATCTGGCAAGTTTCCAGAAATAAAACCGAATGGACTACGTTGGGACATTCTACCCGGGCTGATTTTGAAGTCTCAGGTCTTACTATTGGTGAAATTTGTTATTTCCGCGTGGCGGCTATAACTTCCACTGGTACTACCGACTTTACAGAACCGGTGATGAAAGTGGTGGTTTAATCTTCGCCCTGACCTTCGCAAGAAGTGCTTGCAAAGTAATTTATAAATAACATAGAGACGCTAGCGTCTCTATGTTCGTCTCAAAGAAATTGACAAAACCGTGATATTTAACACAAATGAACATACTTTTATCGTATTAAATGCTGTTTGATACGATAATTTATACAAATAAATGTTGAATTCTAATAATTATTATTATATTTGCCGTGTTGATATTTGCTTGCTGTTGAGAACTTGTTATAAATTTAGTTGACTTATGATGAAACGTTATACTCATTACGTGACCCTTATATTCAAAAAACTCTCCTTAATCATGCCTGGGGTTAAGCGGACTTTTGTGCAAAAGAATATTGTCAATTCTACTAAGTCTGCTAATTTTCTCCATAGTTCGGCACTGGCTTTAATACTTTTTATGGTAGGAGTGGGGAGTGCGAGTGCTACAACTTATTATTCAAGAGCAAATGCCAGTTGGAACGTAAATTCAACATGGTCTACAGTAGCTTATGGTGGTACTGCTGCTTCAGCTTATCCCCAAGCGGGTGATGTTGCAAATATTGGAAATGGTAATACGGTTACTATTACAGCTGATGCAGCTTGCGCCACGATTAATATCGCAAATTCTTCAACATTAACTATTGGAGGATCTGCATTGAGTGTTTCTGGGACTACGACTATTGGTGGTGGTACTAGTGGCAGATTAAATATAACAGGATATAACACGACAAGAATTTTTACAGGACTGGTCACTATAAATAGTGGAGCTACTTGGAATAATTCAAGTAATTCTCCAGTAGACTTCCAGGGTGGTATTACCAATAGTGGAACCTTTACTGTGGGTACTGGAACACAAACTTTTGATACAAATACACAGTCACTTACCGGCACTCTAAATATGTCGGTTGCCGCTGTTACTGTTACTGGAATTAACCTTACAAACAATGGTACTCTAACTTTAAGTTCTAACTTTTCAGGCACAGGCACTTTAATCAATGCTTCTATAGTTAATAGTACTGCTGGCATAACTATTTCAACCTTGACAAATCAAGGGACTTTAAATGCAAGTAGTAATAACCTTACTCCCACAACCTTGACAAATACAAGTACTGGAATTTTAAATATTAGTGGAACTGCTTACACAGCTCCTACATCAACTTTTACAAATCAGGGAACTCTTACTTATACTTCAAGTGCTAATATCAATACATCCTTTTCAAATACCGGTACAGTTAACCTTAATGGAACGGGTTATATTGCAGGCATTACGAATAATGCGGGTGGAATTGTCAACCTTACTAATTCAGGTCAAATTGCTAGTTTTAATAATGCAACATCCTCAAGTACGCTAAATATCATTGATCTTACCCTCTCTGCTATTACAAATTTTACTGCAACTGCCTCCGGAAATACTGTAAATTATAGCGGTGCTGGAAATCAAACAATAATAGCAACAACGTATTCTAATCTCATATTATCAGGTAGCGGAACTAAAGCTTTTGCAGCATCAACCACTATTAATGGTGACTTTACTATAAATACCTATATTAAAGCCAATTTAGGAACTGGTTTAAGCCACACTTTGACCGGCAACCTTATTCTCGGAGGTGTACAACAAACACAAGATGGATCCTGGGGTGGTTCCGGCTCATCGGCTACAAATATAAATACAACTTTTTTTTCTGCCACTACAGGGATTATAAATGTTTCTACTCCTCCTACAATAACATGTCCACCGAGTGTCACTGCTTTTGCAAATCCACTAACTGGTCTTATAATGGCGTACCCGTTTAACGAAACGAGTGGCACTATAGCTTACGATGTTATTGGGAACCAAAATGCTAACCTTGTAAATGGTACAACATGGAATACTACCGGCAAATCAGTCAATTCTGTTACTCTAGCTGGAGGAGCAGCCGGTTCTACGAGTAATTATATTCAACTTCCTAAAGGTATTGTTAGTAACCTAACGGGCGATTTTAGTATTTCCACTTGGGTTTATTGGACTGGTGGCAACTCATGGCAACGGATATTTGATTTTGGGAGCAGTACATCAAATTATATGTTTTTAACACCATCAAATGCAACGTATCCATATACGCCCCGCTTCGCAATTATTACTACTAGTAATGGTTCTGAACAAGCTCTGCAAGCAACATCTGCTATTTCAACAAATGCCTGGCATCATTTTGTGGTAACATTATCTGGAAATACCGGAACATTATATATAGATGGGGCAGTAGCTGCCACAAATACCAGCATGACATTACATCCATCCAATTTAGGAAATACAGCCAACAATTGGATAGGAAAATCGCAATGGTCTGATCCTTACTTTAACGGAAAGATTGATGAATTCAGAATATATAACATAGCTTTGACAGCCGCTCAGGTTACATCTCTTTATGGGGCATCCAGTTGTACGGCCAGTGCCGATTATGGTAGCGGATTAGGAGCACCGACTGTTACGAATGGAGTTACACCTGTAACAGTTACCAACAATGCCTCATATCCACTACCATTAGGAGCAAATACGATTACCTGGACTGCCAAAGATGCCTCAAATCAAACCAGTACTTGTACTCAATCGGTAACAGCTATTACTTCACCACCTACTTTTGGAGGAACACTTGCTAGTCAATCAGTTATAAATACAACTTATACGTTAAATGGCGGATTGCCTACTGGTGGCACCTATAGTGGCACTGGAGTAACAGGAACGAATTTTAACGCTTCGGTAGCGGGTGTTGGTACTTATACAATTACATACTCTTACACTTATACTTATGCTGATGGTACATCCTGTACGAAAACGGCAACGAATACCATTAATGTTGTTCTTGCGTTAATAACTACAGGAACTATTACGGGTTCTCCGTTCAATACAGGAGATGCTGTAGCAGTACCATTTACTACTAATGGAGCGTTTACAGCAGGTAATGTCTTTACGGCGCAGCTTTCCGATGCCAGTGGTAGTTTTACATCTCCGGTAACTATAGGCACACTTACAGCTACAGGCTCGGGAACAATAAATGGCATTATTCCTGTCAGTACTCCCGCCGGTACAGGTTATAGAATTAGGGTTATAAGCAATACTCCGGCTGTAACCGGAACAGACAATGGAGTTAATATTACTATAAATGCTGGGGCATCTATTACCCGCTCAGTAACTGCATTGTCCGGTTTTAGTTATATGGTTGGTAATGGACCATCGGCTGAGCAATCATTTACCGTTGGTGGCACTTCGCTTACGGCACCCATAATTGTGACTCCTCCGGCTGACTTTGAGGTTTCGGTACTTTCAGGTGGTATGTTTTATTCATCCACCTCTTCACCTACTAACTCCATCTCTTTAACCCCTGTTGGCAATGCTGTTAGTGCTACGGTTTATGTTCGACTAAAAGCGGGATTATCTGTAGCAACTTACGGACCGGAAAATATAACGTTGTCATCTACTGGCTTTACCAGTAAAACGGTATCATGCATTGGCTCTGTACTACCTTTAATTACAGCCGGTACCAGTGGTTCATATTGTCCTAATGAAAATATTAATCTGACAAGCACCATTGATGTATCAGCTTTAAGTTATTATTGGGAAGGTCCAAATAATTTTTATTCTCAAGTAGCAAACCCAACTATTTCCTCGCCTCTTACTACTGCTAATGCAGGAACATATACTATTACTGCTACTTATGTTGACCCCACTGCTACAAATTTAGTGGCAAATGGAGATTTTGAAACAGGAACTCCGGCGGGGAATGATTTAACTCAGTATCAATATATGCCAACTTCAGCCCATGCGCTCGAAAGTATGAACGGTACACATGGTAGTACTGCCGGTGAAGGTAACTATGCCATTTGTAACCTTCCACATGATGTTCATAGTGGTTATAGCACGAATCCGCCTGAAAGTGGAAACTATCAAATGGTTGTAAATGGGTCAACTGTAGCGTCAGATATTGTATGGGGGCAAACTATTAATAATATTACCTCTAATACCAGTTATCAATTTTCTTATTGGGAACAAAGTGCCGTAGCGGGTACTCCTTCAAAATTGAAACTTTATGCCAACGGCTCTCCTGCAGTTTCTGTTTATACTGCTCCTTCAACTACAAATAATTGGCAGCAATATACTTATACCTGGAACTCTGGTTCGAGTACTAGTGTGGCGTTGACATTACAAGATGCAGAGAATAGTGCCGGGGGTAATGATTTTGCTATAGATAATATTGTTTTTCAGCGAGTATCTGCTAATTCTGCTTCAGTCAATGTAACGGTTAATACTACAAATGCGGCAGCAAGTGTAACTATCGCTGCATCTCCCGGTAGTACGGTTAATGCCGGAACAAATGTTACGTTTACTGCAACTGCTTTGAATGCGGGTCACCCGCCAACCTATCAATGGTATAATGGTTCAACGGCAATATCGGGAGCTACTTCTTCAACTTATAGCTTTATCCCATCAGGAGGTGAAGCAATAACATGTAAGATTAAGTCAACTTCAACTTGTCCGGTAAATAATAATGCGATTCCTTCCAATACAATAACGATGACGGTAAATTCTACCGTAAATTATTGGATGGGAACGAATAGCACTGACTGGGGTACTGCTTCCAACTGGACCTCGGGTTATGTACCTGGAACCGGAGATAATATAGTATTTTCTACATCGTCAACTTCCGGTGATGCAAAGAGTAATCTAATTTTAGATGCAGACAGAACAATTGGTAGTTTAACGAATAAATCAACCAAAGCATTAATTATTCCGCCTGCAAAGTGTTTAACAGTAAATGGTTCTATTACAACAAACGGATCTTCAAGTCCGGGTAGCATTTATATTCAGGCTTATCCAGACGGCACGCAGCAGAACGGTTCGTTGATATTTCCAACTGCAACAAATGTTTATGGAACGGTGGAAATGTACTCAAAAGCAAATTGGTCTGCAGCAGGAACTACTTATGGTGCAACTACTTATCACTATACATGGCAGTACTTTGGCATTCCCGTAGAATCTATTACTGCTGACCCTACATTTTATGGCTCTTACGTTCGTAGCTGGGATGAAACTCAGTCGTCAAGTTTAACTCATTGGAAACAGTTAACGAACACTGACTTATTAAACACATTTTATGGCTATGAAATTACTCAACAAGTAGTAGCACCAGCAGGAAAGCTCATTGTTTTTCAAGGTCAATTAGTGAATAGAAATTTCACTTCTCCAACTTTAGCAAGAACAAGTACAGCTCTTTTTCCAGGTCAACATATCTTTGCAAATCCATATACAGCTGCTATAGATATAAAGAAGTTTATTTCCCGGTTAGGCTCTGATACTGATGGATCTGTTTATTTATATAGCACGGGTTCCTATGCTGACTGGGGTAATAATGGACAAGGAGCTACCAATGGAACAAGCGCCGGACAATATCAGGTAGTTACCGGGGTTTCAGGTATTGGTATCCCGACTCAGATTCCATCCATGCAGGCTGTGTTAGTTCAAATGGTTCAGGGTGGTCAGATTGGAGGATCTACTGTAACTTTCAATTATAGTGATGTGGTAAAGAATAATGATTTGCAACGGGTAAAAGGAGTTGCAGATGATAATTCATCAGCTTCGAGTATGGTTTATACAATGATTGATGTAGCAGGATCTCAGTTTAACGATAGAATGTGGATATTCACCGATTCTACATTTACAGAGAAATATGACAAAGGCTGGGATGGAACTAAAATGTTTGGTAATGCCCTGTCACCTCAAGTGTATGCCGTCGGATCGGATGGATTCTATCAGATAGATGCAGTTGATAACATGAATAATACAGTACTGGGCTTTCAACGAGGTGTAGATGCTCAATATACTTTTACCTTTACCCATGAGAACACACAAAATCGTTATGCTGGCATTTATTTGCAAGATTCGGTTGAAAATAAAATTGTGGATATAACAACCAGTGGTTCACAATACACTTTTACGGTCGACTCTACAGGTGTATATCAAAACCGGTTTAAAATTATTACCCGAAATTTAGATCAAAATACAACTGACGCTACTTCTAAATTAAAGGTATTCAATAGCAATGGAATCTTTTACGTACAAAACATGAGTGATGAAAATGGTGAGTTCAGATTATATGATATGACCGGACGTCAATTGTATATAACGAAATTTGGTCCTAATACGGTTTCGGAAGTATGTAAGATTTCATATCAAGGTGTATATGTAGCCAGAGCCGTAATAAGCAGCGAGAAGGTTACTAAACGGGTTATAGTAGACTAGATAAACATGAATAATAAAAAGAAAAACATATTAGTTTGGATTTTTACATGGGCGGCATTGCTCCTGGTGGTTCTCTATTCGCCTATAGGAAGTCCTGATTTATACTCATCTACCGATTATTATGCCGGAGTACCAAATGCCAACTTTAGCGGAAGTAATATTGGAAGTTCTCCCAATTTTAGTGAGTCGGGTAGTAGTAATGAGATAAATGTACCTGACTATAGCTCTGCTGAAAGTTCAAGCAAGTTGTCGACCCATTATAGCTCAGCAGCTCCCTCGAGTGGCAATACATCAATGGGTACGACTTCTTATAGTGTTTCTCAATCTCAGTCGTACCAGAATACTCAAAACACACAGGGTGCTACCGGAGGAGGTGGAAGTGCTTTTATATCTAGTAACAGCTCATCAAAAGGAAGTGATCCCAGTTCAGCGGTGACAATGACTAGCGGTGGTGTTACTACTCTATCAACCAATCTAACCACTACTCAGGCTACAACCCCTAAAGAAAATACTTTATCTGGTACAACAAGTCCAGGTAGCGGTACTGATCCGGGCGGTGGTGATCCTACCGGACCTCCAATACCTGTTGGTGATGGTTGGGTATTTTTACTCCTTCTTGCAGTTGGTTACGGCATTATAAAGAAGCGGTTTTTCACAACCGAATAAGTTCATTCCAGTTTATTATACAAGCCCACGTTATTTTTAAATAGCGTGGGTTTGTTGTGTTTGTGCAATTTTGGGAATAATTATGGAAGATTTATACGCTTTTTTATCTGTTATTCGAATACTCCCTCCTTATTCCCTATAATTTCTACTACAACTGGCTCCTGAAAAACGGTTTTTTTCACATAAACTCTATTTTTATTCTCTTATTTTTATTTTTAATGTACTGTTATTCAATTGGTTTGATTTATACCAAAGCTGATATACTCTTTTAGAATCTATTGAGTAGCTTTTTGTTCTGATATCTCATAGAATTTATTCGTACATTTTTGTAATTTCTTTTATTTTTAGCATAACATTTAGTTAATATCTCATTAAATACATAGATTCAACGTTAAATAAGTGGCATTAAATGCAAATTAATGCTAATATATAGCCGTAAAACATAATAAACTATAAAATACATTTTGATTTTCTTTGTATTCATCTATTTACCACTGAAATAGTCTTAAGCATAAACTGATGTATATTTATATTAGTTGTAATACTAATTACTATAAATAAGCCACTTAGTAGTAATATTGCTACATTTTTTTTACTGTCCTATCTCTTTTTCCTTTATTTAAAGCCATTCGATGAAAAAAGTGAATAAATATTTCTTCATTTATACAAATCCTGCCCGGAATTTATTATCGTAAAAACTACTACACGGCTATAAATATCACTACAAAATACTATATATCAACAATATAGCATATTTTCGTTATGTTTGTAATGTATTAAACATGTCACTAGAGCATGTCACTGAGAATTTTATTTACCAATAAAAATATACATTATGAAAGCAACTACTATTAAACTATTACTAGCGAAGCTGGCATTAATATTAGTAGTGTCTAATGCTTCTGCTCAGGAATTAATTGGTACGCGTATCGATGTGAATAAAGGTTCAAATTATACCGATAACGTTTGGCTCTATACAATTGCGAGTTGTACAAACAATTTCGATAATGGGTGGGATGGATACAAAGAAAAAGGCAGCCCTAAAGTACCACAACTTTTTGCTATTGAAAATGATGGTGAATATCAAATTGATGCAACCAACAATATAAATAATACAACTCTTGGTTTTGTTGCAGGACAAGACTCTGTTTATACACTGACTTTCAACCACCAAAATATGCAGTTGGGTTATTCAAAACTTTATTTAGTAGATTCAGTTGCAAATAAAACAATCGATGTTTATGCAGATGGCTCAACGTATACGTTCACTGCTAAAAATAAAACGGTTGTAAAACGATTCAAAATTGTTAGTGAATTACCTGTCACTGCCACAATTCTACAACCTGACTCAATAGATTCATCCAATACAAAATCTACCGATATTTCTTCTACATCTATTGTTTCTTCTAATTTTGCAAACACATATCCTCAAAACGTAACGTTGGTCAAAAATACCTATTCTGGGGATGACAACATTATTAAATCAAAAAAGATTAAAGTGTATACTACACAAAAAATGATTGTAGTAACTAACGAAGATAAAAAAATTGGTCAATTGAGTCTTTACAATGCATCAACAGGTAAGTTGGTTCAACAATCAACTTTTAATGCTTATGGTACTACAGTAATTCCGGCAGATGTTGCACTTGGAAATTATATCGTGTATGCAAAAACTCAGGATGAAGAGCTTTCTAAAACAGTTCTTATACAGTAAAATATTTTTTAGATTTGAATAGGGTTAATGTTTAATTGCTTGAGAATGCGGTAAAATCTAATTTTACCGCATTTTTTTATATACCAGTGTCAGACTTTCATAACCGATTGTTGAAACTAGAGATAAAGCTTAGTAGAGCTTGTAGCTCAATGTAAGTGAAAAACCCTGCAGTACATCATTTGACTTTGAATCGGGATAAGGCGGTTTGAAACCATCGAGGTAATCGGAGAAGGAATATCTTAAATTATATTCAACTCCCAGAACGAAGTTATTGTTGAAATCGTGCTGATATCCAATTCCATAAGGAATAATTGCAGATGTTCCAATCTCATTGTCTTGATTTGTTTTGTAGTCATAATCAATTCGTTGAGAGTAATTTAAATTGGCATTACTATTAAGCATGCCAATACCCAGAAAAAGATAAATAGAATTTGGAGAAGATGAATGTCCGAACAGTTGACCAAGATTGAATGTATATTCACCCTGGATTGACATTTGCCAGATTTTAGTGGAAAAAGAATAATTTCTGACTTCAGTATACCCGTCGGATCCGGTTACGGTTGTATAGTTTATCAGTGCCTTATATCCAAAATTGTTTGGATACTTTACTTTGAAACCAACAGAAAAATCTTTGTTGTTTAATACATTTTGGCTAAATGGAGATTTTTTAGTGTCTGCAAAGCAATATTCAGGTCCTATCGAAAAAAATATAGCTCCGGTACTGATACTACTTTTTTCAATCTGACCATATCGTCGTTGAGCTTTCAGTGTAATGGGAATCAGTAAGATAAGCAAAGAAGATAGAAATAATTTTCTCATTCTTAGTAAGTACTTTAAATGGCTTAATTGAATTTTTGTGTAAAACAAATAGAAAAATTTTAAGCGTAAAATTCAAGTACTAATTTTGAGATTAGGAATAAGGATTTTTATATCGGTTTTGTGCATAACTACATACATGCGGAAGCCCATTCAATAAATTATTTAAGAAATGCAACTATTTATAGCAGATATAATTAATATCTGCTGAATTAGAAGCAAAGCAAACGATTGAACCTGCCTTAACTGTAAGTGCTATTTATAAAATTTAAACAAACACGGTAAGTTTCCTTGAAACAGTGTCTGATAAAAAAGAGATGGTTAAAATGAAAAAACAGAAATACTAAGCTCGGTTTTTGTATGAGAATTGAGCATAAACCTCCGTGTAATAAACAAATTCGCTGCAAAAGTATATAAAAAATTTATATATCAATTGTATTTTGTCATTCCTTCTTGAATTTTTAGGGTATATAGATTTTTTAATATCTAAAACTACTTCCTCCAACAAACTCCCGTAGTAGCGAAGTTGGTGGTATTTCCCGATCTAAAATAGGAACAAAGTAATTTAGAAACTTGATTAAACGGTGGGTTTCTGTATATTCATCACAATATTTCGGTACTTCTGCCAGGATTGGTTCTGCATATCTTTTCAGTACAGCTAATTCAAATAAAAGTGCTGAATTAAAAAGCACATCCGCATTCTCCTGATAGGGAAATATCCACTTTTCCTCCCCTCTGCGCACACTTGGCCAGCGATTAATAGTTTCTCTGGCCGAGTAATTTCTAAAGCGGGAATCGCGAATAATCCGACGCAACAGCCTAGTGTCGGTTGTGGGTATCCAGTTGTGATTGTCGATAGGAATGGTGGTAAGTGCCGAAACGTAAATTTTGAATGTCGTCTCAGTAGGAATGTCGGGAATCAGACCGGGATTTAACGCATGAATGCCTTCCAGAATAAGGATACTATCATCATTCAATTTTAATTTCTCGCCCTTATAATAGCGTTTCCCATCTTCAAAATTGAAAAATGGGATATCAATTTCTTCTCCAGCAAGTAATTGCTTTAAATTATGATTGAATGTAACCAAATCAAGTGCATGAAGATGTTCGAAATCGAATTCTCCATTTTCGTCCAGAGGGGTATCATCTCTGTTTACAAAATAATTGTCGAGCGAAAGTACAACAGGCTTTAATCCACTGACCATTAACTGAACAGAAAGGCGTTTGCTGAAAGTTGTTTTTCCCGATGAAGATGGACCGGAGATAAGAACAAACTTAACCTTTTCTACACGTTGAGAAATCATATCGGCAATAGATGCTACTTTTTTTTCATGCAAGGCTTCTGACACCTTTATCATGTTGAATGATTGGTTATTGCGACACGCAACATTGAAATCGCCAACGTTATTTATCTTCATGATTTTATTCCAACTTACATATTCCTTGTAGATGCCATATAGTTTGGGCATTAATACTACTTCTTCCAGTTCCACCGGATTTTCGCGACAAGGAATGCATAGCAATAGTCCATCAAAATACCTGATTAAATCATAGACTCCCAGGTAATCTGTTGATGGTAAGAGTACACCGTTGTAATAGTCAATATAATCATCAATCCTGAAAAACCTGAAATAGGGATTTCCAAGTGTCTCAAAAAGTGCTGTTTTGTCAGTCTGAAGATTCTTGTTTACAAATAGTTCTTTGACTTCCCTGGTTTGTTTTTCTTCACAGATAATACGTTTCCCTTCAGAGATTATGAGGTTTACGCGTTCCTTTATTTGTGATATAATTTCCGGTGTTATTGGCTCATTCAGGTTTTCTAGTTTGCAGTAATAACCTTTGGAAATTGGATGTTCTATTTGAAGAATAACCTGAGGAAACAATTCAGAGATAGCTTTTGACAAAACCATACATAAAGTCCTTACATATACACGCATGCCAGATGGAGTACTTAAGTCAATGAATTCAATATCTTTCGGCTTATAGACTACAAAATTTAAATCCTCCACTTTGTAATTGACTCGTGCAGCCATTACCGGATATTTCAATTCAATCTTGAGATCCTGATATATTTCAATCAACGAAATTCCTAACGGATAAATATGATATGATTTTGTGTTTTTGCAGTAAATAGTTACTGATTTGTCCATGAGATTGCCGGGTTTTAATTAACAATGTTTTTGCATAAAAGTGGTGTAAAATTACATTATTTTTTTTAAATGTATTTGTTTGAGTGTGTCTAATTTTTGAATTACTTTTGTAACATGATTTCAATAACTAATGATAGAGTTTAAATGTCTTGTTAACTGAAGCATAGAAATATAACTAAAGCTTAAAAATATGAACTTATTTAATGTTTATCCACTTTTTGATATCGAAATTGCTAAAGGAATTGGTTGTAGGACCTATGACAACCACGGAATTGAATACCTTGATTTGTATGGAGGACATGCGGTTATATCAATAGGTCATTCGCATCCCTATTATGTTCAAAAATTGACACATCAAATTGAAAATCTGGTTTTTTACTCCAATTCAGTAGTAAATAAGTTGCAGGTAGAGCTGGCCGAAAAACTTGGAAAAATGTCAGGTTATGAAGATTATTTTCTTTTTCTGATAAATTCAGGAGCAGAGGCGAACGAAAACGCATTGAAACTAGCTTCATTTCATACCGGACGCAGTAAAGTAATTGCTTTCAAAAAAAGTTTTCATGGTCGTACTTCGGCAGCCGTTAGAGTTACTGATAATCCAAAAATTGTTGCACCAATAAATGAAGGCTTTGATGTAGAGTTTCTGGAATTAAATGATATAGAGGCAGTACGTAAGTCCTTGCAAAAAAAAGATGTTTGTGCTGTAATAATTGAAGGAATTCAAGGGGTTGGTGGAATCCGGACTCCTGATGTTGAATTCCTTCAGGCTCTGAGCGAAGAGTGTAAAGCTACCGGAACAATTCTGATTTTGGACGAAGTGCAGTCGGGTTACGGACGAAGTGGAAAATTCTTTGCGCATCAACATGCCGGCATTCGTCCCGATTTAATAACTGTTGCCAAAGGAATGGGGAATGGTTTCCCAATTGGTGGTGTACTAATCAGTCCTATGTTTGAGGCATCGCATGGAATGTTGGGGACAACATTTGGTGGAAGCCATTTGGCTTGTACGGCGGCTATTGCAGTACTGGATATTATCAAAGTAGAGCATTTGGTAGAAAATGCTGCAAAAATAGGCGATTACCTGATGGAAGAACTGGCTAAAATCCCTCAAGTAAAAGAGGTAAGAGGCCTTGGTTTGATGATCGGAATAGAGTTTGAACAGCCGATAAAAGAAATTCGTAGCCGCTTATTGTTTGAAAAAAAGATATTTACCGGAGCGAGCGGAAACAATGTTATTCGTTTACTTCCTCCTTTGTGTTTGTCTAAATCGGATGCAAACTTATTTTTAACAAGTTTCAAAGAAATTCTTCAATCGGTTTAAATCGGTTGGGAGTTCTCATTTTTTCAACTGAAATTTACAAACATCGTTAATACATTTTTCGATGGTTGTAAATTGAAAGTTGATAGCCTCCCTGATTTTTTTATTTGAATAATACTCCCGATTACTGGCCGATCTGGCTGTTCCGCGGTCTATTAACGGACGAAAGCAAAAGATTTTCCCCAGTAATTCGGAGATAAAACCAACTAACCAAAGAGTTTTCCTTCCGATAGGAATAAATGGTCGCCGTTTTTCAAAACCATTGGCCATCCAACTCAGAACACTTTTGTTTGTACAATTTTCACCAACCAAAATATACCTTTCCCCCGAAGCATTTGAATTTACAAGCATAATCATTGCTTTTGCAACATCGCGAACATCGACGTACCCACTTCCTCCATGGGTGTAAAATAATAATCCTTTACGAACTTGAGAGAATAACTGTGAACTTCCATTATTGTTACCCGAAACTCCTAAAACTACCCCCGGATTGACGATGACTGCATTTAATCCTTGTTGAATTCCTTTCCAAACTTCTTGTTCAGAGTCATATTTGCTTTTTGAATATAGTGAGCGGTTTGTGTTGTCAGTCCAGTGAGAATTTTCATCGATTTCAGCCTTAATTTTCTCTTTTCCGCAGGCAGCGATAGAACTAACAAAGCATAATTTGTGAATATTAGCTTCGAGTGCAACCTGAACTATATTTTTGGTACCTATAATATTGGTATTCAGTATTGTGTTGGCATTATTGCTAAATGATACTATGGCTGCACAATGATAAATTATAGTTACTTCGCAGATAGCTTCCCGAATTGAATTTATGTCCAGCACATCAGCAACTCTCCAGTCAATCCGGGTTAAGAATTTATCCGGCTCCGAAGTATAAAAACGAAAGATTGTACGAAGCGATTCCAGATTACTTGAAGCCCGACGAATGGCTATGACCCGCTCATTTTGCTGCAGCAGATGCCACAATAAATTTCCTCCCACCAAACCTGTGGCTCCGGTTACCAATATCATTTTTCCGTATTTTTGAATTGAACTTCAAAAATACGGAAAGAAAACAGTATTTTTGCATTTAATTTCCCGAAAAAAACAAACACATTTTTCAACTCAATGAAAACCATTTGTGTGTACTGTGCTTCGAGCACTCAGGTTAAGCCAAGTTATTTTGATGCAACAGCCAGTTTAGCAACCATTTTGGCTAAGGCCAATTTATCCGTCGTATACGGTGGAGGTTCTAATGGACTTATGGGTCAATTGGCCGATAGCATGTTGGCTGCAGGAGGTAAAATCACAGGCATTATTCCACGGTTTATGTGTGAGGTAGAGTGGAATCATACAAACCTAACCGAACTGGTTTTGGTGGAGACCATGCATGAACGAAAAGAGAAAATGGCTATGATGGCCGATGCTGTTGTGGCTTTGCCGGGCGGATGCGGAACGTTGGAAGAATTATTAGAGGTTATTACCTGGAAACGGTTGGGAATTTTTACAAAGCCTATTGTGATTGTAAACCTGGAAGGATATTTCGACGCATTGATAACGATGCTTAATCGGGCTGTTGATGAGCATTTTATGCGTGATGAACATCGCCAGATGTGGAAAGTGGTTGAAACTGCGGAAGAAGTTTTGCCAGCCATTCAAAATTCAGTTAGTTGGGATTCAAATGCTCGGGCTTTTGCAGCGCTCTAAGATATATTATGCTTCAACCGGATACAATACATACGATAAACAATAGCATTAAAGCTTTACCTGATTCGCTGGCAAGGCTTGATTCGTTGGCAAAAGCTGATTCGCTGAGTGTGGTAGATTCATTAAAAGCTGTAGCCTTAATTCCTCATGGTTTTGTGGGTATCCCGCATCCTTCCTTTCCTCAAAATGAAAGTTGGGTATTTGCAGTTATGTTCATTTTGTTTTTTCTTTTTGTATATGCTATTTCGCAGTCATCGGGCTTTATTTCTGAAACAATAAAAACATTTTTTCAGGTTAAGGAACGGTCAAGTATTTTTAGCAAGGTAACTGTAAACGATTTTCGATTTAAGTTTTTCATAAATATATTCTCCGTTGGTGTCCTGAGCTTTTATGCTTACTTAGTTTTGTTTAGAGAAGGTAGTCACTTTATTCTCAAGGAATATTGTTTTTTCTATTTGCTCACCGGTTTATTTTTGATTTTGAAATCTTTTATATTTAATCTTATCGGTTATATTTTTCTTTCTCCATTGAGCCTGAAAATGGCTAAAGATAGTTATTTCAATATAGTGTCTTTTTTGGGAATAGTTCTGTATCCACTGTTGATTTTGCAGATTTACATTTCAAACAATTACGCTAATATCATCGAAAAAATAAGTTTGGGATTCTGCATTGTTGCATGTATTCTAGTCATAATTAAACTATTTCAAATATTTTTCCAAAAAATAGTAGCTTCTTTTTATATATTGTTGTATCTTTGCACCCTCGAATTTTTACCCCTGATGGCTTTGTATCTGGTGTATAAATTAGTTTTATTGAATGTTTAAATTTAAACTTTAGTGTTTTGAAAATCAAAAAGATACTTGTGTCTCAGCCTCAGCCGACAACCGAAAAATCACCCTATTTTGACATTAGCGAGAAATATAGTGTCAAGATTGATTTTCGTCCATTCATCAAGGTTGAACCTGTTTTAGCAAAAGAGTTCAGAACTCAACGCATAACTATTTTAGATTATACAGCTATTATTTTTAATGCTCGTCATGGAATTGACCATTTTTTCAGGTTGTGTGAAGAAATGCGGATTACGATTCCTGAAACCATGAAATACTTCTGTGTTTCTGAGTCAGTGGCTTTGTATTTGCAACGTTATATCCATTATCGTAAACGTAAAGTTTTTTATGGAGCTACGGGAAAATTGGCTGAATTAGTGACGATTATGAATAAGCATATCGATGAGAAATACTTACTCATTACTTCTGATGTGCAGAATGAAGACACTCTCTCAACGCTCGAAAAATTAAAAGTTCCTTATGCTAAAGCAATGATGTATAAGACTGTAAGTAATGACTTTAGTTCAGAGGAAGAATTTAATTATGATATGTTGTTATTCTTCAGTCCGATAGGAATTGCTTCGCTTATAAAGAATTTTCCTGATTTTTCTCAGGGCGATATTCAAATTGGTTGTTTTGGAGCAACAACAGCACAAGCTGTTCGCGATGCCGGACTACGACTTGACATTGAAGTTCCACTTCCGGGCGTGCCTTCTATGACTATGGCGTTGGATAATTTCTTAAAAGAAAACAATAAAAAAGTACGAAAATAATTCGTTTCAACAAATTTTTGCTATCCCAGAAGTATCGAAGAATTTCCGTACTTTTGGGATAGTTTATTTTTGACCATGAACCACTTAAACTCATTTGCAAAATCGGAGCATCTATGCGGAGAAAAACGCATAACCAGACTGTTCACTCAAGGCGATGCTTTCATTGCCTATCCGTTGCGTGTGGTTTATCTGATAGAGCCAAAGAAAGATGTTGAACCTGCAAGTGTCATGGTAAGTGTGCCGAAGAAAAGATTTAAACGGGCTGTGAAACGAAACCGGTTGAAACGCTTGATGCGTGAAAGTTATCGGCTTAATAAGCACGAACTGATTGAAATATTAAATGAAAAACAGCTCCAGATACATGTAGCATTTAATTATGTTTCGGACGATGTGCTTGATTTTGTAGCGGTTGAAAAGAAAATGAAAATTGCTATTCAACGGTTGATTGACAAAATACAGACTATTAATCCTGATGTGCCTGAATTTACAGCTCCGGTGTTCGATGATAGTGTTTTATAAGCTATAAATAACATGAAAAAAATACTTCAGTTTATAGTGCTCCTTCCGGTGTATTTCTACAAATACAGTATTTCACCATTGTTCCCTGCCCGTTGCCGGTATACCCCAACTTGCTCGCAATATGCTATTGAAGCGGTGAAAAAACATGGAATTCTTAAGGGTGTTTGGCTTTCAATAAAGCGTATAAGCAGTTGTCATCCATGGGGTGGAAGTGGTTATGATCCGGTGCCATAAGTTTTTCTGACAATTTCCTGATTCAATTAAAATGATTAATTTGTTGGTTGTTACCAAAAAGAAAAATTGTATCTTTGTCATTCGCTTCAATTTTTTGAAAATCATCGCCACTTGAGAACTCAAGACAAACATACACTTCTCCTTCCTTTCTCGCTACTTTACGGAATAGTGATTGGGATTCGTAATTGGTTGTTCAATAGCGATATCATAAAGTCCGCATCATTCGACATTCCTATCATTTCTATTGGAAATCTGGCTGTTGGCGGCACAGGAAAAACTCCTCATACCGAATTTATTCTTTCTGTTTTGCAAAACGACTGGAAATCGGCTGTTTTGAGTCGTGGCTACAAACGTAAGACGAAAGGTTTTTATCTGGCAGATGAAAATTCGACGAGTCAGATTTTGGGTGATGAACCTTTTCAGATTCATCAAAAATTTCCAAACGTAGTTGTTGCTGTTGATGAAAAAAGGGTACATGGAGTTACAGAATTGCAGAAACTTATTCCCGATTTACAACTGGTGGTGCTGGACGATGCTTATCAGCATCGGTACATTCAGCCGGGGTTTTCTATTTTGTTGACTGACTTTTCAAATCTTTATAGTCATGACAGTCTGCTGCCTTATGGTCGGTTGCGCGAAGCGAAAAGGGGAAGTAAAAGGGCTGATATTATAGTTGTTACTAAATGTCCGCTGAACCTGAAACCAATTGATATGCGTTTGATAGAAATGGAGTTGAATCCCCAAACTAATCAGGAGGTGTTTTTTTCCGGTTATGTGTATGACGAAATGATACCTGTTTTTCCCGGGGCTGAACCGGAAAGCTGGACTTTTCAAAAAATGACCGAAGATAAGGCCGGAGTGCTACTTGTTGCCGGAATTGTTTCGCCCGAACCGATTGTAGAATATTTGAAGGGCTACACAAACACGATTAAAACCCTGTTTTTCGATGATCACCATGCTTTTACGCTAAAAGATTTTGGTTTAATAAAGAATGAATTTGAATCAATTGAAGCTAAGGAAAAGATTCTTTTAGTAACCGAGAAAGATGCTGCCCGACTGGTTTCGAATCCAAATTTCCCTGAACCATTGAAATCACGAACTTTTGCTTTGCCTATTCGGGTGGAGATATTACACGATCAAGATACATTATTTATTCAAAAAATTAAAAGTTATGTTGCTGAAAATTCAAGAAACCGCTGATTTTCTACGCTCTAAAATTCTTTCTACACCTAAAACAGGAATTATTCTGGGTACAGGCTTAGGAAATCTGGTGACACAAATTACAGATAAAACTGAAATCCCATACGAAACCATTCCTAATTTCCCGGTATCGACTGTTGAAGGTCATAGTGGCAAACTCATTGTCGGCAAACTTGGTGATGTGGAAGTGTTGGCCATGCAGGGTCGTTTTCATTATTACGAAGGTTATGATATGAAAGCCGTTACTTTCCCTGTACGGGTGATGAAAGCTCTCGGAATTGAAACGCTTCTGGTATCCAATGCGTCGGGTGGTGTGAATCCTGATTTTGAAATCGGCGATTTGATGATTATTACCGATCATATCAATCTCTTCCCTGAACATCCGCTTCGTGGAAAGAATTTTCCTGAACTGGGAACCCGTTTTCCCGATATGAGTGAAGCTTATTCGAAAGACCTGATTGCAAAAGCCAAGGATATAGCCGCTAAGAACAACATAAAAGTGGTGGAAGGTGTGTATGTGGGCACTACAGGTCCAACGTTTGAAACACCTGCCGAATACCGTTATTTCCGCACTATTGGTGCCGATGCAGTGGGTATGAGTACTGTGCCCGAAGTAATAGTGGCTAATCATGCCGGCATGAAATGTTTCGGTATTTCGATAGTTACCGATCTGGGTGTTCCCGGAAAAATAGTGGAGGTAAGCCACGAAGAAGTGCAGGAAATTGGTAATTCCGTTCAGCCGCTTATGACTTTAATAATGAAAGAGCTGATACGTCAGGTATAGAATGGTGGATGATTATTGATACAAAGAGGCATTACAGAAGGTAATTCCTCTTTTTTTGAATATACACAGAAATCGCATATCTTTGCAGATGTTATAAAATAGAACGTGTACTTGAAAACCACGATAAAACAAGAAAAAATGATAAAACAAGTCTCTGTTGCCTTTATGTGGTTTGGACTGCTATTCACAGTCTGTCTGCTTATTGCTAATATTGTAGGTCAAAAGCTTATTGCTATTGGCGGATTTGAAATTACTGCAGGGTTACTTATTTTCCCTGTTACGTATATTATTAACGATTTAATAGCCGAAGTGTGGGGCTATCGTAAAATGCGTTTAATCATCTGGAACGGTTTCCTGATGAATTTTCTGGCAGCTATCATTTTCCGTATCAGCATTTGGGCTCCGGCATCGCCGCATTTCTACTACCAAAAATCATTTGCCCTCGTTCTTCAAAGTTCAGAGCGTATGGTGGTAGCCAGTTTTATAGCTTATCTTTTCGGGTCTTTCCTCAATGCATACGTGATGAGTAAAATGAAGATATGGCAACACGGACGTCATTTTTCCATCCGTGCCGTGGCTTCAACCATAGTGGGCGAAGGTGCCGACTCGCTTGTATTCTTTAGCATTGCTTTTTCCGGTGTACTGCATCATCGCGCTTTGCTGATGCTTATTATTACCCAAACAGCCCTGAAAACAGGGTATGAAATAATAGCACTGCCACTCACCAACTATGTGATAAAAAAGGTGAAGAAAGCAGAGCAAACCGATGTGTACGATACCAATATTTCCTACAATCCGTTTAAAGTAAAGGATATTTGAGAGCATAGAACTGCCTGTCGGGAGGTATACATAAAGGGTGTTCCAAATTATTTTGGAACACCCTTTATTCTTTTTTATCTAAGTGCAACTTTACAATAGATGTAGAGGAATAAGAGACTTGTCCACACTAGCGAACACTTCGTCCCGTGACGGGACGATACTTTTCATTAATGGTGGAGGTATTGTCCCGCTTCGGGACGATGCATTCTCAGTTGAAAATATACTGTCCCGTGACGGGACAGCACATTCTTGTTCGAAAAAGCGCTGTCCCGAAGCGGGAGGATGCTTTTTTACATGAAGATGCTTTGTCCTGTGGCGGGATGGTGCTTTCTCGCTTGGAAGTGCTCCGTCCCGTGACGGGACAAATACTCTTCACATCTGAGATGGTCTTGTCCCGTTACCTGATGATACTTAGATGCTAATCAACGATTTGTTTTGAGTGTGTGTGGCTGTGTAATAGTTATAAATCTGAGTTGTTAGATGGGGCAATTTAGAGTGCTAAACATATCTCTCTCAAGTGACCGATGCAACGAATGTGTATTGATTTGCATCTAATAAAGTAGAAGAAATACAAAATAACAGATACCAAAATGAGAGACAGATGAAACCAATCAAGTTTTCGCTATTTATATTTTTTATTAGTGTCGTAGCATTGGCAAGTTGTAGTGACAATACGGTGAGCCAGCAAAGAATTTTGGGTTCGTGGATTTCGATTGACAAGAAAGACACACTCGATTTTGTGGATAATAATAGTTTTTATAAAAATCAAGATCATTACGACTATAAACTATTTCGCGATTCTATTGAAATAAAATATAATGGGATGTTGAAGGTGTATGTGCATCCAACAAAACATAGGTACTCACTGAATCAAAATACCTTAATTATAGATTTAAGCAATACATCCTGTTATGGTTTTGATTTGCAGAAAATGACTTTTATAAGAAAATAAAAAATTATGGCGCGATTCAGGTTAATCTTTATCATAATGAGTTTACTTGCAATTTCGTGTTGTAAAAATGAGATTGAGGATAAGTGGTATAATGCAACTGTAATTGGAAAAGGGCTGGATTGTGGTAATATTTTTTTGATTCAGTTTGATGAAGATGTTACTGGATTACCGGACAATACTTCCAACAGAATATTTTATGCTGTTAATCTACCTGAAGAATATAAAGTTTCGGGGAAGAAAATCAACATTGAATTTAGAGAACCGAAAAGCAGTGAAATGATTGTATGCACAACAATGGGAATTGGATATCTGCAGATCTATATCACAAAAGTAATTTCTGACTGATTAATTTCTTAAAGATGAAAACAAAAAGAATTTTACGTATGACAATTATTCTATTTTTCCTAATTGGAGGAGTAGGATGTGATAGCAAAAGGAATCAGAATTCCATAAACAGAACGGACTTGTCTTGTATTATGGTAGTGCTGCAGTTGACGGTTGCGAGTGGATAATTCAAATTAATAAAGTTGATTATTCGCCCGTGAACTTAGATGCGAACTTT